>ODAK010004242.1_pt1 | contig 14711 bp, 12 predicted proteins | sample 1539591 | NCBI WGS metagenome assembly ODAK01 (sample SAMEA3539303, study PRJEB22396) | soil metagenome | biome: tundra; feature: field; material: soil | place: USA | collected 2010-05 | depth 0.15 m | reverse complement strand
GGCTATGACAACGCCCTCTACGGCTTCGACTCCAACACCTGCGCCGTCATCTCCAGCATCAACAAGCAGTCCGGCGACATCGCCCAGGGCGTTGACACCGGCGGCGCCGGCGACCAGGGCATGATGTTCGGCTACGCCTCCAACGAAACCCCCGAACTGATGCCGGCCCCCATCTCGCTGGCCCACAAGCTCTGCCGCCAGTTGACCGCGGTGCGCAAGAGCGGCAAGCTGCCCTACCTGCGTCCCGACGGCAAGAGCCAGGTGACGGTGGAGTATGACGAGAACGGCAGGCCCGCACGCATTGATGCCGTAGTCATCAGCAGCCAGCACGCTGAGCATATCAGCAATGAAGAGTTGCACGCCGACATTCTCAAGTACGTCATCCAAGCGGTGCTTCCTGCAGAGTGGCTCGACGAGCACACCAAGTACCACATCAATCCCACGGGAAGGTTCGTAATCGGCGGCCCCATGGGCGACACCGGTCTGACCGGCCGCAAGATCATCGTGGACACCTACGGTGGGGCGGGTCGTCATGGCGGCGGCGCGTTCAGCGGTAAGGATCCGACCAAGGTCGATCGCTCGGCGGCTTACGTCGCGCGCTACATCGCCAAGAACATCGTGGCTGCCGGGTTGGCCGAGAGAGCCGAAGTGCAGTTGGCGTATGCCATCGGCGTCGCGGAACCCGTCAGCGTGCGCATTGAGACCTTTGGCACCGGCAAGGTGGGCGACGCCAAGCTAACGGAACTGGTTCGCAAGAACTTCTCGCTTACGCCCAAGGGCATCATCGATAGCCTCAACCTCCGTCGCCCGATCTATCGCGCGACCGCCGCGTACGGCCACTTCGGACGCACCGAGCCTGAGTTCACGTGGGAAGCCACGGACAAGGCTGCGGCATTGGCAGAGCAAGCCGGCGTAGCCATTCCCGCCAAGGCAAAGTAACAGAGGCAGCGAAAAACTAGACGCAGACAGTGGGACCCTTTCACGGGTCCCATTCTTTCGTTTGAGCGAGCGCGCAGTGCCGCTCCTTTTTCGCTGCGCGGTCGGATGAAATAGAATTCCCCAGAGTTTATTTGCTTATTTGATAGAGGAGACTGTAATGCGTTTTTTGGCTCTTGCTGCTTTTGTGCTTGGTACGGCCGCGATGTCCGCAGGTCAATCCGTTGCGCCCTCGACGGACGCGACTCAGTGGGATTACGCGGGAAAGCGCGGGCCGCTGGTGTGGGGCAAGCTGGATTCGGCGTACAAAGCATGTTCGCAAGGGCACCAGCAATCGCCCATCGACATTCGCGGCGCGCACTTGAACAAGGGGCTGCAGCCTATCGAATTTCATTATCTTGCCGGTGCGGTGAATCTGGAGAACGACGGCCATGCGATCGTTGTTCACGTAAATCCGGGCAGCTACATCCTGGTGGGTGGAGTGCGCTACGACCTGCAGCAATTCAGTTTTCATCACCCCAGCGAGCAAGCCGTCAAAGGCAAACTCGTCGACATGGGCGTCGAGCTGCTGCACAAGAGTGCCGATGGCAAAGCGGTTGTAATCGAGGTGCGCATGGCAGAAGATCGCGGAGCGCCCAATGCGGTGCTTGCGCAATTGTGGCCGCAACTGCCGAAAACTGCAGGCGGAGCTGTCAAAGTCACCGATATGGTGAACCCCGCTGGATTTTTGCCGGCCGACCGCGGCTATTGGACCTATATCGGTTCGCTGTCGGTGCCGCCCTGCACAGAAGGCGTCCGCTGGTTTGTCTTTGAAGAGGAGATAAGCCTGAGTCGCGAGCAGCTGCGAAGCTACGCTGCCCTTTTCAGAATAAGCTCACGCCCGCTGCAGGATACGCATGGACGGCGCATCGAAGCCAACGAATAGAAATCTACAGCAGCAGCGGAGTCAGGTTTAAGAGCAAACCCTCGTCCCTGGCGAGGGTTTTGACTTTGACTCCAGTCAAGTCTTCGATCAGGTAGTGCGCGGCGCTCAGCGTTTCGATGGGATGAGAAAATGTCGTCGCCACGACGATGCACCCGGCGGCGCGGCCAGCCTTGACGCCGGGAGTCGCATCTTCAAATACCACGCACTCCTCAGGCGGAAAACCGAGCAGCGCTGCACCGGCAAGGTAAGGCGCAGGATCAGGCTTGCCTTTAGCGACGCTGTCTGCAGTGACAATCCTGTCCGGTACGGGGATGCCACCTTGAGCGAGACGGACACGCGCCAGGCGTTCCGTCGCGCTGGTGACGACGGTCCATCGATTGCGAGGCAGCGCCGCAAGCAGTTCGAGCACGCCGGGCAAGACTGAAAGATCCTCGTTATCCGCAATTTCGATACCTTCGATGATCTTGAGTTCTGCATCACTGTCGAGGTCGGGACGCAGCTGCGCCGCGTTCTCGATGGCGCGACGACCGTGCGCCATTTTGCAGGCATAAACCGGATCGACACCGCGCATGATGGCCCACTTTGTCCAGCTGCGCTCGACGGAAACGATGGAGGAGATCAGGATTCCATCCATGTCGAACAGAATGCCTTTGCAGCGAATTTCGACAGGGGAAGGAACGATGGAAGGAGCCATAGACTCCATTGTATCGGTGTGCGAATCGGGTTATTTTTTCGAGACGGTCGCGGCCGGCGGGGTGAAGCTGACCTGCGGCGGGTCGCCCAACGTGACGGACGTTTCAACGGCGGCTTTGCGCGCGCCTTGTTGAATCTGGCTCTGCTTTAGCGTTACGACTCCGTTGGCGATCTCCGCATCGGCGGACCAGTGATCAAAGCGAGCCAATGCGGGGGGCAGAGGCTCGTCCGACGTACCGTCGCGGCCGACAATGGAGCCTCGTCGCCAATCAAAGTGGATGGTTCCCTTGGCAGAGGTACCCAGCTCTTTGTCGGTAAAACCGGCAAGGTCGATTTTGCCATTGCCGTCGAGGCTGGTGCCCGTGCACTGCAGGCGAAGCAGTTCGCAGAAGGCTGCAGGATTGATCTTCTGAAACTCGCCTTCGAGGGAGTAGGCGGGCTTATCCCCGTTGCTCAGTTTGCCGGTACCGTGAAGCTGGCCGCCAAGCATTGCAGCATCGAGGCTGGTGAACTCGGCGCCCGTAGCCGTCACATTGAGCGCGATGATGGCATTGTGCAGAGTGACCGGACCGAGCAGCAATGAGTCCGCTTTGACGGTTCCAGTGAAAGACGGCCATACAGGCTGAGTTGACGAACTTAGACGCGCAATCACTGTGGAGAGCAGTGATCCTGACTTGCGAGCACCGAGCAGAGCAGACTGAAGGGTGGCAGCGTCGAGTGTCGCGAATTGGAAATTCAATTGCGGCGGACACTGTAAGGGCGCTTCGCAGGCTGCCGGGATTTGCAAGGTTGCTGTGCCTTTAAGCGGCCCGTAGGAAAACGTCACTGGGTCCCAACGTGGTTGTGCCGAGCCGAGATGAAGGGTGGCTTGCGGGATTTGTACGGCTGTGGCGAGCGCGTCCGATTTCCAGTTCGCATTGTGGAAGGTTACGGTGCCGATGAGTCGATCGGAGGCAATGTTGGGTGCCGGCGGAGTGCTGGGCGAAACGTTTGCCGTGCTCGCTGGAGCGTTAGTTGCAAGGTCGACGTCGGGTGCCGACAGCCATGGGCCCGCAGAGCTCAAATCGACCACGACCGGATCACCCGCGAGCGCGTCGAGCGTTGAGGCGTCAGGTAGATTGGCTACACGCGCAAACTCCCGAATGCGCGCCAGCGAACCCGGTCCGCGCACTGTGAATTGGTAGCCGGCGAGCGCCATGTGAGCTGTTACAGATAGCGGACTCACGGCTCCGGCGGGGACAGCCACGGTCGTGGTCAGAGTTTCATAGTCGCCGGTTGCTGCCAGCGCAGGCTGCAGAGTGACCTTGGGAAACTGCACGGGCTGGCTCAGCCCATCGCCACTCAAAACAAGGCCGTCGACGACCAGGCTGCCCGACAATGCGCCGTGCGCTGAGTCTTTTGCGGCCGGCCCCTTCGCAACTTGTCCTTTGGCTGCGCGACGGTGCGCGGGAACAGTTTCCTTCGGGGCCGGAACCTGTGCTGCAGGATCATAATCGAGCTTGCCCCTGATTGTTCCCTTGGCATCAAGTTGCGCGCCGATTCCGTTACGCACGGTGCGCAGCGCATCGAGGCCGGCCTGTGCAGGCACCCGCTGCAGTTCTACCGAAAGCTTCGGCTTTCCGTCAGCCGGCACATTGCCGGCGAGTTTCACGTGGCCATCCCCGAGCGGCGAGTCACACATAAGGTTGTCGAGAATGCGCGCGGAGTAGTGATAAACGAAGCCGCAGGTGGCGTCGAAATCCAACGGAGCGGCAGGGGCAAATTCCGCACGATGAACGCCGGTTGCGCGCAGCCGCGTGATGATCTGCGCGGACTCTGCAGTGCCGTCCATGTGCATTTCGCCGGTCAAGTCGCCGCGCCAGCCGGGGTCCGCACCAAGAACCAGCTTGCTGAGCTGGCCCAGTTGCGCTTCGCGCCACTCCACATCGACGTGCACGGGCATTGAGCGAAGCTCGGGCGCGCGGCGCAAACGGGCCTCAAGCTGCACCAGTCCCGTGTCGGCCAGATCAAGCATCACATCCGTGCGCGCTGGTTGCCCGCGCAGGCGCACGCGCCAGTCGCCCGGCTCTTCCTGCCAGAAGGAAAGGTCAGCGCTGACCAGTGAATAGGGCAGCTTCTCAAATCCACGCTTGATGTTGATGCGGGAGTTGGTGGCCTCAAGATAAGGGAGCGCGAGGGCTTTGCCCTGCTTCGCGTCGCCGGGCTGAGCTTGTGCGGCGGCAGTTCTAAAGAAGGGGTCGAGATTCCAACGGCCTTCAGCGGTTCGCACCAGGTTGAGACTAGCTTCGTCGACGCTGACGCGGCTGATCTCAAGGCGGCCGCGCCACAAAGGCAGCAGACGAATCGAGGCAACAACTGTGTTTGCGTGGAGCACCGGTTCGGCGCCGTATGCTGCGTCTTCATCAACGGTCAGGTCGGTGAGCACGAACCCGGGGCGCGGCAGAACGCGCAGTTCAACCGAGGAGAGGCGTACCGGCCTGCCCAGCGATGCGGACATGAGATGAGTGATTCGCCCCTTGTAGCGGTTCACGCTGACCAGGGGAGGGACCACGATTACGGCCATCAGGACAGTGAGCGCAGCCATTACGATCCAGAGCTTCGGTCGCTTTCGTTGCCGGTCTTGCGCTTCTTGCGTCATTGTTCCTGATGGTAATTTGGCCGGGGCACGGCTGGCTCAGCGAGTGAGATGGAAGGTTCGGTTCCATCGAGTTTCCGTAAAGAAATGAAGAGCGACATGGCTGATCCACGCGACGTTATTGCCTACGCCAGTCTCTTCATACTGGTGCTCGGGTGTTTTGAACGACCAGTAATTGAAGAGCGGCCGACCCACAATGTTTTCGCGGGGGACGAAGCCCCAATAGCGTGAATCAAGGCTGTCGTGGCGGTTGTCGCCCATCATGAAGAATTTGCCGGGCGGGACAACGAGGTCGCCATTCTCGACGTGGCTGGGAAACTCAACGGCCCATCGCTCGGTGGCGCCACCCGGACTGGGATACGGCGCTACCGACGGGAATTCGTCGAGAAATTCCTGGTAGTTTTCCGCAGTAGTTGGTTCCGCATGAGGCTGGTTCTGCGCCACGCCGTTAATGATCACTACACCGTTACGCAAATGCAGGTGGTCGCCGGGAACGCCGATCAGCCGCTTGACCAGGAACATGATGATCGGCTTGCCATCTGCGTCCAATTCGCCGGGCTTGATGAAAACGACGATGTCTCCGCGCTGCGGTTCGCGATAGTGGGTAAATGGCATCCAGTGCGTCGGCGGTGCGAGGGTGACCCTGTCGACGACGAGGTGATCGCCCACCAACAGTGTCTTCTCCATCGATCCCGACGGAATGACAAAGTTCTGCGCCAGAAAGGTCAGGATGAACAGACCCACCACGAGCACGGAACAAATGCTGGCGGCCGCCTCGAACGGCGTTTCTTCAACTTGATTTTGTTTGGGAGTGGGCTCTGCCTCGGACGGCGTCGTGGAAGGCGGCGTATTTTTCTTTGTCATCCTGTCGCTCTGTGCCCAGCTGCCTGCGGTTATGTAATAGATCGATGCATTAGTGAACCACGCGAAAGATTCGCTTCCAGCGCGCGAATCCCGCCAGGCGTGCCGAGAGTTCTCTATCGTGTCCGAGTCTATCATCCGCGGCCTGTTGCACATCGGTGGAAGAAGGTCGCGTGATCGAGAAGTAGATCACCAGTGGGCGCGCCACAATTGCCTGCCGCGATACGAGTCCCCAGAAGCGCGAATCCTTGCTGTGATTGCGATTGTCGCCGAGAACAAAATAATCGCTTTGCGGAATCACAAGTTCCCCGTCGCGGGTCAGGCTCTGCAACTGCTTCCACCAGGCGGGGTCGATGTTGGGATCGGTATAAACCGTGCCGGGAAAGTTGTCGCGAAAGGGATTGGGCGCCGCAGGTTCAAACGCTGCATAGGGCTCATCGAGACTGGCCCCGTTCACCGTTACGCGGCCATCTTCTATGCGCAACCGGTCGCCGGGAATTCCAACCACGCGCTTGACGAGAAACCGTTGCGGGTCTTCGGGATAGTGAAACACGATCACGTCGCCGCGCTGCACGTCGCGGTACGGCAATAACTGGTGCGGCAAACTGCCAACCGTTCCACTCGGGGCAAATACCTGTTTATTCACCAGCAGGAAGTCGCCGACCAGCAGCGTGTGCTCCATGCTCTCGGAAGGAATCAGAAAGGGCTGCACCACGAACGTGAGCAGAAACAACGCGATCACCACCGTCCCCAGCAGCGAAGCAAAAGCCTCAGGCAAGGTAGGCAAATGCTGCCACAGGTGGTGCGGATGCGGCGCAGCCACGACGACCTGGGTCGGGGTGCTCATTCGACTTCCTGCCCCTCCTCGTTGCTGTTCGCGGGGAATGCAGCATCGGCGAGCCTGGCTAGCGCGCGGCGCGCTGCATCCTGCTCAGCGTGCTTCTTGGTGCTACCGGTGCCGCGCGCCAGGGGTTTACCCGGCTGGCCGTCTACCGTTTTGAGTCTAACCTCGACCAGAAAGCGCTTGCGATGATCCGGTCCGCTTTCGCTCTTCACTTTGTACACCGGGGTGCCTGTTCGTGCTGCCTGCAGACGCTCCTGGAGAGCCGATTTATAGTTGCCGAGAGCAGCCCCTGAACGCAACTCCTTTGCCAATTCTTCAACCGCATCGCCCATCACAAATCGCCGCGCAAATACTCTGACCGGCTCCAGGCCACCATCGAGGAAAAGCGCTCCTATGACCGCCTCCATGGTGTTCGAGAGCACGGTGCTCTTGCGCCGCAGGCCGGTGCGATCTTCGCCGCGGCTCAGGCGCAGATGATCTCCAAGACCGATGGCCGTAGCAACTTCGGCCATGTGCTGTCGGCTCACCAATTGCGCGCGCACCCGGGTCAATTCGCCCTCATTCCATTCAGGATGAAGGAGAAACAGGGCTTCACCGACGACCAGGCCCAACACAGCGTCGCCGAGGAACTCGAGGCGTTCATTGTCGCTGCCATTCTGAGGCGCATCCAGGCCGCCCTCCATCAGCTGCTGGTTGGCCAGCGAACGATGCGTGAGCGCGCAGACCAGCAAATCAGGGTTGGCAAAGCCATGTCCCAGAGCAACTTCCAGTTCGGTGAGAACTGCTTCCACGTGCGTCCTTTTAGAGTTACAGAGTTGGCTGCGGCCCTCTCTTTCCGTGGGCCGCAACGGGGCTGAAACTTCCCTCTTCTCCCGATATTAGACGCGGTGCAAGCGGACCTGTGAAGCCGAAGTTGCTATTGAGGCGTCGGCGTACCATTTTGCGCAGGAGCAGGCGCTTTAGGCTTAGCGGGGGGCGTGGGCGTCGTATCGTCGTCCGCATCCTCCTCGCAAGTATGGCCTTTAATGGAGTACGCGGCCTTTACCCCGCGCTCCGCGGCCAGACGCGTATCCTGCTGACCATCCCGTACTTCCAGCGCTTGCTTGTATTCCGAGAGCGCCTGATCCCGCTTGCAATCAAGGTCAAGCATTCGGCCCAGATAGATGTGCGACCACGACAGGAGACGCGGATCCTTGGTCGATCCAATTGTCTTCTGGAAGCGGTCGACTGCCTCCTCGGCATGACCAGTGGCAATCGCAGCCCGGGCGAGAATAAAGTCAGCGCGAGCCTCTTGGGATACGGATTCAAGTGTGTCTGAGTGAACGGCAAGAGCCTGCCTCGCCATGGCGGAAGCGGTAGCCACGTCTCCAGCGGCCAGTCGCGCCTCGGCAAGGTCCAGGCCGGTCAAGACGCGAGGCTTGCTGTGCTGCAGGACGTCTCCGTCTGCCTGCTTGTCAAACTCAATCATGCGGGCCCGGCGAATTTGCTGGTCAATGTCCATGCCATAGACCATCTCGCCAATGTTGTCGCGCAGGCTGGCTGGGTCCCGTTCGAACTGCAGTAACTGCTCGTAGAAGTATTGCGTTAGCACAAATCCCTGTGTCATGTCGTGATGCACCGCGGCGAGACGCACCGCCTCCACTTTTTGCAGGTAGACCTGGCGCTCACGCTCATAGCGAGGCAGATCGGAGCGTTGAACGCCATCGGGGATTTTGTAAACCGCGACGGCGGTCTCCATGATGCGCGCCTCGATGGCTTTGATCAGGCACTCAATAGCGAGCGGCACCGAGTCGGAACGGTAACGGAACTCAAGGGGAGCGTCGCGCACTACTTTCAATATCGGCTGCATGCGATCGACCGCACTGGCGTGCGAAAAAAGCAACGGCTCGATCAGATAGTGCAGATATGTATGGCGCACGTCGATCATTGGAACTTGCCCGTTGACCGGGGATACCACAACTACGTAGTCGGGGCCATAGATGCGGGCATTGACCATGCGCGGCGAAAGCATCGGCTCAATCACGACCACGAAGCGGCGCCCATTGTACGTAGAGGCAGGCATCTTGAGATAAAGGTTGGTAGACACAATCATCTGCGAAAGCGGGTTGTGCAGACGGTCCGTCTCCTCGTCATAGGTGCGATGAACCGCGAGCCAGATTCCGTGCAGGTCGACTGCTGCGACGAAATCGCGCAGCAGCGGCGCGATCTCAACCACTTGCGTGGAATCGGGCGGCATCTCGGGCAAGTCAACTGTCGTCTCAAGCGCAGGCGGCGCACTGAGATAGAGGGCGAGAGAAATGTATTGCGAGATGTCGCCAACGGAGCCGGTCATGCGGTGCTGCGCGATATAAAGGCAAACCTTGTCGCGCTTGGCCCGGGCATCTTCACTCTTGGCGAGGGCGTCGTTGATCTCGTCGCGAACGCGCTTGCGGATCGGTGCACTTTCGTCGAGGCCCTCATCGTAACCGCAAGCGTTCAAGGCCGCAGCCATGACAAACACCGGCTCGGAGCTGACCAGCGAAATTGTAGGGCCAGCAGGATCGACAAGCGAGGGCGCCTTCTCCTGCGGCTGAGCTGGCGCAGAAGACGAGCTTTGCTGATTCCGCGAAGGAGTGTCGCCGTTGGATTGAGGGTGGGCCAGGCCCGGAGACAGTGCCAGAAGCACAAACCAAAGCATGGCGGGGCTAACTGGCGCGAAAAATCGAAGCTTTTTGAACGGCATCAAGAGAATCCCTGTCTGCAAGTCTAGTTAGACGTATCAACAGGGTCAAACGGAAGAGAGATTGGCGAGACGGTCCTGCGGAAATGGTGCCTTCCGCAGGCGGCAGAGTCACACAGCCGAGCGAGCACCTAACCGCGGACGGATACGCCGGAGAAGGAGAGGACAGCCAGGCCGCGAACAGGCTGACCAAAGAAGCGCGCAGGCTCGAAGTGGCTCCACAAAAGCAAGTTCTCGACCTGCGAGCGCGTGACGTCATCCACCGGACCAGAAACGATGCGGTAGTCGTACACCTGACCCGCGCCGTTGATATAGGCCTCGACAACCACGGGACCTGCAACCGCGCCAATCTGATTGGCGCTGCTCACCGCACCCGAAAGATAAAGGAACCGAGGCGCAGTGGCATTTCCCAAGGGCTCGTCTTTGGTAGCCTGGGCCATCTCGGGCCGGGTAAACATGCCTACCAGCACCGTAACCGTACCCAGCAGCAGAACTGCGCTCGCAAAACCCGCAGCAGCCTGCAGCGCAAACGGACCGACCGTGTTTTGCCATGCCAGTCGCCAGGCTTGCCAGACGCTCTTGCGACTGCGCGCGCGCTCCTGGCTGACGGCCACGCGTACACGCAACAGCAAATCTTCTGGCTGGGGCACAGGGCCCAATTGAGCCAGGGACATTTGCGTCTGCTTGAGAGTGAACCATTCATTAGCGCAGAGACGGCAAGTCTCAAGATGGGCGGCGATGTGCTGCATCTCACGTCCGGTTAGCCGGTCGTCAAGGTAATCGGAAAACTTCGCTTGCATGGAACTGCAGCTGCTCATCTCGCCTCCTCTCCAAGGGGCAATTCAAAACCCGAAGGCGCCGGACTCGGTTGAGCGCTGTGTGTCGCCATCAGAATCGCCTTCAGATAGGCGCGTCCGCGCACCAGTCTCGATTTGACCGTGCCTAGATTAACGCCCTGGATTTCCGCGACTTCCTCGTACACAAATCCTTCAATGTCGCGCAGCACCAGCGTAGTCCTGAACGGCTCCGGCACCTGGCTCAAGGCGGCCTCAACGAGAGCCCTGTTCTCAGCGTGCACGGCCATTTCAAATGGCGATTCCGCTGGATCGACGAGCATCTCTTTCAGCCGGATAGGAACGCCGCAATCGCTGTCGGACATCTCCATTTCGATGGGAATTTCCTGTTGCTTGTGCCGGGTCCACCAGCGGCGCTGGTTTGAAGCCTCATGCAGCGCGATCCTGTAAATCCAGGTGCGCAACGACGACTCGCCGTGGAACTTCCCGACGCCTCTGAAGACTTTTACGAAGACTTCCTGGGTCAGGTCGGCCGCATCCGCGCGATCATGCACGATGCGGGCCAGCAGCGAGTAGATCGGCTGATGAAAATGTGCAATCAGCCAGGCAAATGCTTCTTCCGAGCCAGCCTGCAGCTCCGCTATGAGAGCCGCTTCCTCGGATTGGAGTGTCAGCGCGCCGACAAGATTGCCCATGGTGAGATCCGCCTGCAAATCAGTGTCCCCCCACGTTACCGCAAATTCGGCACATTTGGCACGCGCCATTTGCACCCCGGCCTAAATGCCCGGTTTTCAGTTGCGGTCACTCATCCCAACGACAAACGCCGCCGTCGGAAAAACTTGTTATTCCAGAGTGCGCAGGAAACGGAACATTGGTCGTTTCGGAACCGGATGCCCCGCGCGCCCTATTGTCTTAGACACCGGAACCCACCCAAAGTGTTCCCGGTCACGGTTGAAATCGATGTTGTTGGGGTTCATTGGGGTGCTGTCAGGAGGACGAGCCGTTGCTGCAGGTCGGGTAAGGCTGGTTGCGCTCCGGCCGCTGGCTGCTGACAACCGAGCAAATGCGGTAGCTCGCGGCATGTCGCGGGAATTAAACGCGCGTGAAGTTGAAGCACCGAATTTTGGTTCTGCTCGCGGTATAGAGGCGCTAAAAACCATGCAGGATTAACCTTTTCAAAGGGTATTGAAGCCGCTCCGGATCGCGCTCAGCGGCCGCAAAAGCCGGCGATTGACGAATCCACCCCAAGCAGAGACAATAGGAGAGTTGCATCCCCGCAGCACGTGGGCCTGTGGCGCAGCTGGGAGCGCGCTTCCATGGCATGGAAGAGGTCATCGGTTCGATCCCGATCAGGTCCACCAAAAGCCCACCAAATCAGTAACATACGCATTGTGAACGGCAATCCCAAACAGGAGATTGACCGCTTCCATGGAAATTCTCTACCAACAATTCATTCGCGAAAGACAGTATCTTCACAACGTCTCTCCAAACACCGTTGACGGCTACCATTGGGCGTGGAAAGCATTCGAGCCTGCACTCGCTGGACGCAGTTGTGTGGCGAAGGCAGAGCTTCTGCAGCGTATCGAAGAATTGCGTCAACGTGGTCTGAGTTCCGTAACCATCAACACGTACTCGCGTAGCGTGAACGCGTTCTGCCATTGGTTATTCAACGAAGGTCACGCGCCAACTCATCTGCAGATTCCTCGTCTTAAAGAACAGCAGAACGTTCTCGCCACGCTTACACAGGATCAGGTGGCGAAGCTGGTGGCCTTTCGCACAACGACATTGACTGAGCGGCGAACTCATATGCTTGCCTGCCTCATCTTGGATACGGGGCTTCGCATTAGTGAGGCTCTATCGCTGAAGAGGCAATCAGACATCGATCTGGACCAAGCCGTGATCACCGTCCGACATGGGAAGGGCGGCAAATCCAGAGCTGTACCCATCTCTCACCAGATGCGGCGGCTCTTGTTTAAGTTCACCCAGCAGCACCGGCCTCAATATGGAGACCTCCTCTTCTTTGCGGATGCAGGAGAACCACTCGAACAGCGCAACGCATTACGAGACTTCAAGCTGGTCTGCAGGAAGCTCGGTGTAACAGGTGTTCGCTGCTCCTTCCATACGCTGCGCCATTCTTTCGCTCTTGCATACGTGAAAAATGGCGGAGACGTCTTTCGGCTCCAGCGTATTCTTGGGCATTAAAAATTAGAGATGAGTCGTCGATACGTTAATCTCAGCCTCGACGATCTCCGAGAAGTTCATGAGCAGCTATCACTGCTTGCCAATACGAGACGGTGATCGTGCAGGAGCCAAGGATGTGAACAACCCCGTTGCCACCGGCGACACCAGTGAGAGCATCGAGGATCACAACGGGGAGCAGAGGGTTCTTCGCACTGACTGCACACTGTGCACAGAAATACGAACCGTCTCTGGACATCAAATGAGGCTAGGGTGTGTCCAAGTTGCATTGAGAGCAGCAGGGTGCCTTGCAGGGCGACTGCTGACGTCCTGGTGATTGCAATTGATGCCGCCGTCGGGTAGTGGGCTACTTTGATAAATATCGTCATCAACCTTCTTAGCCTGCAATATAAATCAGGTAATACGCTGCAAAGAATAAGATGACTACACCGATCAGCAAGGCTAATACTGCCGAATCTGAGAGTTTATTACTCATGCCGCCGCTCTTTCCGCTTCCCGCTCGTAAGACTCCCAGAGCGTTACGAGGTCGGAGACTTCCCAAAGTCGATCAGACACGCCAGCGGCCATTGCAGGGCTCATGCGCAGCGTGCGGTGAATCTTGATGAAGTTGTACGCGAAGTAGTTTAGCGCAACAGCAGCTTCGTGATTCTGGAGCTTGCGGCTAAATCCATTCGACAAGCGAGTATACCGGCGCATGTTGGTTCGTGCGGTCCAATTCTGGCGCTCTGCAAACTCGTACTCACATGCTTGGGGTCTGGGTCGCCGCTGATCCTTATAACCTCCGAACTGATGATCTTGCCGGGACTGTAGCGCACGTCGCGGTCACGGTCAGAGCCAAATACCTTGATCATCATTGACCTCAAAGTAGCCCACTACCCGCCGTCGATACCCAAAAGCTGTCAGCGGCTGCGAACATTGCCGTCGCCATGCTGAGATGATGTCTGCAATGTGTGTGCTGGCTGTTGACCGCTAGGCAGGTTGGCTTGGTTTGGATGGTTTGTGGCCTTCGATGAGAACGCTGAAATGGAAGACCCTGAAGGTCGGTTTTTGGGGTGCTCGTCTGCTGCTGCAGGTCAACTTCTCGAATATCGCGATGCGGTTCTCTCCTTCGTTCATACCGTGCCACTCACGGCTACGGTGGATCGCCTCCTTCATCGGAGGCAACTGGCCGGGATTGAGTGGTAGGCTCTCGACAGAAAAGAACGCCGTGATAACCCGCATACAGCTCCTTCACATCTGCGCGCACGCACCGTCATTGCGGCGTGGCGGTTGAACTAGCTCCTGCCGATTGATCCAGCTATCGGAACGACGAGCTGGTGGACCGTGCGATGCCGCACGGCTTCAATCACAATTTCAGGTACAAAGAAATGCCGAAAGGCACTCCATACGAAATTGCGAAGTCTCTCCCCCGCTTCCCCATCTGACTTGACCGCTTCTAGTGCCTGTGAATCGTTGAGACCCAACTGCCGTAGGATTCGATCCCATTCTGCGATCTCAGGCAAATCTGAGAAACCCTGATTCTGACTAGCCCAACCCTTTTTTTGGAAGTGTTCCGCGTTCCGCTGATCCATTCGTCGCCCTCTGCAAACCATTCTTTGTTGTGGCCGCCTTCCTGAATGTGATTTGAATCACAAGGCCGTTTCATTCGTGGTTACTTATGTGTTCTTGATCGAATTCTTGAAGGAGACGGCGTGCGGCATGCAAAAAAGACCCCTCGCCGCCTTGCCTGGATATTCATTGATCCGCTGTATCCGTTGGCAACCAGCAGTCGGCAAGACTGATCCCAGTGCTGCATCCAAGAGCGGACTGCACACCTGTGCACAGAAAAACGAGCCGCTGCTGGACATCAAATGAGGCTAGGGTGTGTCCAAGTTGTAGCGACAGCAGGGCGGTGCCCTGTAGCGCGGTGGTTGGCGGTTGTGGTGGTCACAGTCGATGCCGCCGTCGATACCAAAAGCTTTCACTGGTGCAAACACTCCGGTGCCGTGCTGAGATTATGTGGATGTGGGTCTCGGCATATTGACTGAGGAGTTACTGACGGGTTGGCGGTTGTCGTTAGCTAATAATATGTCCGGTGTTTATAGCAAGTGATATGTCCGCTTTTC
>ODAK010004241.1_pt1 | contig 14711 bp, 10 predicted proteins | sample 1539591 | NCBI WGS metagenome assembly ODAK01 (sample SAMEA3539303, study PRJEB22396) | soil metagenome | biome: tundra; feature: field; material: soil | place: USA | collected 2010-05 | depth 0.15 m | reverse complement strand
GGTGCCGCGGTAACCGGAAAGTAGCGGGGCCATTCGGAGCGATCGGATCTGTCTCGCGGCGTCCTCCGCAGTCATTGGGAGCAGATGAAATGCACGATCAGCAATGAGGTCACCCAACATCCCGCCAAGACCGACCGTGACGACCGGGCCAAACCTCGAGTCGGCGACTACTCCGATGGCCGCTTCGATGCCCGGCTCGACCATCGATTGCACGATCGCGTTGATCATCACGTCCCCGAGGCGATTTTCCATTGCCTCGTACGCCGCAGCGACCTCCGTCGCCGAACGTAGGTTCAACTGGACGCCGCCACGGTCGGACTTGTCGATAATGGCCCCAGCTGCGACCTTCAGCACGACCGGATAGCCGAGGGAACTGGCGGCCGAGGCGGCGTCCGCGGCATTTCTGACCAGGACGCCCGGCGTGACTGTCACGCCATAGCTGGCGACGAGGGCAGCCGCGTCCTCGGCGTCAAGCCAGAGATCACCCGTGCCCGACAGGGCCTTGCTCACGATCGCCCGAGCGGACGTGGCGTCGATGTCGTGAAACTCGCGTTCGCTGCCGCTCGGGCGTTGACGCCACGTCGCGTACCGAACGGCCGCGCCGAGTGCCTTCGCGGCTGGTTCCGGGAACGCGAAATACGGTGTGAGGAGGCGGCCGCTCGAGGAACGCAGCTCCGCTGGCGCGTCGACCACGCCGAGAAAGCAGGCGAGCACGGGCTTCGTGTCGACGTCGGCGCCGACGGTAGTGAACGCTCGAGCAAAGGCGCCTCCGAAGCCTGACTGGATCGGTGCATATACAGCGATGATCGCATCGACATCGCCATCGTCCAGCAAGACCCGGAGTGCGGCCTCAAAGGAGACTGGGTCTGCCGCAGCGTCTAGATTCACCGGGTTGCTGATGGCAGCACCCGCCTGGACTAGCCCGGCCAATCGGCGTCGCGTCACATCGCCGAGGGCCACGACATCGAGACCAGCAGCGCCACAAGCGTCGGCGGCTAGGAGACCCGGGCCGGCCCCATTCGCAACGATCGCGACGCGGCGTCCGCTAGGTAGCGGTGCAAGATCGAAAAGGGTTGCGACATCGAACAGTTCAGCGAGTGATTCCACTCGCGTAACGCCAGCCTGTTCGAACAGGGTGTCGGCGGCAATGTCGGCGGTCGCGGTAGTCGCGAGTCGCGATACATCTGCGCGGCCAACGGGCTCGGTCCGGCCGGACTTGACGACAACCACCGGCTTGCTGCGCCCTACTCGCGCTGCTATGCGGGCGAACTTGCGCGGGTTACCGAACGACTCGAGGTACAACGCACACACCCGGGTGGCGAAATCCGCTTCCCACGCGCACAGCAGGTCATTGCCCGAGACATCGGCCTTGTTGCCCGCAGAGACGAAGCTCGAGATTCCGACGCCGACGCGAGCCGCGTACGCCAACGCGGCAGTGCCGACGGCGCCTGATTGCGCCATCAGCCCAATCCCGCCTCCGGCGGGCATCGTCGGCGACAAGGTCGCATTGAGGGCAACGGCTGGATCTGCATTGGCGATCCCTGAGCAGTTCGGACCGATCAAGCGCATGCCCGCAGACCGGCACGCCCGCACAAGTTCGTCTTGACGCACCTGCCCCGCGGCACCGAGCTCGGCGAAACCCGCGGCAACGACGACGACTCCTGCGGCACCGCACGCGGCCGCCTCATTCACGACGCCGAGGACGTCGCCCGCTGGAACCGCGACGACGACGACATCAACCGGTGGCGGCACCTCAGCTAGAGACCGATGCGCGGGGATGCCCGCCACCCGGTGCCCCGACCGGTTGACCGCATGAAGGGCACCCCGGTAGCCGCCTCGAACGATATTGGCGAGCACTTGGTGGCCCACACCTGCCGGGTCGACACCTGCGCCGACGACCACAACTGAGGCAGGCGCAAGGATCCTCGCCAGCGACTTGGCGTCCGCCAGAGCCTCGCGAGTGCCGACGGCGCGGCGGAAGTACCCGTCAAACTGCAACGGCAGCTCGACGTGCACGACATTGGTGCCGGTCTTTGCCATCGGCAAGCCGGCATCGCGAAACAGGTGGAGCATCGGCGCGTTGCTCGGCAGCACCTCGGCGACGAAGCGGGTGATGCCGCACTGCGTTGCCAATGCGCTCAGGTGCTCAAGCAGAAGCATGCCGATACCCCGGCCGCGCTGAGCGTCGTCGACGAACACCGCAAACTCTCCGGCGGTGGGGTCGTCATCGAGTCGCTCGAAGGACGCAACGCCCACCACCTCATCACCGATTTGCGCCAACAGCGAGCCGTGGTCGTCGCCGGGTGGACGCGTCATCCGCTCGACGTCGCGGCGGGAATTGACATCCGAAACCGAGAAGAAGCGCATGTGTAGTGCGTCCGGGGAAGCTCGGTCGTACATCCGATAAAGGACGGCGGCGTCCGTTGGCCGGACCGTCCGAATCCGCGCGATGCCCGTGTCGAGGAGAAGCGCATCTACGTCAACGTCAGGTACCTGCATGGTCACGATCTCCTCCCAGGCATGTCTGGCGCGGACCGCGTACGGAAGGCGATGCGACGGGCTTGAACCGCCTATCGAATGACAACGACAGGGCAGGCCGCGTGGTGGATTACTTGCGCGCTGACCGAGCCGAGCAATAGCTCGGCGAATCCACCGTGTCCACGCGAGCCGACGACGAGCAGATCGGCCTGTGAGCTGCGTTCGACGAGGATCGCCGGAGCGGCGCCGTGGACGACGCTGATGATCACACGGTTAGCCGGCAAGCCGACATCTGTTGCCGCCTTCTCGACGATCTCGCGTGCCTGAGCTTCAGGGTCAAGGCCGGCGACAACGAGGGGCAGCCCGTACGACACCGGTCGCGCCCACGCGATCAGCAGCTCCAAGGTGCCGCCGGTCTTCGTGGCTTGCTCGATGCCCCAAGCGACCGCCTTCTGACTCTGCGGCGATCCGTCCACGCCGACAACAATGAGCGGCCGGCTGATTTCGGGTGTTGTCATGAGTCCTCCTTGTTCGGTGAGCCCAGGATCCTGCCCGAGGAACCGCGGACGTTACGGCCATTGGTCCTTATTGCCTAGCCGCTAGGTCCTTCCCTCAACTCCGGCCCAGAGCCTGGTCCCAAAGACGAAGACCGTGCTCAGCGAGAAGTACTGAAGCGGGCCGCCCGCTTACGGACGTGACGCATAGCGCTGTACCGACGTCGTGGCGGCTCTGGGGCGGCCGCTTCGCGATAGAAGTAGCGCTTGCCGAGTTCGATGAGGGCGAGGTACCCCACGACCATCGCCGCTAGCGCCCCAAAGAAAGCCCCTGGGAGCGGACTGAATCCAAGGGTGTGGGCGAGCGGCGTGGCTGGCAGCAGCGTACCGACGGTGACGACGCTTAGGGCCGCGAGCGTGAGAGGCAGGCTCGGGCGGCTCCGGAAGAACGGCACCCGACGGGTGCGGATGGCGAAGATGACCAAGGTTTGCGTAGCGAGAGATTCGACGAACCAACCCGAGCGGAACTGGGTGGCGCCGGAGTGGAAGACCCACAGCATGATGGCGAAAGTGATGAAGTCGAAGAAGGAACTGAGGGGACCAAAGAAAATCATGAACCGGCGGATGAATCCGATATCCCAGTGGGAGGGGCGGCGGAGTTGCTCTTCATCTACCCCGTCGGTGGGAATCGCCAGCTGGCTCGTGTCATAAAGCAGGTTGTTGAGCAGGATTTGAGACGGCAGCATCGGCAGGAAGCTCAGGAACAGTGACGCACCGGCCGCGGAGAACATGTTCCCGAAGTTGCTGGAAGTCCCCATCAACACGTACTTGATCGTGTTCGCGAAGATTCGCCGCCCTTCGGCGACACCGTCGGCAAGGACGTCGAGGTCCTTCTCGAGCAGAATCACGTCTGCGGCGTCTTTGGCGACGTCGGTCGCGGTATCCACCGAGATCCCGACGTCGGCAGCGTGAAGGGCCAGCGCATCGTTAACGCCGTCACCCAGGAAGGCGACCGCGCCACCGGTGCGCCGTTGGGTGCGAACGATCCGCGCCTTGTGTTCAGGGCTGACTCGCGCGAACACCGTGGTCCGGGGGATCGCCACAGCCAACGCCGCGTCGTCCAAAGCGTCGATATCTGCGCCCGTGAGCGCGGAGCCGTCGCCTAGACCCAAATCGCGACAGACCTTCACCGCAACAGCGGCGTTGTCCCCCGTCACGACCTTCACGGCGATGCCAAGGACTGCCAGCCGACGCAGCGCCGTCGCCGCGTCGGGCTTAGGCGGGTCCAAGAACACGAGTAGCCCGGCGAGACAGAGGTCACGCTCGTCCTCGGCGGTCAACGGTCGGGTGTCGGCGGTGGTGCGTGTAGCGACTGCGACGACCCGGTTGCCGGCAGCAAACTCCGCACCGAGAGCGTCCCTAGCGCCATCCGGCACGTTGACGCAACGGTCGAGGACAATTTCGGGGGCTCCTTTGGTGACGACCGTCAGTTGTCCGGCGCTGTCGCGAATCAGCGCTGAGACCATCCGGCGATCGTGGTCGAACGGCAGCATGCCAAGCCGTGTGTAGGCCGCCAACGACGCGCGCTCCGGCTGGGAAGCGGGCGACTCCCACAGGGCCTGGTCGAGCGGGTTCCCACCGACGGCCTGCCCGGCTTGTCCGGTGTTCTCGGTGCACAAGAGTCCCCACCGCAAGACAGTGTCAGGGTCGACGTCGCCAGCTGGCACTGCACGCATGAACTCAATACGGCCCTGCGTGAGAGTGCCGGTCTTGTCCGTGAACAGCACATCGACGTTACCGAGATCCTCGATGCATACCAGCCGCTTCACCAGTACCTTGCGACGGCTCATGCGCCGCGAGCCGGCAGCGAGACTGGTCGAGACAACAGCGGGCAGCAGTTGTGGCGTGATCCCGACCGCGATAGCCAACGAAAACAGCGCGGCGTCGATGATCGGCTTATGCAGAGCCACATTGATGACGAAGATGGACGTCGTCAACGAGCCGGCTACGTACACCAAGAGCATCGAGAACTTGCGTAGCCCAACTTGGAATTCGGTATCGAGCTGGTGGGTGCTGAGCCCGGCTGCGATCTTGCCGAATTCGGTGCGGGCACCTGTCGCCACCACGACCCCACGCCCATCGCCGGCGTGGACGACGGTACCCATGAGTGCGCACCCAGACAGCTCGGCAAGAGCCGTGCCGACTGTGACTGGTGTGGTTGACTTTTCCATCGGCAAGGACTCGCCGGTGAGAACAGACTCGTCGCATTCCAGGCCGGTGACCTCGATGAGGCGCAGGTCGGCGGGCACAATGTCGCCGAGGCGCAGCTCGACCAGATCGCCGGGTACCAAAGCGGTGACATCCACGGACGTCGCGTTCCCGCCGCGGGTCACAATTGCCTCATGATGGATTTGCGAATGCAGCGCCTCGGCGGCCTTTTCCGCTCGGTATTCGTTGACGAACCCGAGTCCGACCGAGAGGGCGACGATCACGCCAATGATGACGGCATCGCTGCGCTCACCAACAAAGTAGGACGCGACCGCTGCCACCAGTAGCAGCACAAGCAGCGGAGATCGCAACTGATGCCACAGCACCGGCAGCAGCCGCGCGCGGTGAGTGGAGATCGCATTGGGACCCCACTGCGTCTGCCGCCGCGCGACTTCGTCACTCGGCAGGCCTTCGGTGGCGGATGCACCGAACTCGAGCAGCACGTCGGACGCGCTCTTTGTTGCCGCTGACGTGATCGGACTCAATGAGCTCGTCAGCATCGCTCCACCCAATCGTGAAGTTGATGGTATCGGTTAGGGACCAAAGTCCGACGCACGCGGGCCGACGACCCTGCTTCACCGCAGCGCCCGGCGTCTATCGTTGCTTCATGGACGACGGGCCCGCGGTGATGGTTCGCGCGGCGACGCCAGCCGGGATGCCCGACCCACCGAGGGCCGGTCGGCGGATCGCCGTCCACGGCACGGTGCAGGGTGTCGGATTTCGCCCCTTTGTTTATCGGCTCGCCGTCGAGTTGGGTCTCGAAGGAACGGTCCGCAACGCCGACGGTCACGTCGTCGTCGAGACGTCGGGACCGCCAGACGCGCTGGATGAGTTCGTGCATCGCATCGTCGATGATGCGCCACCGCTGGCGCGCGTGGACTCTGTCGAACTGAGCGAGCTTGCCGTCGCGCCAGCCGCCGGCTCAGGCTTTCGGGTCGCCACCAGTGACTCCACCGACCCGGATGCGGGCGGGGATCTGCCGCCCGATATCGCAACGTGCGCGGACTGTCTGCGCGAACTGTTCGACCCGGCGGACCGCCGCTACCGCTACCCGTTCACGAACTGCACCAACTGCGGGCCGCGCGCCACGATCATTCGTGAACTGCCGTACGACCGCGAGCGAACTGTGATGACGTCATTTCGGCTTTGCGACCTCTGTGCAGCCGAATATGGCAACCCGGCCGATCGTCGGTTCCATGCCGAGCCGGTGGCCTGCGCCGCGTGCGGACCACAACTCGCATGGCAGCCGGCCGGCTCGGCCACCAAGCTCGCCGCTGGTGAAGCGGCATTGCAAGCAGCGGTTCGTGCCATCGCCACGGGTCACATCGTCGCCATCAAGGGCCTCGGCGGCTACCAACTCGTGTGCGATGCCACCAGCGCGGACGCCGTTGGGTTGCTGCGCGAACGCAAGCGCAGGCCGACGAAACCGCTGGCCGTGATGGTCGCCGACCGTGCTGCCCTGTACGAGGTCGCGCGACCTACCGTGACCGAAGAGCGGCTACTGATGTCGGAAGCTAGACCCATCGTGCTGGTGCGCTCCGCGGGTGCGTTGCCTGCCGTCGTAAGTCCGGGAACGTCGCGGGTCGGCGTGTTCTTGCCATACACGCCGTTGCACCATCTGCTGCTGGCCGAGCTGGCAAGACCGCTGATCGTCACCAGTGGCAACCGCTGCGACGAGCCCATGGTGGTCGACAACGATGCGGCACTTGTGAGCCTCGCCAGCATCGCCGACGGTTTCCTGATGCATAACCGCGACATCGCCGTGCGCTACGACGACTCCGTCGTTCAAGTGACATGTGACCGGCCTCGGATGATGCGGCGGGCCCGGGGTTACGCGCCGACGGCACTCACGCTGCCGGTGCCCGCTCTGCGCCCGGTGCTCGGTGTCGGCGCCGAGTTGAAACATACGTTTACCCTGGCAAGCGGCAGCCGCGCGGTACTCGGTCCGCATATCGGCGATCTCGAGGACGTCGACTCGTTCGATTCGTTTGAGAGCACGCTCAGTCACTTGTCCCGGTTGGAGAAGATCGCACCAGAAATCGTCGCGCACGACCTGCACCCCGGTTACCTGTCAACGCAATTCGCGCAGCGATATCCCGCTGGCGACCGGGTGCCCGTGCAGCACCACCACGCGCACATTGCCGCGTGCGCCGCCGAGTTCGGCATCACGGAGCCCGTGATCGGCATTGCATATGACGGTCTGGGCCTGGGCGACGACGGCACGCTGTGGGGCGGCGAGGTGCTGATCGCCGACCTCACCGGCTACCGTCGCTTCGGCAGATTCTCGCGCGCGCCATTGCCCGGTGGGCGCGCAGCAATCAAACGCCCGGCGCGAATGACTCTGGGCTATGTGTTCGGCGTGGAAGGTTTCGACGACGAACCCGGGCTAGCTGCGCACGGCGACTTCGACCCGTTTCTTGGCAGACTCGATCCAGCGGAGGTCGACACGATTCGACGCCTGGTCGACGCGCGGCTGGGCAGCCCTTTCGCCTCGAGCGCAGGCCGGTTGTTCGACGCAGTCGCCAGCCTGCTCGGCCTGTGTGATGACGCCAGTTATGAAGGGGAAGCGGCGATGGCGCTCGAGAACGTGGCCGCGGATGGCGAGATGGGGGAACTCGCATGGACGCTGCGCCGCGTCGACGGGCTGCTCGTGTACGACGTGCGGCCGACGTTGGGCGACGTGATCCGTGCGGTCGCAGAACGCGTCGACGTGCCGGTCGTAGCGGCGCGCTTCCACCAGACGCTGGTCGCCGTCACCGAAGCTCTCTGCCAGGAGGCCCGCCGCGCGACGGGGTTGCGGACGGTGTGCCTTGGTGGTGGGGTGTTCCAGAACCGTCGACTGTCCGCCGCCGTCATCGAAGCGCTGGCGGGTGGCGAATTCGTCGTATACGCCGGTGAACAAGTGCCGACCAACGATGGTGGGATCAGCTTCGGCCAATCCGCTATCGCCGCCGCCCGTACCAGAAGGGACTGAGCCGCATGTGTCTTGGTATTCCCGGCCGAGTGACGTCGACCGTCGATGTCGACGGGCTCCGTATGGGCGTTGTTGACTTTGGTGGCGTCCGGAAGGACGTCTGCCTGAGCTACGTTCCTGAGACCGAGATCGGTGACTACGTCGTGGTGCACGTGGGCTTCGCGATCAGCCGCCTCGACGAAGACGAGGCGCTACGCACCTTGGAAATCATCGCCGCGATGCCCGGGGCGTTCGCCCAAGAATTCGGGCCGATCGCCGAGGAGACCATCACGCGATGAAGTACGTCGAGGAATACCGCGATCCAATTCTTGCCAAGCAATTGCTTGGCGAAATCAACGCCGCCGTGACCAAACCGTGGAGCCTGATGGAAGTATGCGGCGGCCAGACTCACACCATCGTTCGGCAGGGTATCGACGACCTGTTGCCTGCCGGTTTGCGGATGGTTCATGGCCCCGGTTGCCCGGTGTGTGTCACGCCACTCGAACTCATCGACAAGGCGTGCGCAATTGCTGCTCGGCCCGATGTCATCTTCACCAGCTACGGCGACATGCTGCGGGTGCCGGGATCTCAGACGGATCTGCTGGCACTAAAGGCGCGCGGGTCCGACGTCCGCACCGTGTATTCGCCCATGGACGCTGTGCGGATCGCTATCGACACCCCCGACCGCCAGGTCGTCTTCTTCGCTGTTGGCTTCGAAACAACCGCGCCAGCCAACGCGATGGCCGTGATGCAAGCGAAAGAGCTCGGCCTGCGTAACTTCAGCGTGCTCGTCAGCCATGTGCTGGTGCCGCCCGCGATGATCGCGATCCTCGATGACCCCGAATGCGGCATCGACGCATTCCTCGCCGCGGGCCACGTCTGCGCCGTCATGGGCTGGCGCGAATATGAACCTATCGTCGAGCGATATCGCGTACCCATCATCGTCACCGGCTTCGAACCGCTCGATCTGCTCGAAGGCATCCTGATGGCCGTTCGGCAGCTCGAGGCGGGTCGAGCGGCTGTCGAGAACCAGTACATCCGAGCTGTGCAACGCCTGGGCAATACGCACGCGCAGAGCGCGATCCGCCGAGTCTTCGCGATTACCGACCGCACGTGGCGAGGCGTGGGATCAATACCTGACAGCGGGCTCATGCTCGCCCCGGAATACGCCGAATACGACGCCGCGACCAGGTTCGAGGTCAGCGGCATCGTGACGGCCGAGCACCCCGCCTGCATCGCCGGCGACATCCTTCGTGGCGTCAAGGTACCCACAGACTGCACGGCTTACGGAACGCTCTGCACGCCTCGGGTGCCACTCGGTGCGCCGATGGTGTCGAGCGAAGGAACGTGCGCGGCGTTCTACAACGCCGGCCGCGGGCGCCCAGTCCTTTCCGTTGCAGGACCGGGGACTTCACGATGACGGTCCAATCGCCCATCGAGCCGGCCGCCGGATTGACGGGGGCCTCGTGCCCGGTCCCGCTCGTCGAGAGTGAGCGGGTACTGCTCGGCCATGGCTCTGGTGGTCAGCTCTCGGCCGAGTTGCTCCGCGAGGTCATCGTCCCTGCGCTCGGGTCAGCGGCACAGGCGGGAGCGATGGAGGACGGCGCGCTGATCCACGTCGAGGGCCACGACCTGGTCATGAGTACCGACTCGTTCGTGATCAATCCACGGTTCTTCCCTGGGGGCGACATCGGCAGCCTCGCTGTCCACGGCACGGTCAACGACTTGGCCATGATGGGCGCACTCCCGATTGCGCTGACTTTGGCCCTCGTGATCGAGGAGGGTTTCCCGATCGGCGAGCTGCGCGCGATTTGCGAATCGGTCGGGCGGGCTGCTGTCGCGGCCGGCGTCCCGGTTGTCACTGGCGACACCAAGGTGGTCGGTCGCGGTGACGCCGACGGCTTGTTCATCAACACAACAGGGCTCGGACGTCGGCTGCCGGCGGCCTCACCTAGCGCAACCAGAGCATGCGTTGGTGACGTCGTCGTGTTATCGGGCCCGATCGGATTGCACGGGACCACAGTGATGAGCACTCGGGCCGGTCTTGGGTTCGAGTCCGACATAGCGTCCGATTCCCAGCCCCTGCACAGGCTCGTCGAGGCAATGATCGATGTCGCAGGGCCGGCAATTCACGCGATGCGAGACCCCACCCGTGGTGGCCTCGCATCGGCATTGAACGAGATTGCCCAGGCCTCCGGCGTCCAGATTTGTCTCGAAGAGTCGGCCATTCCGGTGCCGCCGACGGTCGCCGCCGCCTGCGAGATCCTCGGCCTCGACCCGTTACACGTGGCCAACGAAGGTTGCCTCGTCGCGATCGTCACCCCCGCCGTCGTCGACGCGGTCGTCGCGGTCATGCGCACGCTGCCGGAAGGGTCGAGCGCGTGTGTCATCGGCAACGTTATCGACACGACCGCGGCGCGAGTGGTGATGTCGACCGTCGTTGGCTCGCGGCGCATCGTCGACATGCTGATCGGCGAACAACTGCCCCGCATCTGCTGATCAATGTGCTGTCTCGCTGCCGAACTGCCGACCGTCCGACTGCTGCGCGAGCCAGTTGGCGAATGCCTCGGCGTATCGAAGTGGCTCCGAGCGCGGATCGATATCGCGTAGACCCCCCGTCTCGAGAAAGGTGCACCCGCGTAGCACGTCGGACTCGAATTGGTGAACGCATGCCCGGCTGCCGGTGACGATAACCTTGGGCGTTGTCAGCCAGAGGTCGTGGATCTCGGCAACAGTGACGTCGAGCCCGAGCGAGCGGCCGTGGTAAACGACGGCACTCACCAGCATCGAAGCCAACGCCTCATCGACCGACGGGAGCCGTAGCATGAACCCGCGCGTGAGCAGACGCCGTGGCAACTCGTTGGTTTCGACTGGTGCCATGTGAATGTGCCTCCTGAGCATCGCTGCAGCGCGCGGCTGTCTTGCCTCGTACATGGCCACGGTAGGCTCCATTTTCGGCTTCGCATCACAGACGAAAGCCCTGCGGGTCCAGGACCTAGAGCCACTAGCGCCGACGGCCCGTCGGCGCTAGAGGCAGATCGGCCCACAGACGCGGGCCGGGCTGCAGCCAGTGACCTTGTCGGGTTTTGCACGCCGTGATTCACTGAGCAACGTGTCCCATGCCTCGGAAACGACGACGTCGAGCTCAGGACCGGCCACGGCCGAGCGGCTTGGGTTCCTTGTCGAAGCGGTGGAAGAGTACGCGATCTTCATGCTCGACCCGGACGGCACTATTGCGACCTGGAACGCCGGGGCTCATCGAATCAAGGGTTATGCCGCTGACGAGATTGTCGGGCGGCACTTCTCCGTCTTCTACACAGACGAAGAGGTCAATGCCGGCAAACCGCAGCGCGAACTTGACCAGGCAAGAGCAGAAGGTCGTGCCCGTGACGAGGGCTGGCGGGTGCGCAAGGACGGCAGCCGATTCTGGGCCAACGTTGTCATCACCGCCGTGTACGACAAGGACGGCCAGCTCGAGGGCTTCGCCAAGGTAACCCGCGACGAGACCGAGCGGAAGCGTGTCGAGGAACAAGCTCGGCTGCTCGAGATTTTTGCCGAGCGCGACCGCATTGCGAACGAGCTTCTGGGAACCGTCGTGCGTCAGCTATTCGAAGCCGCGCTCGCGATGGAAAGCGCCGCTCAGGCGGCGAGCGACCCGAATGTGCGGCACCGTATTCAAGACGCCGTCGATATCGTCGACCGTGCGTTGAAAGCGAGCCGCGTCGCTGTGCTCGGTATGACATCCTCGGATGGCTGACACTGGCGGCTAGGAATGCACGCGCCGTAGCCGGGCTTGATCCTCCTGCTCCGCCTGCTCGAGGCTGATTTCCAAGCCATGCAGCTGTGACTGCAGTCGCGGCAACCAGTGACGGCGCAGTACCCGCGCGCGGCGACGGGTCGTGAGCAGGGCCGAGTCGAGAGCGGCGAGTGCAGATTGCGCCGTCGCGACGTCGACCGATGCACGGAGCGCCGTAGCGGAGGCTTGCCTGGCCTGCAGGATTGCCGCGCTCATCCCGATGTCCGGGGAAGCTGCCGGTTCGATAGTTGCGCCGTCGGGATGACGCACTCCCATGGTCGTCGTCCAGGTCATCGCGACTTCCACTGGCGTCGTTCGTGCCTGTCGCACCGAGTCGATGCCGCCGACGAATCCGGCGCGCAGCATCCAGCGTTCGGCCTCCTCGCAGGCGGATCGCCATTGTTCCCGGCTGCGGTCGACCTGTGCCTTGCGGCGACGCACCTCGGCGCTCACCAGTTGAACCTTGCGTTCCAATTCGCCCGCACCTCGCTCAGCAACGGCGATTCTGTGACGGAGCCACAACCGGCCCGCCCGGCCAGCGGGACTCCGTACTGATGCGGCCATCAGGGCGCTTCAGTGCGTACTTGAGTGGGTGCTTGACTGGTCGCGCACGATCATCACGGTGCAGTGCGCGTTGTGCACGACCGCGTGCGCGATCGACCCCAGCTTCATCCCAGCAAATCCTCCACCACCATGGGATCCGACAATGAGGAGTTGCGCACCCATGGAAGCGTTCGCCAGCACCTCGGCCGGGTAGCCGATGGGCAGCGATTGGGTGATCTCAATCGCGTCGTATTCGTTGGAGACGCCGTGCAGCAATTGCTCTAGCGAATAGTTTGCGTTTGCCTGCGCAGCGGCGAATGCGCGCTCGCGATCGAGAACGCCCTCGGCGCGCGAGTGGACAAAGAGCGCACACATGGCGATCAATGGGCTGTTGCGCAACCTGGCCTCATCCAAAGCGACGCGCAGCACTGCTTTCGATTCGGTCGATCCGTCGATCCCGACGATCACCGGACCTACTTCGCGTGCACTTCGCACCACGACAACTGAGGACGGCGAATGGGATACGACGTGCAACGAAACTGAGCCCAGGGACAGGCCGGCGTATCCCCCGACGCCGCGTGCGCCGACCACCAAGAGTTGAGCCTTAGAGGCTGCATCGAGCAGGACTGCGCTCGGGCGACCCCTCAGCAGGCTGGTAGTGACAACGAGCTGCGGCGCCGACGCCTTCACCGAGCCAGCGGCGGCGGCGAGCAGCCAGGCTCCATGATCCCGGGCGACCAATTCCGCCTCGGAGTCACCGGCGACATCGTGGGGGGCGCGGTACATCGGGCGCCAGGAATGCACCAGCTCGAGTGGCGCTCGACGACGGGTGGCCTCGTCGGCCGCCCAGCCAAGAGCAGCGCGGCTGCCCACGGATCCGTCAACTCCGACGACGATGGGTTGCTGATCCACCTCGGCGCTCATCGCTACCTCCCTGATCACGGGGCCGGTCGACCGGGGCTGTCCTCTCCCTGATCAAAGCCCTACCTGCAGACAACGCCAACTCCGGACGCCAGGACACGGCCCAAGGTCCCGTGTCGTACGGCCGGGGGTCGGGATTGTGAGAGGTGTCCCGGATCAGTCATTTCCGTTCCGGACGTGGTGCGTGTTCGGCACGACGGTTAATCAGTTAACACTGTCGAATCACGGTGCGCAGCTACCATCGCTGGCGGCAGCATCGTCAGATCGCGGTCGGGAAGTGCCAGGGCGACCGACCACGCCAAGTCGAGAGTCTGGGCGAGGCTTCGCTTTTCGTCAGGCCGTTGCGCGAGGAGGTTGCGCTCGAACTGATCGGCAAAATCGACGAATGCGAGATCGACGGCACTCAAAGCCTCGACGCCGACAAGTTCCGCGAGCTCGCGCACCTGTTGAGACCTGGAGAGTGACGCCAACAGTTGGGCCGCAAGGTCGAGGTGGTCGTCCCTGGTGCGCCCTGGGCCGGCGCCCTTACGCATCAGTCGCGACAACGACGCCAGGGCGTCGACGGGCGGATAGATCCCCCGAGCGTAAACCTCCTGCGAGAGCACCACCTGGCCTTCGGTGATGTAGCCCGTGAGATCAGGGACCGGGTGGGTGATGTCACCAGCCGGCATCGTGAGAACGGGGACCACCGTGACCGAGCCGGGAACGCCGCGCACCCGACCGCAACGCTCGTACAACGACGCGAGGTCGCTGTAGAGGTATCCCGGATACGCACGGCGCCCCGGGATCTCGCCCCGAGCTGCCGAAACCTCGCGAAGGGCTTCCGCGTAGCTCGTCATATCCGCCATGACGACAAGAACGTTTCGGCCGTGCTCGAAAGCGAGATCCTCCGCGATCGTGAGCGCGACTCGCGGGGTCAAGAGGCGTTCTATGACCGGGTCGTCCGCGGTATTGAGAAGCATGACGAGTTCTCCGGCCGAAAGTCTTGCCTCGAGCACTGCGCGGACTGTGGCGGCATCGGGATGAGTTAGTCCCATTGCGGCGAAGATGACGCTAAAAGGCTCGTCACCCACAGACGCCTGGGCAGCGATCTGCGCGGCGAGCTCCAGGTGCGGTAGGCCGGCAGCGGAGAAGATCGGTAGCTTCTGGCCACGCACAAGCGTGGTCAGCGCATCAATGGCGGATATCCCGGTGATGATCGGGTCGGTCGGTGGCTGACGCATCGTGGGGTTCAACGGCCGTCCCTCGACCGGCACGA
>ODAK010004240.1_pt1 | contig 14715 bp, 11 predicted proteins | sample 1539591 | NCBI WGS metagenome assembly ODAK01 (sample SAMEA3539303, study PRJEB22396) | soil metagenome | biome: tundra; feature: field; material: soil | place: USA | collected 2010-05 | depth 0.15 m | reverse complement strand
CCAGGAATCCGCGCACGCCCGAGATGACCGCGCCGCGGATGGGCTCGTAGTAGCCGCCGAGCTCGTAGCAGGCGCGGCCCACATAGCGCTGCAGGTCCAGCCAGCCGCGGCCGCATTCCATGCCCATTCCCTTCTCGGCGGCTTCCAGCACCTCCGTCCAGTTGCCTTCCAGGGAGAGCCGCTTGAGGTTTTGCCGGAGGTCCGAAGGCGGGGCAGCCAGCAGAGTCTGGTCGATCTCCGTGCCGGCGGCGCGCAGTTCGCCCCACCGCAGGCCGCGCAACAGCAGGTAGGGCGCGGGGTCGTATTGGTTTTCGCCTCGCAGGAACCTGGCCGCGGACACCACGCGCGCGATGGCATCGTCCCGGTCCGCCGGCTCGGCGGATAGCGCGCCACCAAGCTTCTTGGCCTGCGCCGCGGGCGCTGCTTCCCAAGCCTCCGCCACCGCGGGCTCCGCTGCTTCGGATTCCGCCCCCTCTAGCGGCTCGTCCGGTTCCTTCTCCCGCTTCTTCTGGAGGAAAATTCGGACGGCCTGCTGGACTTCCTCGACAGTATTGCGCAGAGGTCCAAACCCGGGGGCCACGTCCTGGAATTTTTCCGCGCAGAGATTGTCCAGGAGTTGCAGGGATTCCAGCGTGCCCTCGAAGTCCGCGGACAACTGCACGTAGTAGGCTTTCGGCGAACTCTCGAAGCTGGCGTCGAACTCCTCGGGCGTGAGTCTGCCCTCGGCGACCGCCGCTGAACGTGCTTCCGCCCTGGATTCCGATCCTCCCGCGTCCGCCTCCGTAGGAATCTTGCGGGACTCCTTGTAGGCGAACCAGCTGAGGCGGCCCTTGGTGATCGGCGCGTCCTTTACCGCTTGTTCGAGGCGGCTTCCGACCCATTCCAGCGGAGCCGCACGCAGTTCCAGGTCGCCCTCTTCGATCTCCGGATAGAGGGTATCCCAAAAGCCTTCCACCACGCCCTTGAGTAGATCCAGGCCCTCGCGCAAGCCACCGATGCCTTGCGTCTTGAGCAGCGCTTCGGTAAGCCACGCCCCCAGTTGCAGGTCTTTCGTCCTGGTGGCGAGCGTCTCCCCCGCAAGCTTGACGACCTGGGGCCAGTCCGCGAGCTTGCGCTCGTGCTTCCAGTCGCCTTGCGCGGCGTCGTCGTCTTCCCGGCGCGCCTCTTTGATCTTGTCGAATACGGGCGCGTACTTTAGATTCTGGCCGCTCGGATTCTCGCCCGGAATAGGATTAAGAAGATCATTGCGCAGGGGCATGTTCGTCGGAGTCCGTTTGCCGCGGGTGGAATTCGAGTTTCCGCAACTCCAATAACGGGAACTCTTCGTCGTCCACCAGGAACATCTTCTGCCCGGCGGGCGCCGGTTGGCCGTCTTCGGTATCCTGCCACACGGTCAGCCTGCCCAGGCGTACCGCATCATCCGCGTTCTGGAAGGATAGCGGCGTCAGCACCGGCAGCAGCACTTCACCGAGTTCCCGCTCCTTGAACCCCGGACCCGTGCGTACCAGGGCGGGCGACCACAGCAGATCCCGCAACCGTTTCGGCTTTTCCATTTCGATGGAAGCGATATGTTCCAGCGGCAGCCACATGTACTGCCCGGCGGCGTACACTTCCAGCCGCTCGCCGATTCTCGGATCGGCATCCAGAAAACTCTCAAATGGCTGGCCGTTGAGCGTCCCGGTTAACGGAACCGCTTCGCCAGCCGCCTGTGGGTATTCCCGTTTCTGAAAAAGCTCCGCACGGGTTCGTTCGGCATGCAATGCGCCGGCATACAACAAAGCGCCTAACTGAGCGTCCTTGCCTGTTTGTGCAAGGACATCAAGATGCTTCTCGGCCCGGTCGTAGGCCCCTGCAAAGCACAGCAATTCGAACAAAAACGTGCGGCGCTGGACGTCGCCCGGGTTGTCCCGAAGCTCCGCGCCCAGCGCCTGCACGGCTTGGTCGAGCTTGCCGGCTTGAAACAGTTGTCCGGCAGTCATGAATAGTCCCCGATGCGTACGCGGACTAGACCTTCTGCCCGACTTTCACGTCGTACCCTGCCGGGAGCGCCGCGTCCAGGTTGCCGTCCGCTTTCTGCGGTGCGTACGAGATTTCGATCTTGGTGAAGTTGAACGATACCTGATCCATCGGAATGACATCCGAACCGCCCGATCCGCCGGTCTGGTACGACGAGATCAGCAGATCCGTGAACTTCCACTTCAGGAACTCCTGCTGTGTCTTGCCGGCCTTGCGGCAGGTCAAAGCCGCGGTCTTGATGTGCTCGCCGGTGGCGCAGGCGAGAAACAGCTTCGGCGAGGACTTGTTAATAGGCACGGTGAAGTGGAAGTCCTGCATGGCCACCTTGCCCGAGCCGCCGCCCATGTTTCCAGCAAAGGAACCCGCGTTCTGTTCGCCCCACGAAAAGGAATGGATTTCGATCTCCTTTTCGTGGCCCTTTTGCAGGCTCTCGCCGTCTATGCCGTCAATCTTCAAGAAATAATCTACCGATGCCATCCTAATCCTCCTGTTTGCATTGTTTTACAGACAAATTCCCAACATCCCTAATTTGAAACGTCAGCCCCTGCCCTTCGGCAATTCGGCCACCAGACGCAACGAAACCGAAAGCTCGTCGAGTTGGAAGTGCGGCCGCATGAAGGCGACCGCCCGATAGACTCCCGGCTTGCCCGGGACTTCGGACACCTCGACACGCGCTTCGCGCAGCGGGTGTGCAGCTTTATAGTGCTGCGATGCCTGATCGTCGGGGCACACATATTGGATGATCCAGGTATTGAGAAAGGTCTCGGCATCGGAACGCGACATGAAGCTGCCCACCTTGTCGCGCATCATGGCCTTCAGGTAGTGCGCGAAGCGCGAGACTGCCAGGATGTACGGCAACTGTGTGGACAGGCGCGCATTCGCGTTGGCCGCCTCACTGTCGTACACCTTAGCCTTCTGACCCGACTGGACGCTGAAAAATGCCGCATAGTCGGTCCCCTTGCAGTGGACGAGCGGAACGAACCCGAGGTCGGCCAGTTCCTTTTCCCGCCGGTCCGTGATGGGCGCCTCTGTGGGGCATTTCAACGCAATGTCGCCGGAATCGGTGGTGAAGTTGTGAGTGGGAAGCCCCTCCACCAATCCGCCGCCTTCCACGCCACGGATAGCGGCGCACCAGCCATACTGGGCGAACGCCTGGGTCAGTCTCGCCCCCAGGGCAAATGCGGCGTTACCCCACAAGTACTTGCTGTGGTCGCTACCGTCTACACCCTCTTCATAGTTAAAGGCATCGACCTGTACGCCGTCCTTGCCATAGGGCAGGCGCATCAGCACGTGAGGCAGGCAAAGACCGATATAGCGCGAGTCTTCGCTGGCCCGGAAGCTCTTCCACTTGGCGTATTCGCTGGAGTCGAAGATCTTGGCCATGTCGCGAGGGGCGTCGATGTTAGTGAAGCTGTCCAGGTTCACCATCTCCGGAGCCGTCCCCGTGAGGAACGGAGCGTGCGCCGCCGATGCCACCTGGGCAACCTTTTCGAGCAATTCGATATCCTCGGGTCCGCGCCCGAACTCGTAATTGCCAAGCAAAGCGGAGAAAGGCGCGCCGCCGAAGACCCCGTATTCCTCTTCGTAGACCTTCTTGAACATGGCGCTCTGATCAAACTCGGGAGCGCGCTGCAGGTCGCGGAGAAGTTCCTTCTTGGTGACGTTCAGAACCTTGATTTTCAGCTTGTCGCTGGTTTCGCTCTGATCCATCAGGTACTTCAGGCCACGCCACGAGCCTTCCAACTTCTGGAATTCCGCCGCATGCAGGACTTCGTTCAACTGCAGCGAAACCAGGTGATCGATCTGCGCGATGCGCGCGGTGATCATGATTTCAGCGTCCTTGGATATCGTCATGGCGCCTTCCAGCACCTGATTGACGAACTCCTTGACCAAGTCTTTGCCGCGCTCCCGCGCCGCGGGGTCGCGTGCCAGCCTGCCTTCGTCGACGATCTGGTCGAGCAGGCTAACCTCTAAGGCTTGCTCCGCCGGTTGCGCCGCAGCTTCCTTCTTTCCGTTACTCATTGGACCCCCCCTTGCCGAACTCGCTCTTGAGGCGCGCCAGTTTGTCCTTGTCGGTCACCGCTTCGCGGAGCAACTCTTCCAGTTTATCGTTGCCCTGCATGCTGCCCCGCAGATCCGAAAGCCGGTCCCGCAATTCCAGCAACTCTCTCAGCGGCTTCACTTGCCGGGCGACGCTGTCGGGCGCAAAATCGTCCATGCTCTTGAAGTTAAGATCGACTTTCAGTTTGGGGGATTCGGGATCCTCGCTCAGTTTGTTCTCCACCGAGTACGCGAGATGCGGCTTCATGCTCTCCAACACGGCGTCGAAGTTATCCGGGTTGACATCTACGAATTTCCGGTCCTTCACGCGCGCCAGCGGTTCCGTCGGTTGGCCAGTGAAGTCTCCCATCACGCCCATGACAAAAGGCAATTCTTTCAGTTCGATGGCCCCGCCCACTTCGACGTCGTAGGTAATCTGGACGCGCGGAGAGCGGACCCGATCAAGTTTGTGCTGTGTGCTCTGCTTCGCCATTGTTTCGTTCCCTCAGGTACCTTGGCGGCCGTTTTTAGGGTTCTGGCCAACAAGGCAGGTCTAGCGTATCAGATTCTGCAAGTCCAATCCAGCCTCATTTGGGCAAAATGCCGATACCGGGAAAAACGGGTACTACTCGCGCACGTGGCCCACCAGTACGCTCCCCGAGGGACGATGGCGATACACTCGGAGACGTGCCTACGCTCTACGATCAGGTTCTGTATCCGAACACCCCGTTCCGCCAGACCCATCCAGACCGGCTCGCCAGCCTCGCGATTCTCTTCGGTATGGACCCCGCTCCCGTGCCTCAATGCCGCGTCCTGGAGGTGGGCTGCGGTGACGGCGGAAACTTGATCCCAATGGCATTTGAAAACCCCGGCTCGCAGTTCCTTGGCGTCGACTCAGGCGCCGTTGCAATTCGCTCCGGCAACCAGGAAATCGAGACTCTCCGCCTTTCCAATATCCGCCTCGAGCACATGGACATCATGGACGCCGGGCCCGAACTCGGCACCTTCGATTACGTGATTGCTCATGGATTCTATTCCTGGGTACCCGAACCGGCGCGCGACAGGTTCATGGCTCTGACCAAGGCGACTCTGGCGCCGCAGGGTGTCGCCTATGTCAGCTTTAACGCGCTCCCCGGGGGCCGCATCCGCCAGATGTTTCGCGAGATGATGCTATTTCACCTGGGCGGTGAAACCGAACTCGACGCGTGCATCGAGGGTGCTCGCCAGATAGTGCAGTGGTTCGGTGCCAGCCAGCCCAAAGAAGACAAGTCGTCGATTTTGATCGCTCAGGTGGACTCCGTGATGGATCGCACGCCCCAGGTGCTCTTCCACGATGAGCTGAATCCCGACTATCATCCGGTGTACTTCCAGGAGTTTACCGCCCACGCCGGGCGTTCGGGACTGCAGTTTCTTGCCGAGGCGAACTACTGCGACTCTCAGCCGAAACCGCTCCCCGCCTCCGTCGTGGCGGAAATCGAAAGGGTGGCAAAAGGCGACCGCATCGTCCGCGAACAGTATTTCGATTTCATGAAATGCCGGATGTTTCGACAGACGCTGCTCTGCCACCAGGACGTCGTCCTGCCGGCAGCGCCACTGCCTGACCGTCTGGTTGCCTTACGGGCCGCGTCCACGGCAAAACCGGTCTCGAAAGATCCGGATCTAAGCCCTGGCATTGCCGAGGAGTTCCGCGGCTGGAAAGGCACAGGGGTCACTACCGCGCACCCGCTGACCAAGGCCGTCATGGTCCTGCTGGCGGAGGCCTGGCCGCAAACCGTGTCTATTCCGGACCTGGCGGTAGCCGCTTCCCGGCTAACCGGAGAACCGCCCGACCCGGAGGGTCTGTCCCATATCCTCCTTTCCACTTACTCAGCCGGCGTAGTCGACCTACACACCCAACCCCGCCACTGCGTGGCCCGGGTCAGCCAGTTCCCCGTGGCCAGCGATCTGGCGCGCTCCCAGGTGCGCCGCGGAAGATGCGCTACCACAGCGCTCCACATGATGATGGAGGCCGCCGATGAGCGCATATGCACCTTTATCGGGCTGCTGGACGGCACGCGCGACGTCGCCGCGCTGGTTCGCGAACTCGGACCGTCGTCCCAACTTCCCGAGACGGAATTGGCCTTCGGCATCCAGGAGAATCTGAGACTGCTCGCCAACTGGGGTTTGCTGGTAGCCTGACTCTACACCCTAACCCCGAGGGTGAGGCTTCAGCCGGTCACCTTCGGCAGCGGCCTTTCCGCAATCCACAGCAGGCCCTTCGAAACCAGGGGTTCGAGGGCCGTCAGGAACTCCGGGGCCGTCATCTCCCGGGAGACCAGTCCCGCATCCCTGGCATTGTCGAGTTGTTCCTGCCAACTGATACGCCCGTCGCACTGCGCTACGATCTGCGCCAGCCATGGCGGGAGAATGCGCTCCTCATCGAATGGCCGCCTGCAGCGCAGCGAAAAACCTTCGGGTACCAACTGGCCGTTGCGGACCCGGTGGAGCACGCCCAGCTCCGCATGCGGCGAAAGGTAGGGCCGCAACCCCATCAGCCGCTCGCGCGACGCGGCGTCGCGGATCTCCGCGCCCCATTCCAACAGCCATTCCACATGCGCCTGGGTGAAGCCCTGGCCCTTCATCACGCGCAGCGTAAACGCCGGGCGCGCCGCCTCATGCCGCCGCATCAACACGCTGCCATGGAACAAGAACTTCGTCTTCCGCCGTTCCCACATCTCGTGCCGGTACCGAATATCCTCGGCTGCCGTACCGCCTCCGAGAAGTGAGTCCACAGCCACGTCCTTGGGTCTCCGCTCCGTGTGCGCTACCAGCACCACATCGAACTCCGCGGCAACCGGTCCCAGCCAGAGCCGCAAGCGATCTTCAAACGCCTGGCCCTCGCAATCCGCCGCCGTGACTATGGTGTAGAACCTGCCCCCTGGGCGCAGAAAGCCGGGCACACCTTCCACGATGCGGCGCAGGATCTGTTCCCCGTCCTCGCCGCCATCGCGAAAAATCATCTCGTTCTTCCGCGCCGGCACGTACGGTGGATGGGTCACGATTCGGTCGAAGGTTAGCCCCTCTACCGGCGCGTACAGGTCGCCCTGCAGCATGGTGGCGTTCTGGATGCCGTTCAGCCGCCGGTTGAACTCCGCAAACTGCACGGAGCGGGCCGCGATATCCGTGCCCCACGCGTAGCGCGCGTATCGGGCGAAATCCAGTGCCGCAATCCCCGAGCCGGTGCCCAGGTCCAGAAGGGCGTCGCACGGCGTCTCGGGAAGCGTCGACATGAACACCGCGGTAGTGTCGATAGCCGGCGGGTACACCATGTCAGCGCTGGAGGGAACACTCGCTCCGTCCGGCGAGGAAGCCCGGTCGCTCGCCAGCAGCAGCCCCCGGGTGGGGAACAAAGTGCACCCGCCGAACCACCTCTCATGATTATGCGGATCCCGGCCGATCAGCCTCAGCGCCTCCAACTGCGCGCCCGCGCCCGCTGGAAGCAGCCGCTCCAGGGTCTCTCCGGCCACATAATCGCCGTCCATCAGGAGCAGGATCAGCGCATCCAGCGCATCCTTTGCCTCGGGCAGGTTGCTACCGCCTAACCAGACCGGCTTGTATTCGCCGGCTCCGGCAATGCCCAGGCGTTCGAAAATCCGCTCTTGCGTAAAACCGCACTGTGCCAGCATGCCGCGCACCGCCGCGAACTCCGCGTCACTGCCCAGCCTCGGTGCCATCCGGTGCCAAGGTTGCAGTTGGGGGTCCGTTGGTGTCATGTCGAAACCAATCCGGGAAGAGGCCTTTCCGCAACCCACATCAGACCGTTCGAGACCAGGGGCTCCAGAACCTCCAGGAACTCGCCGGCTGGCGTCAGCCCGGGAATCGCGCCGCCACTCTTTGCCCTCTCGAAATGCTCGCGCCAGCTGGTCTTGCCATCACAGTGCGCGACTATCTCCGCCAGCCACGGCTGGAGCAGGCAGTCCGACTCGTAAGGCCGGTTGCTCCTCAACGAAAACACTTCCGGAGCCAGTTGGCCGTCCCGTACCCGGTGTGTCACGGCCAGTTCCGCGTGGGGCGAAAGGAAGGGCCGAAGTTCCATCAGACTCTCCAGGCGCGTGGCGTCGTGGACCTCGGTGCTCCACTCCAACAGCCATTCCACATGCCGGGGAGTGAAACCCTCGCCTGTCAGCACGCGCGCAGTAATCGCCGGGCGCGCCGAGTTGTGGCGGCGGATCAGGACACTCCCGTTGAACAGGAACTTCACCTTGCGCAGCCTCCAGATCTCGTGCCGGTAGAGGACATCCTCCAACGCCGTATGCTGGCCCAGGAACGAATTTGCCGTCAGGTCCCTGGGATCCGTCAAAGTGTGCGCGGCGAGTACCAGATCGAACTCCGCCTCCGCCGCCCCCAGCCACAGCCGGAGGCGCTCCTCAAACCACTGATCCTCGCAGTCCGCCGCCACAACAAAGCTGTAAAACCGGCCACCGGGGCGCAGAAATCGCGGGAGGCCCTCCACGATGCCGCGCAGGATCTGTTCGCCATCCTCGCCGCCATCGCGAAAAATCATGGCATTCGTGCGCGCCGGGACGTACGGAGGATGGGTCACGATGCGATCGAAAGTAAGCCCCTCCACCGGGGCGTACAGGTCGCCCTGCAGCATGGTGGCGTTTTGGATGCCGTTCAGCCGCCGGTTGAACTCCGCAAAATGCACCGAGCGCTCCGCAATGTCGGTTCCCCAAGCGCGGCTCGCGTACCGTGCACCGTCCAGGGCGGCAACTCCGGAGCCGGTGCCCAAGTCCAGCAGAGCGGAGCAGGGAATTTCCGGCAGAGTCGCCATGAACGCCACGGTGTTCTCGATGGCTGCCGGGAATACCAGGTCACCGGACGCCGGCGGAGAATCGCTGCCCAGGACGGCAACCCGGTCGCTCGCCAGCCACATGCCCCGCGTGGGAAACAAAATGCAGCCGCCGAACCACATCTCCGGGCGTTGGGGATCGCGTGCGATCAAACTGAGCGACTCCAACTTTTCCACCGCGCCCGCCGGCAACAGCCGCTCCAGAGTCTCTGCCGACACATACTCGCCATCCATCAGGAGCAGGATCAGTGCATCCACCGCCTGTTCCGCGGTCCGCAGGTTGGCGGTGCCGAACCGGTTGGGCTGGTATGTGTCCAGCGCGGCGATCCCCAGACGTTCGCAAATCGGTTTGGGCGTGAAGCCGCACTCCGCTAGGATGCCGCGCACCGCGGCGAACTCCTCCTCGCTGCCCAGTCTCGGTGCTATGCGATGCGACACCTGCGATTGGGGGTTGGTTCCGGCCACTCTGAGAGGATAGCATCGTGGCACGTGGATTCCCCAGGTTGGCTGATTGCTCTCAGTTCTGGTACTGTGATTTGAAATGAAACGACTGCAACCGGTGATCTGGACCAAAGGCACTTTCCTCAGTCCGCAGCACCTGCAACTGCAGGACCGCTTCCTCGAGAACCTGCTCCAGTTCCACCTGGACAGCTTGTCATTCCGGCCCTGGGGCTTTCGCTCGCTGCAGATCAGCCGTGAAACTCTGGCCGCCGGATCGCTCGGCATTTCCAGCGCATCCGGCATTTTCCCGGACGGCCTGCTCTTCGATATCCCGGGCTCCGATTCCGCCCCTCCACCCAAATTGCTCGCCGAATGCTTTGAGCCGGACCAGACTACGCTCGACGTCTATCTGTCGGTGCCGCAATACCGCGAGCGAGGCTTAAACGTGGCCACCGCCGCGCGCCAGGGCAGCGCCCGCTACCGCGCGGAAGTCGAATTGTTCCGCGATGAAAACACCGGCCTCTCCGAAAAGCCGGTGCAGATCGCGCGCAAGAACCTGCGCTTGCTCGCCGAGGGCGAATCTCTCGACGGCTTCTCCAACCTGCGCGTGGCGCGCGTGCGGCGCACCGAAGCCGGCACCTTCCAGGCCGATCCGCGGTTTGTTCCGCCGCTGCTCAATTTCCACGCCAGCGATTACCTGGCCGGCATCGCGCGCCAGTTGGTGGAGATTCTGACCGCCCGCTCCGGCGCCATCGCCGGTTTGCGCCGCCAGAAGAACCAGAGCCTGGCCGATTTCACCGCCGCCGACATCGCCAACTTCTGGCTGCTGTACACCGTCAACACGGCCTTCCCTCTCTTCCGCCACCTGTTCGAAACCCGTGGCGGGCATCCCGAGGAACTGTTCGCCGCCATGCTCTCCCTGGCCGGCTCGCTGACCACCTTCTCAGCCAAGGTGCACCCCCGCGACCTGCCCGCCTACGACCACGACAATCTGGGCGGCTGTTTTACCGAGCTCGATGAGAAGCTGCGCCTGCTGCTCGACACGGTGGTGGCCACCAACGTGGTTTCCCTGCCACTCAAACTCCTCAAGCCCTCCATCTACGCCACCTCGCTCGACCACGACAAGTACCTGGTGAACACCAAGATGTATCTGGCCATCAGCGCGGAAACCAGTCAGGCCGAAATCGTCGGCAAGACGCCCAACCTGGTGAAGATCTGCTCCGCCAGCCACATCGAACACCTGGTGCGCCAGGCGCTGCCGGGGGTGCCTCTCACCTACGTGCCGCAACCGCCGGGCGCCATCCCGGTGAAGCTCAACTTCCAGTATTTCGCCTTAACCCAGACCGGTCCGGCCTGGGAATCCATCCAGCGTGCACGCAACTTCGCGGCTTACGTCCCCGGCGATCTGCCGAACCCGCAGGCCGAGCTGATCATCGTGCTGCCGCAAAGCAACTGAGGTGGAATAAGGCTCCGCCTTGTTCATCCGGGCGCAGCCCGGACTGCCTACTTGGGTCTCGCCAGCAGGTAGACTATGATTCCTCCGGCCAGAAACGCCAGCAGGCAGAAAATCACAATCAGCAGGGTGTTGCTAGATTTTACAACTGGCGCCGGAACCGGCGCGATTGCTACCTGAGGCGGCGCCATTTGCGGCATCGCCGGTGGCTGCATATACGGCATCTGCGGCCTGGCGGGCTGTTGCGGCATCGCCGGCGGCTGCATGTAAGGCATCTGTGGCATGCCCATCTGCGGCATTCCGGGCATCTGTCCGGCTGGAGGCGGCGCGCCTGGGGCTCCCGCCGGCGGGGACGGCGGCGCGAGATTCGAGGGAACGGACATCATTCGGGTGTACTCGCTCGGACCCTGCGGCGCGGCGGCGGGCGGGTATGCGGGAGGCGCCCGGAACGCCTGTGTGGCGCCGCCACCCGGACCGTACGTCGCCGGCGGTGCGGGCGCTGGCGGGGGCCCCGCTTGCGGAGGCTGGGACGGCGGCGCCCCGGACAGCGATCCGGGGCCGAACATGCGTGTGTACTCGCCGAGTTCCTGCTGGGGCGGCGGAGCGGGTGCCGGCGCCGCTTGGGGAAACTGCGACACCGATGGGAACTGCGGCCCCGCCGGCATGCCGGACGGCGGTTTGAAAAACTCCGTGAACTCGCTCCCTTTGGGAGGCGGGGGCCCGGCTGGCGGAGGTGGGGACGCAGGCGCCTGAAACATCCGCGTGAAGGCGCCCGCCTCCGGCGGCTTGGCAGCCGGCGGCGGCCAGTCTCCCTGGGCCGGCACATCGGGCATCGGCGATTGGAACATGCGGGTGAACTCGTCTGGTCCCGCCGCTGCCGGGGGAGTTCTTAAGGGTTCCGGCGCGGGTGGCGCAACCGGACTCTGGAACATTCTGGTGAATGCGCCCGGTTCCGCCGCCGGCGCCGCTGACGGACTCGCCGGCGGCTGGGGCGGCGTGAACTGGGCGGTCGGCGATGGGGCGGCCGGCATGGCTGGTGCCTGTGGCGGGGGCGGAGGCGCCTGGAACAACGACGTAAACTCGCCCGGTCCCGCCGAAGGCGCTGCCGCTGGACGTGCCGGTGGCGGGGGCGGCGTGAACTGGGCGGTCGGCGATGGGGCGGCCGGCATGGCTGGTGCCTGTGGCGGGGGCGGAGGCGCCTGGAACAACGACGTAAACTCGCCCGGTCCCGCCGAAGGCGCTGCCGCTGGACGTGCCTGTGGCGGGGGCGGCGTGAACTGGGGGGTCGGCGATGCGGCGGCCGGCATGGCTGGCGCCGGCGGCGGGGGCGGAGGCGCCTGGAACATCCTGGTGAACGCGCCCGGTTCCGCTGAAGGCGCTGCCGCGGGAGGTGCCGGTGGCGGAGGCGGCGGCGTGAACTTAGGGACGGCCGGCATGGCTGGCGCCGGCGGCGGGGGCGGCACCGGACTCTGGAACATCCTGGTGAAGGCGCCCGGTTCCGCCGAAGGCGCTGCCGCTGGTGGCGCCTGTGGCGGAGGCGGCGGCGTGAACTGGGCGGTCGGCGATGGTGCGTCCGGCCGCTGGAACTGTTTGGTGAACTCGCCAGGCTCCGGGGCGGCCGGCGGGTGCGCCGGCGCGGCCGCTGGCGTTCCAGCGTCCGGTCGCTTCCAGATGGTTGCCTTGCCGAACTCCCCGGCGACTGCGGCCGCGTGATCCTGCTCCGCCATCCACTCCTCCAGCCGCTGATACGGCGGCGCCACCGTCACCACGAACGTGGTGCCCTGGTGTTCGCCGACTTCGATCAGCTTGGCCATCGATTGCGGCTGCATGCCGCGCAGGCGTGCCAGTACTGCTTCATTCTCCGGGGTCTTCCCGCCCACCAGGAGGTGCACCGTCACATCGCGGCCCGTGTTGGTCTGCCGCGCGCGATAACTCTGCGTACCGTCGCCGGGCAGCAATTCTACAAGAACGTACTTTTGTGTGAAATCCATGCCTCGCGCCTTTTTTCCATCATGCTACCTTCATTGCCCGGAGTCCAGTGCCGGGCGGCTATGGTAAAGTAACGCACAGGCTTATGAAGCTGCTTTCGCGGGTAGTCTGGTCGGAAGGCATGCACCTGGGGCCACACCATTTCCAGGTGCAGAGCCGCTACTTCGAAGACTCGATTCGATTTGCCACCTCGTCGCTCTGGTTTGCCGCCTACGGCCTGGCGGGTCTGGAGTTGGACGCCGATGCCCTGTACAACGGCTCCGTCGCGCTTCTCCACGCGCGCGGCATCCTGCCCGATGGTCTGCCGTTCAACATGCCGGAATGCGATGACCTGCCTCAACCGCGAGCCGTCGCCGATCTCATTCCGCCTACCCGCGACGGCGTCATCGTCCTGCTCGGCATCCCGCCGCTCCGGCCCAATGGACTGAACTGTACACTGGGCGCCGAGGCCGAATATGACGCCCGGTACGCCTCCCAGGCCAGAGTCCTGCACGACGAGATTTCCGGTGTCGACGAGCGCAGCGTGCAGTTGGGCCGCAAGAACCTGCGCCTCCTCCTCGATACCGAGCTCGCCGGCGATCTGGTGACCATCCCACTGGCCCGCGTGGTGCGCGACGGCGCCGGCCACTTCGTCTACGACCCAGCATTCGTGCCGCCCGTGGTGCAGATCGGCGCCAGTTCCCGGCTACTTCAGTTGTTGCAGCAGATGGTTGAAATCCTGGACGAGAAAGGCGCCGCCCTGGGCCGCGATGCGGGCAGTTCGCGCAGCGATTTTTCGACTCGCGAAATTGCCAGTTTCTGGCTGTTGCATGCCGTGAATTCCGCCCTGGCCCCTCTGCGTCACCTGCTGATCGCCAAACGCGGCCACCCCGAAGAACTTTTCGTCGAACTTTCGCGGCTCGCCGGTGCGCTCTGTACCTTCTCGCTCGATTCCCAGCCCCGCGACCTGCCGCTGTACGACCATCAAAACCTCACCGACTGCTTCAATCAATTAGACCTCCACATTCGCGCCCACCTGGAGACCGTGTTGCCCACTAACTGCATCGCGATCCCGCTGGCCGCCGCCGGCGACTGTTATTACGAAGGCACGGTCTCCGACGCGCGCTGCATGGGCAATTCCCGCTGGGTGCTCGCCATCCGCGCCGGCGTCGCCGAGAGCGAACTCATGACGCAGACCCCGCAACTGGTCAAGGTCTGCACCCCGGCTTTCGTGCGCGAACTCGTCAACCGTGCCCTGCCCGGCATGCCGCTGACCCATCTGCCGATACCGCCGCCGGCCATTTCCAGGCGCGTCGAAACGCAGTATTTTGGGATCGGCAGGGTCGGTCCCTGTTGGAACCACATGCTGCAGACGCGATTGGTTGGGGTTTATGTCCCTAACGCGTTTCCCAATCCCGAACTTCAAGTCTTGGTAGTGCTCGATAACTAAATCTATGTCTCCTGCTGCCGACACACGCAGACCAGAGAATCTGGCCCTCCTCTTCCAGGATGTACTTACCGCCATCGTCCGCCTGCGCGCCAATCGCCAGGGCGTGACCGACGCCGATGCCTTCCGCCACCACACCCGCGAAGCCCTGAAAACCGCCGCCAGCCAGGCCCTCACGGCGGGCTACACGGCGGAAGATACGCGCCACGCTACCTTCGCCACGGTTGCGTTTCTCGATGAATCCGTGCTTAATTCGCAAAATCCCATCTTCGTGGAATGGCTGCGCAAACCGCTCCAGGCCGAGTTGTTCGGCACGCACACGGCCGGCGAAGAATTCTTCGTCGCCTTGCAGCAACTGCTGGGGCGCGGCGATTCCAACGATCTTGCCGACCTCATCGAGATTCACTATCTCTGCCTCCTGCTCGGCTTCGGCGGACGCTACAGCGCCGGCAATCGCGGCGAGTTGGCGCAGATCATGAACCTCACCGGCGAAAAGATCCGCCGCATCCGCGGACGCTT
>ODAK010004238.1_pt1 | contig 14717 bp, 10 predicted proteins | sample 1539591 | NCBI WGS metagenome assembly ODAK01 (sample SAMEA3539303, study PRJEB22396) | soil metagenome | biome: tundra; feature: field; material: soil | place: USA | collected 2010-05 | depth 0.15 m | reverse complement strand
ATCAAATTTGCCGAGTTCGAAGAGGGCACGATGACGAAATGCACTATGTGCGCGCATCGTGTGGATCAAGGGTTGGAGCCGGCATGCGTCATCACATGTCCCACCGACGCCAGAATCTTTGGCGATCTGGAGCCGGAGGATGGTAAGTTGCAGAAGTTGATCCGCGAACGCAAAGGATGGACGCTTCTGCCCGAGTGCAACACGAAGCCGAGCGTGTTCTATCTGGACGACTAGCACGCTACGGCCGGTTCCCGGTTCATAGACCGGCAGTATTACAGAACAAGGGCTCGGAGCCCTGAGGTTTCAACCATGACGACATCATCCGTTACAGTCGCTCCGCACCGGTTTGCATATGGTTACTATCGCCAGCCATGGTGGAACTGGCTGATCGGTACTGCATTTTTCTGCGGGGGTCTGGGCGCCGGCCTTTTCCTGATCTCGCTGGCCAGCGGACAGCGGCTCGGAATGATACTGGGATACCTGGTTGTGGTCCTCGGCAAGAACGGCGCGCACTTGATGTATCTTGGCCGCCCGGCGCGCTTTTGGCGCGCCGCCATGCGTCCAGACCGCTCCTGGATCGCGCGTGGAATCTGGGCAAGCGGGTTGTTTGCGTTAAGCGGTGGAATCCTGCTGCTGCCCGCGATTCTGGGTTCGGAGTGGCAAGCTACGGCAAGCATCGCGACTGCGGCGAAGGCGGTCGCCATCGTTAGCGGCCTCTTCATTATGTTCTACGACGGTTTTGTGATGAACCACTCGGCGGCCATCCCCTTCTGGAATACGCAGCTTCTGCCGTTGTTGATCCTGATGTACGCCACTCTGGGCGGCACCACGCTCACCATCACGTTGGCCGCTCTGCAGGGCGAGGCGAGCCGGGAAACCGCATGGTTGGAAAGAGCCGAGCCTTATCTGCTGGTCGCGAATTTCTTGTTGCTCTGCCTGTATCTGTTGCGCATGTCGCGCTTGACGCCGGCCGCCCAGGAAACCGTTCGCACCTGGGTGAAGGGCAGATATGCTCGCGTTTTCTTCGGACTGATCGTCGTGGTCGGATTGATTGCGACTTTAATGCTCTCAGCGGTTCAACAGCATTGGCAGGCGCGAGGGCTGTCGCTAGTGATCGCCGGATGTGAATTGACGGGAGACTTCTCCCTGCTCATGCTCATGCTGAAATCGGGATTATTCTCTCCGCAGACGGCGCCCGCGTTCGAGGCTCGCGGAGATGGGATCTGATTCCGGCCCGATTGCAGACCCTGATTTCAAATTCCGATTTCAAACGATGGACAGGGCTGCCAGAATCTGCCGAAACTCGTCATTGCTGACCAACCCACCCTTGCCAGCCGCAGCTTGCTTGACCGCGGCCTGCTTGACCGCCGCCAGGACCGGACCCCGCTGCTCGGCCGCGATGGTAACGCCGAGCTCCTGGCATTTCAGGTCGATGCTGTCGAGCCCGCTTTTCTTGCCGAGAACGATCCTGCGCTCCGCCTGCACAATTTCCGACGAGTAGGGCTCGATCGCCTCCGGCAGATGAAACTGGCTGGCCACCGCTCCGCTTTCGCGCATGAACAAGTTTTGACCGACCAGCGGCTTCCACGCTTCCAGCGTGTACCCCGCGGCCCGCCTCACCACCTCGGAAACCTCGCGCACTTTTTCGAGATTCAGTACTACCTTGACGTCATAGAGGCAGCGCAGCGCAAGTGCAATCTCGGCGATATCGGCATTGCCCGCGCGCTCGCCCATGCCGTTGATCGTGCCTTGGATCCAGGTCGCTCCCCCGCGGACCGCCGCCACCGCACAGGCCGTCGCCATACCGAAATCGTTGTGTCCGTGGAAATGCACGGGCACGCCTTTGCCGGCCCACAGGCAGACTTGCCGCGTGAGATATTCCGCCGCCTCCGGCCCGCAAGCTCCAATCGTGTCGACGACGACCAGTTCTTTCGCTCCCGCATCGAGCGCCGAGAGGTAAACGGTTTTCAAAAATTCCAACTCGGTGCGCGTTCCATCGACGGCAAAGAACGCGACCGTGATGTCGGCCTCGCGCGCCGCCGAAACCGCATCGCGAATTCGGCGCAGCACTTCTTCCCGCGAAATGCCATACGCTTTCAGCTTGATCGCGCTGGTGGGCGCCTCAATCACGGAATAGTGGAGGTTCAGCCGTACCAGTTCTTCAACGTCCGCTTTGACCGCGCGCGAAAATCCCCAGAGTTCCGCCTTGATGCCGGCCTTCTGCATGAGCTGAATGGCTTCGGCGTCTTCGGCCGAAACGCGCGGGAAGCCGGCTTCAATGCGGCTCACTCCAAGCTCATCCAGTTTGTATGCGATTTCCAGCTTCTGCTGTGGCGAGAGCACAACCCCAACCGTCTGTTCCCCGTCGCGCAGCGTCGTGTCGTAAAACCGGACGGCGGTTGCCGGAAACGCGGCCCGTACTTCCGGCCGCGCATTCAGTTCGCTGACCCAGATTTTAGAATTCGTAGTCATCGGGTGAAGAATCCCTACTTCGTTTCCTGCGTCGCCAGCGCCGCCGGCTTCTGGCCATACGCTTTTTCCCACGAAATCACCGGATTCCGCAGCACGCCGATCTTTTCGATCTCGCACTCCATCACGTCGCCCGGCTTCAGGTACCACGCCTTCGGATCTCCCGAAAACGCCGCCACGCCCGACACCGTTCCAGTCGAGACCACGTCGCCCGCGCTGTATCCCATGGGCGAGTAGTGCGAGAGGATCTCCGGGATCTTGACCGACATTTTGCTGGAATGCGAGCGCTGCCGCGACTCGCCGTTCACGCGCAGTTCCATCGCCAGGTTATGCGCGTCGGGAATCTCGTCGGCGGTCACGATCCACGGCCCCAGCGGGCAGAAGGTGTCGATTCCCTTGCAGAAGCTGAACACGCCCGACTTCATTTCGCGGCGCTGAATGTCGCGCGCCGTGATGTCGTTAAAAATTACATAACCGCCGATGTAGCTCGGCGCCTCTTCCGGCGTAAAGTGCTTGCCACTTTTCTTAAGAACGACCGCCAGTTCCAACTCGTAATCCAGTTCCTGGGTCAGGTGCTCGGGATAGATCACCGGCTCGTCCGGTCCGATGATCGCGTCTGTGTTCTGAAAAAAAACGATCCACGGCATGACCGGATGCGAAAAGCCGGCTTTCGTCGCCTCTTCGTGGTGCTCGCGAAAGTTGCCCGCCGTGTGAAAAAACTTCTTCGGAATGATGGGGGCCTTGAGCTGAATGTCTCCCAGCGAGTAGAGCACCGTCTCGCCGCGCGGACCGGTAACGTCAGCGCCCCCCGCGCCGAGGTGGGCGACGTAGTCGAGGGCCTTGCGCGCGGCCTCCAGGCTCGTGTCTCCGCCGCGGAACAGCGCCCGCATGTCGGGCGGCACCAGGGCATCGGACATGCGGTAGAAAATGGCTTCGCTTTCGACCTCGCGGAGGTAGAGCGCGCAAGCAATGTGAAGGTCGACAATCTGATGGTCGCCAGTGAGCGCGCCCACGCAGGATTGGCGCGCAGCGTTTTCGAACGTCACAAGTTTCATCGGAGTTTGCCAGCAGGTAAATGCAACCTCAGATTCTATTGAGCGAAATGGGCATTGTCTATAGCCACAACGCAGGTCTTTCGGCAGCTCATTCAATCCGCTTTCACAACCATGTACTTCCGCCCGGCGCACAGGCGGGAGCGCGCAGCGCGTCAAAACTGCCCCGGGGCGCCGCCGCAGATCCGAAGAACCTTGTCCCTGGAGACAAAGATGTGGCCATACATCAGCTGGCGCGCTCGCTGGGCGTCACGGTCGTTGATTGCGTCCAGGATTTCGCAGTGCTCGCGAACCGGGAGCTCTCCGTAGTACCCTATGTCAATTGCGGCATACATGATCCGCTCCATTTGGCAGCGAACCGCTTCGACCGCCTGGAGCAGGAGCTGGTTCCGCGCCGATTGTGCGATGCCGATGTGGAAGTCCGTGTCTGCCGAAATGAAGTCATTGTAGCTTTTCCGGTCATCGATCTTGTATTCCGTGCGGGCCAATTTCTCCAGGCTATCCATCAGTTCGGGCTTCATACCCTTTACCGCGGCCAGTTCCGCGCAGGCACACTCCACCGCCGTCCGGTATTCGTACAGCTGAATCAAGTCTTGTACCGATAGCTTGGTGACGAAGTAACCCCGATTCGGGACCACACGCAGCAGGTTATCCTGTTGCAGCCGGAGGGCGGCCTCGCGGACCGGCGTGCGGCTGCCGTTGTACCTCCCAGCGAGATCCTTCTCACTCAGGGCTTCGCCCGGTGGGTGTATCCCAGTGATGATGTCCCGCTTGAACGACTGATACACGCGCTCGCTTAGGGAATCCTCGGAGGCCTTTGCCATTCCGCGCCGCGGCGTGTCGGCCAGAGCTCCGCCGACAGGCTGCCGCCGCGGGGTTCGCACTCGCCCCGCTTTCCTGAGCTCGGTCATCGATCGTCCCTCTCTTCATCCATTCTTGCACGCCCGGGGAGACGTACTCCAGCAGAATACCCGAAAATCCGCGAACTTTCCCGTTTGCATATCACTTGTATACCGTAAGATTTTTCTTGACATATCACTATTCTCTATGCAAAACTTCGGGCCCAGCAGATGTCCGGCATGGAGACTCCAGTTGCGAGGTCGCTGCGAGTTGAGAAAGCTGTGAAGGGCAGAGCCAATCTCATCATCGTGTCTATGGGGGTCTTTATGTTTCGTGTGCGCCGAAATCTCTCCACGTCGCTTGCTCTATGTTTGGTCCTTGTTCTTGCCGGGAGTTTGCACGCCCAGATATTTCCCGGCCGCGTCACCGGCACTGTGCTCGACAGCTCGGGTGGGGCCGTCGAAGGCGCCCAGGTGGTGCTTTCCGCGGCCGACATCGGCCTGGAACATTCCGTAAAAACCGACAGCAGAGGCGCGTTTCACTTCCAGGAGTTGCCGCTGGCAACCTTCAAGCTGACGGTCACAAAGAGCGGTTTCAAGTCCTCCGTCCAGACCAACATCATCACGAGCTTGAACCAGGTGAACGAAATCAGCGTGACGCTCGTACCCGGAACGGTCGAGGTGCGGGTCGAGGTTAACGCAGCGGCGCCGATGCTGGAGACTCAGACCAATACGGTCGGCGGCAATATCACGGAGGAGGAGGTAACCGAATTGCCCATGGGCAACAACGACTACACTCGCTTCGCGTTTCTCTTGCCGGGCACCTCCACCAACACGGCCTACACCTTTACGCAGGTCGCGATCAATGGTGCGCCCAGCCGCTCCGTGAGCTTCAATATCGACGGCTCGCAAAACATGGACGCATACCGGCAATTGCCTGCCATGAACCAGGGCGGAAACTCCTACACCGCCGCCACGCGGCTGCCGCCCGACGGGATTCAGGAAATGAGCGTCGTCACCGCCGGGGCGGCGGATACGGAAGCAGGCGCGGGTGCGATCAACGTCGTCCTCAAAAGTGGAACCAACGCGTTTCACGGCTCGGTCTATGAGCAACATCGCGATGCCTCCCTTACCGCTCACAACTATTTCGAGAATCTCGCCGGGATTCCCAAGGCGCATTTCATTTGGAATGAATATGGCGGCAGCTTTGGAGGGCCGATCCTCAAGAACAAGACGTTCTTCTATGTCGCCTACGATGGCAGCCGCAGCGTTTTAGGGAGTTCGACTCTTGCTTCCGCGCCAAGCGACACACAGATCCAGCAGGCGGAGACCGCTTTGGCCGGGGCAACCCCCTCCCAAACCCCGAATGCTCTCGGTTTGGCAATCCTGAAGCTGTATCAACCCCATTCCGGTTCGTTCGTCGTCAGCGGCGTAGGCGGCCAGACCCCAGACAACTTTTCCGTCAAGATCGATCACCGCTTGGGGAGTAGCGATCAGTTGGCAGCCCGCTATCTGTTTGGCAACGGAAAAGACAGCTTTCCGCAGGGCTCCGACTCGCCTGGGGGCGGTTCGCAGTTGCCGCAATACTACGGAGTCACGCCCATCCGGCCGCAGAATCTGGCCATCAGCGAAGCGCATACTTTCTCAACCAGTCTGATCAACGTCTTCCGCCTCTCTTACAACCACGTTCATCTCGGGTTCGAACCGGCGGACAGCGCATTTAATCCGACTTCCATCGGGCTAGATACCGGCGTAGGTCCGGTAGACTTCGGCTTGCCCGAAATCGACATCGGCTCCGGGGTTTTCGAGAATCTTGGCATCAACCCGAGTTGGCCGCGAGCGCGAACCAGCGAGACGTTTCAGTGGAACGACGACGCGGCGTTCAACCGTGGGAAGCATAGCCTTCAGTTCGGGGCGAATTGGGAACTGAACAAAGTGTTCGGCTTCAACGACAACAACTTCCGTGGAAAGTTCTCGTTCGATGGTTCGTATGCGAACAACACTCCCGGTCTCACCGGCTTAGACCCTCAGGTCGCGGACCTGGTCGACTTACTGGCTGGGCGTCCCGACCCAGCGAAGACAAACATCACGCGCGGCAGCACGCGTTTCGACATGCATCAGAATGTCGTCGGCCTGTATGCCACCGATACCTACCAGTTGACGCACAACCTCACAGTCATTGCCGGCCTGCGCTGGGATTTCTTCGGGGTTCCGCAGGAAGACCGCGGGCGCTTTTCGAATTTCCTGCCAAGCCAGGGACTGGTTGCAACCCATGGCAATATCTATCAAAGCGTGTATAAGAATTTCTCCCCGCGCCTTGCGCTTGCCTATTCACCTTTTACCTTCCACGGCCTCCACACCGTGGTCCGAGCCGGCTACGGAATCTACTATGTGGATAGCCCGCTGGATGTGCTGGTCGGCCAGTCGTACAACTTCACCAACAGCAATCCGGGTCTTGCCACTAATCCGATCAACGGTCTGGGCAGTTATTCGAACTTGCTTCTGGACCCCACAGTGCCGATCCAGCCGAACGTCCCGATCTTTGGGACGAGCACGAGCGTGGTGCCGGGGTCGATTCTCAACCTGATCGCGGTGGATCCCAAGCTCAAGCCCACGTACGTACAGAGTTGGAACCTGAACCTGGAGCAAGAGCTGATGTCGGCTATGGTGTTGCAGATCGGCTACGTCGGCTCCAAAGGCACGCACATCTACGGTCTGCCGGACGTGAATATGCCTCCCCCTTCGTTGAACCAGGGCAACACCACGGCAGAACAAGTGGCGCGTCCCTACTACAGCCAATTCCCGCAGTTCGGACAGATTAACACCATCAGTTCGATCGACAACTCGAGTTACAACTCGTTGCAAATTCAGCTGAAAACCAAGAATTATCACGGGTTGACGACGCAGTTCGCCTACACCTGGGCGCACGCGATCGACGAGGCGTCGGAAACCATGGACTTCTTCGGCACCAGTGGATTTGTGCCGAAAGATTCCAGGAATCCAAAGCTCAATCGAGGCAACTCCGAATATGACGTACCGCAAGCGATCTCCGCCTCGTACATTTACCAACTCCCGGCGTTCACGCACAAGGGCGGAATGGGGTACCTGGTGAACCAGTGGCAGTTGTCGGGCGTTGTCTCTTGGCACGATTCCATGTATCTGCCGGTTCTGACGTATGACGATATCAGCGGTACGGGCGAACTGCACGACGTGCCGAATTGCGTGGGTCCTTTGGTGACGCAACTCAAGAACTTCAAAATACCTTACGTCGTGAGTGGCTATGCAGAACCCAGTCCTGGAACTTTCGGGAATTGCGCGCGCAACAGTCTTCCGGCACCGTGGCTTACCCAGTGGGATTTCTCGGTCGCAAAGTGGTTTCCGATCGGCGAGCGGGTGAAGCTGCAATTCCGGGCCGACGGCTTCAACTTCCTCAATCACACCAATTTTGGCAATCCTGGGTCGAGTTTCGGAGCGGAGACCGTCACTGGCACAGCCGACAGTGTGAACAACGACTCGCACTTCGGTGAGGGTGCCCAGCGCCAGTTTCAGCTCAATCTGAAACTGGTTTTTTGAAGCAGTACACAATCCCGCCGGAACCGGAGTAGCGCAGCCGTAAGTGGCGACGCTACTCCTTCCGTCGGACATTCCACCAGACAGGAAGCACGAGATGCTAAGCAGTCCCGAAATACAAGCGATTCGATCGCAATTTCCTCTCCTCCGGAACAAGATCTATCTGAACAGTTGCTCGCAAGGAGCGCTGTCGGACGCCGTCGAGGACGGTCTCCGTGAGTACGTGACTAGTTGGCATGAGCATGGTTCACCGTGGGATATTTGGGTGGAGAGATATGAGGCGGCACGGTCGCAGTTCGCCGGTTTTATCGGCGCCACCGCCGATGAAGTCGCCATCGTCCCCTGCGCGTCGGCTGGCATAAATTCGGTTGCCAGTGCTTTGACATTTGATCGCCGGAAGAAAGTGGTAATGGGCGAATTCGAGTTTCCGACCATGAGCCATGTTTGGCTGGCCCAGCAGAAGCGTGGAGCACAAATCGAATTTGTCAGCGCGGTGGGCAATTGCATACCGACGGATAATTACGAGCGCGCGATCGACCGCCAGACGCTTATCGTTCCCCTGACCGGCGTTTGTTTCATGAATGGCTTCCGGTCGCCAGTCCGCGAAATCGTTCGACTGGCGCACGCCAATGGCGCACTGGTCATGCTCGACGATTACCAGGACTGTGGCACTCGGCCGGTGAACGTTCGAACCGCGGATGTCGACTTCTATGTAACGGGAACGCTGAAGTACCTGTTGGGACCGCCCGGCTTGGCATTCTTGTATGTCCGCAAGGATCTGATCGCATCTCTCCAGCCCACGATTACAGGCTGGTTCGCGCAGACTAATCCTTTCGCCTTCGATGGGAAACACTTGGATCCTGCTCCTTCGGCGCGCAGGTTTGAAGCCGGATCTCCCGCCGTGCCCAATATCTATGCCGCCATGCGGGGCATTGAGTTATTGCAGGAGATCGGATTGGACAACGTATCCTCGCAGATCCACGAACTGGCAAGCGCCCTCTTGAACGGGGCGCGGCAATTGGGCCTGTGTGCCAAAACGCCCGCCTCGAGCATGGGGCCGCTGGTCGTCTTGCGATGCCAGGACGCCGCCGGACTAGTCGAAAAGCTGGCGGCAAGCGGGATCGTGTGTTCCAGCCGACACGATGGGCTGCGCCTTTCTTTCCATGTCTACAATACTCTCGAGGATGTCCGGGCAGTGCTCCAGGTGTTAGAACAGAATCTCGACCTGCTGGTCACCGACATGGCCAATGTGAGCCGCGACTGAAATGGATTTTGAAGGCGTTCGCGAACAATTCCCCGCGCTTCTACACAAGACGTTCCTGGATGCCGCTTGCGTAAGCCTGGCTCCTCGCGTGGCCACGGAAGCGATCCAAGATTTTCTCGACATGACGCTGCATTGCCCGGCTCGATCGTCCACCCTGCATCACATCTCAATGGATGAAATGCGCTCGGTCGCCCGGCCGGAAGCGGCGCGGCTCATCCATGCGGACGAAGACGAGATCGCCTTGGTGGAAAGCACCAGCCACGGGCTCACCATCGCTGCCCAATCGATTCCTCTTTCGCCTGGCGACCGCGTGCTTATATCCGATCTGGAGTTTCTGGAAGTCGCCGTCCCCTGGATCCAACTGGCACCACGGGGCATTGGCATCGACGTTGTCCCCAACCAGGGCGGGGAAGTGAGAGTGGAGAACATTGCGGAGCGCCTGTCGCCGAAGACAAGAGTCGTCTGCATGAGCGCGGTGCAGTGGAGTAATGGCTTCCGATGCGATCTCGAGAAACTCAGCTCGCTTTGCGCTGAAAAGGGAGTGTGGCTGGTCGTGGATGCGGTCCAGCAGCTCGGCGCAATTCCTCTGGATGTGAAAAAGACACCGGTGGACTTTCTGGCCTGCGGTGGACACAAGTGGCTCAATTCTCCGTTTGGCACGGGCTTTTTGTACATCCGGCGGGAGGCGTTGCGAAAGTTGCTCCCGCCTCTTACCGGCTACATGAACGTGGAGCCACCCCAAGGTGGATGGGGAGCCCATTTCCAGACCCCATCGATCCAGCCGGTCATGGATTATGAATTCACGAAAAGCGCGCGAGTTTACGAGATCGGCGGGACCGCGAATTACGCGGGAGGCATCGGCTTGGCGGCTGCGCTGAAAATGATTCACTTGCTCGGCCAGGATCGCATCGCCGAGCACACCTACGCCCTGACCGATCACCTCATCGCAGGACTACAAGCTCTCGGCATTGAGATCGTGACGCCGATCGCGCGCCAGCATCGTTCCGGCATCGTAACCTTCAGCGTTGGCTCTGCGGCAGACAACACGCGACTGATGGAGCAGCTCCTCGAGCTGAAGATTTTGGTTTCGGTGCGCTATACATCGCATGTAGGCGGGGTGCGGGTCTCCTGTCATTTTTTCAACAATACCGCCGACATCGACCGGCTGCTCGAAGCCGTCGAGTCGTCGGTACCGCGCAAAAGCAACGGACCGCTTGCCGCGAAGGCCACCAGGCAGAATCAGAATGCGCGCGGAAATTCTTAGTTGAGGTGATCTATGCGTGAAGAAGCGGCCAACATGGTGGAGTTTCCCGTGGATCGTGTGCGGCAGATGTTTCCTGCGTTGAATCGGCCAGGGAGCTCCATGTTCTTCGACAATGCCGCCGGAGCCCAAATCCCCCAGAAAGCGCTGGATGCGATTGCCGACCACCTGCTCACGCGAAGCGTGCAGCGCGGCGGATGCTACCGGGAAAGCCAGGAAGTGGATGCCGCGATCGCCCAAGCCCGGAAAGCGGTGGCGGCTTTTCTGAACGCGTCCGATCCCGATGAGATTGCATTCGGTATGAACGCCACGTCTTTCATGCGCTTGGTAAGCCTGGCAATTGGGCAGACTTTGGCAGAGCGGCGCGAAATCATTGTGACCGATCTCGACCACGAGGCCAACATCGCAACCTGGCTGGCTCTGGAGCGTGAAGGCGCGGTCATCCGGTGGTGGAAGGTAGGTGACGGTGGCACGCTGCGTCTGGCCGACCTGGAGCCTCTGCTCTCTTCCCGGACGCGGCTGGTAGCCTGTACAGTCGCATCGAATGCTTTAGGAACGATCGTAGATGTGGCGGAGGTAGCCAGAAGAGCCCATGCCGCGGGCGCGGAAGTCTTCCTCGATGCCGTGCAATACGCGCCCCACGGTCCCATCGACGTCAAGGACTGGGGATGCGATTATCTGGTCTGCTCCGGCTACAAGATCTTCGCTCCGCACATGGGCTTCTTGTGGGGCCGACGCGCGGCTCTCGAGGCTCTGCCGACCTTCCGCGAAGATTTCATCCCCAATACTCCGCCCTCGAAAATCGAGGTGGGAACGTTCGTTTACGAGAATGTTGCGGGTATGAATGCGGCGATTGAATACTTGGCGGAACTCGGAGTGCTGTGTGACGGAGGCGGAAACGATGGCTCGAGTTCGCCTCGTCAACGCCTGGTGCATGCGATGGAGGCAATCCGCCAGTACGAACGGGGCCTGTCTCGCGCGCTGCTGGCGGGTATCGGCGCAATCAAGGGAGCAACGGTGTACGGCATACAAGATCCGAAAGCTATTCCGCAACGGTTGCCGACATTCTTGTTCAATCTTGCGACTGTTCCGCCCGCTACGGTAGCCGCCAAGCTGGCCGCCAAGGGGATTGCAGTGCGCGATGGCAATATGTATTCGCCGAGGCTGATGAAACGGCTGGGATTGAGCGAGGGCGGCGCGGTGCGAGCCTCGCTGGTGCACTACAATGCGCAGGATGAGATCCGCAGGTTCGTCAACGCACTGGAGGAGATCGCTGGCAATTAGTTTGCACAACCTGTCATGTCTGCCGCGTTGGGCGACGATGCCAGCAAGGGGAAGGTCCTGATGACCATCGCGGACCCTGCCGGCGAGCAAGCACTCGACTTGACGTCCTCGTCGCAGCATTTGCAGCGGAGATTGACCGAGCGCCAGATCTCCATGATCGCCCTGGGCAGCGCCATTGGGGTCGGTCTTTTCCTGGGCAGCAGCGTAACCATTAACCTTGCCGGCCCGGCGGTCATTCTTAACTATATTCTTGGGGCAATTCTAGCCCTGATCGTGGCCTACGCGGTGGCGGAGATGGCGGTGGTCCATCCGGTAGCCGGCGCGTTTGGTATCTATGCTGAGCAATACCTGAGTCCTTGGTTCGGCTTCACCATCCGTGCGACCTACGGACTGGTTCAGATCGTGGCCATCGGCGCCGAGGTTACGGCAGTAGCCATTTATTTTCGGTACTGGTTTCCGGGAACGCCACAGTGGCTTTGGGTCGCCACGGTTTCCGTTGGACTGGTAGCCATCAATGCCGCGCAGGTGGGCAATTTTGGAGAGTTCGAGTACTGGTTTGCCCTGGTGAAGGTTGTCGCGATCATAGTTTTCATAGTGGTTGGGATCGCGCTGATCACTGGCTTGTCTCCCCGTCCGGCGGTAGGATTCCGAAATCTGGTTGCCTATGGCGGCTTCCTGCCCCATGGGTATCGTGGCGTGTGGCTGGCCTTTACTCTCACCATTTCGAGCTACATGGGGGTAGAGGTTATTGCAGTTACGGCGGGAGAGGCACAGCGGCCGGAACAAGCGATTCCGCGCGCCATGCGCACGATGGTCTTCCGTCTAATCCTATTCTACATTCTGGCGATTGCGGTGATGGTCACCGTATCTCCCTGGAGCCAGACCGGTGACGGGACCATCAGCGGCAGTCCATTCGTACGCGTTTTCGCGGCGGTCGGCGTTCCTTACGCGGCCGCGATCATGAATCTGGTCGTGATCACGGCGGCGCTTTCCAGCGCGAACACCGACCTCTACCTTTCAACCAGGATGCTGTTTTCTCTGGCGCGGGGACACTATGCGCCTGCGCCCTTGGGGCGCTTGAGCCGGAACGGAGTGCCGCATCGGGCGCTCGCGGTTTCAAGTTTAGGAATGGCAGTCGCGATTTTACTGGCGATTTACGTCCCCCAAGGCGCGTTTCTCCTCATGTACGGTTCGGCAGTCGCGGGAATGTATTTTGTTTGGATCGTCATCCTGCTGACTCACCTGCGGTTTCGCCGCTCCATCGGTGCGAAGGTAAACGACTTGCCGTTGCGCCTCCGGCTGTTTCCGGTCTCCAGCATCATCGGCATTGCAGTTCTCGTTGCCGTCGCGTGCAGCACTTTCTATGTGCAGGGCCTGCGCTATTCAGTCCCGATCTTTGCGGTGTTGCTGGCAGGAATGAGTCTTGTGTATTGGAAGGTCCGCCGTCACTAGTATTACGACCGTATTGCTACGTTAAGTTTGTGGTCTACCGAGTTAATTTGGTTGACAGAAGAGCGGAGGCCGCCAAGAATCGGCGGGTCGCGGGCCGGAACTGAAGCTGGCGGCCGCGCGCCAGCGGGCTCGCCACGATACGCCGGCTGAAGGTCGACATGAACAGCAGGGCGCGATTTCATTATCTCGATCATGCTTCGATGGGGCGGCCGACGCGGCGGACTCTGGAGCGGCTGCACACTGCCCTGTCGAATCTTGGCACGTTTGCTTCGACGGGGACACGGGAGACGCTGCGGCAGTTGGAGGTGGTGGAGCGAGCGCGCGCGAGGATCGCGCAGTTCATTCATGCGGATCCCTCGAACATTCTGCTCGTTGGCAGTACGACGCAGGCGCTGGGAACGATTGCGACGGCGCTGCCGCTCGCGGGCGGCGACAACGTTCTCATGGGCGATATTGAGTTCATGGGCGCGACGGTGGCGTGGCGCGGGGCGTGCCAGCGCGCGGGCGTGGAGATCGTGCCGGTGAAAACGACGGGCGGGAAAGTTTTTGCGGAGCAGTACGCGGCGCGGGCAAATTCGCGGACGCGTGCGATCATCATCAGCTCAGTGCAGGAAGTGAGCGGCTGGCGCGCGGACTTGCGGGCGATCAGCGACGTTGCGGCGAAGTCCGGCGCGTTCGTGATTGCGGACGGGATTCAGGAAGCCGGTGTGCGTCCCGTCAATTTTCCAGAGCTGGGCGTTGATGCGTTCTGTGCGGGCGGGCATAAATGGCTACGCAGCCCTTTCGGACTGGGATTTGCGTGTTTGGGGCCGCGGCTCCTCGAAGTTCTCGAGCCGACGTATCAGGGTTATCTGGCGCTCGCCGAACCGGAAGTCGGATGGGATCGTTATATGGAGTTGGCGGATCGGACGCCGTTCGATTTGCCGGCGGATCGATCGGACGCCGGGCGGATGGAAACGGGCGGGTATCCGAACTGGCTTGGAGCGATGGCGCTCGATGCCGCGATTGAAGATTTTCAGAAATTGGGCCCGGAGCGGGTCTGGGGACGAATAAAAAAACTGCGAGCGCGACTTGTGAAGGGTTTGCGGGAACTGGGAATCGGATTTCTGGGCGGACCGGAACCGCCGGAGGGTGCGTCCGCGGGAATCGTGACATTTTGCTTGCCGGGCGGAGCTGCGGACGAGAAGAAACTGCTTGAAGAAATGAAGAAGGCACGGGTTTTTGCGTCCCTGAGATATGTGACGGGAGTTGGCGGGATTCGGACGGCGGTGCACGAATCGAATAGCGATGCAGATGTGGATGCGCTGTTGGAGATAGCGCGGAGATTCCTGGCGAAGGCGGCTAAACGTTTGGGAGTGGCCAACATGGAACTTGGTTCAAGTGGCCAGCAGGGCAAAACGGATGTGCAATATCCCCCCTGTTTTCCGACTCAAGAAGGGAAAGGGGTCGATTGAATGGTTTCCCGTTTCCGGTCTGCTGACTCTGTGGGGTGAACTTAAATGCCGGCCATCAAATTCCGTGGTGTG
>ODAK010004237.1_pt1 | contig 14718 bp, 13 predicted proteins | sample 1539591 | NCBI WGS metagenome assembly ODAK01 (sample SAMEA3539303, study PRJEB22396) | soil metagenome | biome: tundra; feature: field; material: soil | place: USA | collected 2010-05 | depth 0.15 m | reverse complement strand
CAGCACGAAAGCTCGCGGTCGAGTATTCCTCCTGACGCGTGCGCTAAACTTATTTTAGGGAATCTAGAGTAACTTCTTGAGCGGCACCGGACCGCGAAAAGATTGGTTTTCGTTCATGTCTGATCGGTTTGTGGTAGACAGGAAACCGCTTGATGGTGTGACCTTGATTGAATTGGTTTCGTCGATCGGACCCGAGTCGTTTGGGTTGGGGTACGCGGCATTGAATTTGGCTGCTGCGCTCGAACGTACCGGGGTGAACGTTTTTCTTGTTTCGGTGGACGAAGAGAAGGATGCATACGAGGCTTGCGAGGACGCTGGGTTTCCGCGAGAGAGGGTCATTCGTGGATCGTCGATAGGGCATCCGGGTCTGCGGTTCTCGCCGTTCCTGGTTCGCCAACTGTTGAGGATCCCAAACGATGGCAGGTTGATTCTCCATTTGCACGGCTTGTGGACATATGTGTCTCATGTGACGCGAGTGCTTAGGAGGCGATGGCAGTGTCCGCTCGTGTTGAGCCCGCACGGTTCGCTGGAGCCTTATGCACTGACGATTTCGCCAGGTAAGAAGGCGCTCGCTTCACTGATCTATGAAAGACGGAATATCATGACGGCATCATGCCTATGGGCGCTGAGCGAGCAGGAGAAAGCCTCGATCCGAGCCTATGGTTTTGCGGGGCGGGTGGTGGTCATTCCGAACGGGGTGAGCCGCGCGGTTGTGTGCAGCGCCGAGGAAGTCGCCGACTTCCGAGCCAGACATCATGTGGCTTCGGGCAACCGGGTGCTGCTGTTTCTTTCGCGCATTGCCCCCAAGAAGAACCTGCCGTTGTTGCTGAAGGCGTTCGCGAGAAGCGTAAAGACACGGCCTGAATGGATCTTGCTCATCGCGGGGAGTGACGAGGGCGGCCATATCCACGAGGTTCGGGCTCTAATCCAAGAACTGCGGATCGAAGAGTCGGTTCGCCTAATCGGGCCTGTATTCGGAAGAGAAAAGGCTTATGCGTTTACCTCGGCGTCGATGTTCGTGCTGCCCTCACACAGCGAAGGCCTGCCGATCGCGGTGCTGGAGGCAATGGAATACGGCAAGCCTGTTTTGGTTACCGAGGGGTGGACGTTGCCGGTGACGACAGGCGCCAAGTTTGGCTGGAGAGTGCCGGTAGAGGAGCGCGCATTCGAGACTGGTCTTCTCGAGGCAATGTGCACTTCCGAAGATATACTGGCGGACATGGGACACTCGGCAAGATCCATTGTTCGTGAGCAATTTAGTTGGGACTCCATTGCCAAACAAGCGTATTCACTCTACGCATCCCTACTTGCCGGTGGTCGCGAAAGCTAGAACTAAATTCTTTCAAAGGACTCCTGGTGCGCAAGGCGCGAGGTCTCGTTACAAACGGACAATCACGATGACATGCGATTTATTTCTGGGAAAGACGCTTCTGATAACCGGTGGTACGGGCACCTTTGGCAACGCCGTCGTCGACATGGCTAGCAAGGTTGGCTTTGGAGAGATCCGGATCTTCAGCCGGGATGAAAAGAAACAGGACGACATGCGGGGGCGGCTAAAGAACGCCGCGGTGAAATTTTACCTCGGAGATGTGCGAAACTACGATAGTGTTCTGCAGGCTATGCATGGCGTGGACTTCGTGTTCCATGCGGCGGCGCTGAAGCAGGTTCCGTCGTGTGAGTTCTTTCCCATCGAAGCGATCCAAACGAACACGCTTGGCGCCGAAAACGTGATGAAAGCGGCGCTTGCTTTCAGTGTTAGCAAAGTGATCGTTCTGAGCACGGACAAAGCAGTATATCCCGTTAACGCGATGGGAATGTCAAAAGCGCTCATGGAGAAGTGCATGGTGGCCAAGGCGCGAACGTTCCGGGACAGCTCCACTGTGTTCTGCGGGACGCGGTATGGAAACGTGATGGCATCCCGAGGGTCGGTGATTCCATTGTTTCTGAGTCAGATTCTGGCTGGGGAACCGCTGACCGTGACCGATCCGAATATGAGCCGCTTCATGATGACCGTCGAGGGGTCGGTGGAACTGGTACTTTACGCGTTCACACATGGCGCTCAAGGAGATATTTTTGTTCAGAAGTCTCCGTCGTCGACAATCGGTACTGTGGCAAAGGCGTTGCTGAGGCTTCTGAGTGCACAGAATGAAATTCGGGTCATCGGTACGCGGCACGGCGAGAAACTGTATGAAACGCTCTTGAACCGCGAAGAGATGGCCCACGCCGAGGATCTTGGCGATTACTACCGGGTGCCGGCCGATGTGCGGGATCTGAACTATTCGGGCTTCTTCAGTAAAGGGACCACTGCGGCTTCCGAAGCCGTGGACTACACTTCCCACAACACGGAGTTGCTGGACGTAGATGCGATGATGAACCTGCTGCTGAAACTGGAGTGCGTGCAGGATGCGCTGAAGGGCAAAGCGGTGCGGGGGTGACCAGGATTCTCATTACCGGCGGACGGGGGTTCCTGGGCCGCAACCTGGCGGCTCACCTGCATGAACGCAAGGACTGCGAAACCACGATTTTCGATCACGAGGATTCAGCCGAGGACCTCAAGCGATGGCTGCTCGAGGCCGACGTCATCTTCCATCTGGCCGGCGTCAACCGGCCGCAAAATCCGAGCGAATTCGAGACGGGAAATGTAGGGCTGACCGAGCACGTGTGCCAATTCTTGCAGGAAAATCGGCGCACTCCGAAGATCGTTTTCAGTTCCACAATTCAGGCCGAATTGGACAATCCCTACGGAGCGAGCAAGGCGAAGGCCGAGAACGCGCTGCGGAAATTTGCCGCAGAGACAGGAGCCTGTGTCCAGATCTACCGCCTGAAAAACCTGTTCGGTAAGTGGTGCCGCCCCAACTATAACTCAGTTACAGCAACCTTTTGCCATAACATTGCGAACGATTTACCGATTACCGTTTCAGATCCGGTGCACGAGGTGGAACTCAGCTATATTGACGACGTCGTGATGGCATTCCTGGCGGAGATCGATGGGCGGCAGGCTGGAGGCGCTGCGGGTGTTGATATCCCAAGTTACAGCATTCAACTCGGTGACCTCGCGGGCAGAATCCAGGCGTTTCACGAAATGACGACAACCCTGGTACTGCCGGACTTTGCGGATTGGTTCAATCGCGCGCTCTATGCGACCTATCTATCGTATGTTCCTGAGGCCGCGCTACGACATAACCTGGAGATCAGGTCTGACGCCCGCGGTAGCTTGGCGGAATTCATTAAGCAGAAACATTTTGGGCAGATATTTGTCTCTAGAACGAAGCCTGGAGTGACACGTGGGAATCACTATCACCACACCAAGACTGAGAAGTTCTTCGTAGTCGAAGGGGAAGGCCTGATCCGGATGAGATCCATTGAAGGTGGTCCGGTGGAAGAGTATTCCGTAACCGGTAGTGCGTACCACGTGGTTGACATTCCGCCGGGGTTCACGCACTCAATCACCAATGTCGGCACGGGGGAAATGGTGACGTTGTTCTGGTCGAGCGAGATGTTCGATCCAGATCGCCCGGATACCTACTATCTCCCCGTTGATTTTCAGGCGCGAACCAAGTCAATGTCACTGGAGAGCGCATGAAGGTGGCAACTATTCTGGGCACACGCCCGGAGATTATCCGGTTATCCCGGGTAATCGCAGCCTTGGATCGTTGCGCGGAACACGTACTGATTCACACGGGCCAGAACTATGATTATGAGCTGAACCAGGTTTTCTTTGAAGATCTGGAAATCCGCCGCCCCGATTACTTCCTGAAAGCGGCCGGCAAAAATGCAGCCGAGACAATAGGACTGGTGATATCTCAATCCAGCGAGGCGCTCGCCGAGGTACGACCGGATGCGGTGCTGATCCTGGGCGACACCAACAGTTGCCTTGCGGCGCTGGCGGCCAAGCGAATGAAGATTCCGGTCTTCCACATGGAAGCCGGGAACCGCTGCTTCGACGAGCGGGTTCCCGAAGAGATTAACCGGAAGATAGTCGACCATATCAGCGACATCAATCTGCCATATAGCGATATTTCGCGCGAATATTTGCTGCGCGAGGGGATCGCGCCAGACCGAATCATCAAGACCGGCAGCCCCATGTTTGAGGTGCTGACGTACTATCGGCAAGGAATTGATCGCTCCGACGCCCCGGCGCGCCTCGGCTTGACCAATGACGGCTACTTCATGGTGAGTGCGCACCGCGAAGAGAACATCGACTCTGCAAGACAGTTTCGAAATCTGGTGAGAGTTTTGGAAGGCGTGGCTTCGAAGTATGGACTACCCGTGATCGTTTCGGTACATCCGCGGACGCGAAAGCGCATTGATGCAGAAGGCGTTAGCTTTTCTGAAAAGATTCGCCTAGTGAAGGCAATGGGCCTGTTCGATTACGTTCACCTGATGATGCACGCACGGGCGACTCTCTCGGACAGCGGGACAATTACGGAAGAATCTTCGATACTCAACTTCCGTGCATTGAATATTCGCGAAGCGCACGAGCGTCCGGAGGGCATGGAAGAAGGGGCGGTGATGATGACCGGTCTTGATCCCGCGCGTGTTCTGGAGGCGCTCAAGGTGCTTGAAGCACAGCCGACCGGCGAACAGCGGGCGCTGCAAATCGTGTCGGATTATAGAACTCCCAACGTCTCTGAGAAAGTCGTGCGAATTCTGCATAGCTATGTGAACTACGTCAACACCTTCGTATGGCACAAGGCATGAGAATGCCGGAAATGCGCGAGACGCGCGGGCCCCGTGCTGCAAACTTGGGATACGATCTCAGGGTATGAGAATCCTGCTCTTGACCCAGTGGTTCGAGCCGGAGCCGACGTTCAAGGGACTGGTGTTCGCCCGCGAACTGGCTGCGCGGGGCCATAAAGTTGAGGTGCTGACCGGCTTCCCTAACTATCCCGGCGGGAAGCTCTATCCGGGGTATCGGATACGCCCCTGGGTGCGCGAGCAAATAGATGGCATCGATGTGCTACGCGTAGCGCTGTATCCCAGCCACGATAATTCCGGCCCTCATCGCGTCCTCAACTACCTGAGTTTTGCGCTTTCCGCAGCAGTGATCGGCACAGCTTTGATCCAGAAGCCGGACGTGGCGTATGTCTACCATCCGCCCATTACCGTTGGCTTTGCCGCCGCGGTGCTTGGCTTTCTTCGAAGAGCGCCCTTCGTTTACGACATTCAAGACCTGTGGCCTGATACGGTTGCTGCATCCGGGATGATGTCCAATCGGGCGGCTCTCACCCTGTTGGGCAAGCTGTGCAATTTCGTATATCGCCGCGCCCGGCATATTACCGTTCTCTCCCCCAGCTTTAAGGAACGCCTGGTTGGTCGCGGGGTGCCGTGGGACAAGATCGATGTAATTTATAATTGGTGTGACGAGGACTCTGTAAGGCACAGCTGTGGGCCGGTAACACGATTGGGCGGAGCGGATCGCTTCACTATTCTTTTTGCCGGCACGATGGGGCTCGCACAGGGTCTCGACAGCGTGCTTCGTGCTGCGCAATTATGTAAAACCGCGGCTCCTACCGCCGAGTTCCTGTTCGTCGGCGGGGGTGTGGATCGGCAACGGTTAGAGAGCATGACCAAGGAAATGCAACTCGACAATGTCAGGTTCATTCCTCGACAGCCCATGCACGCCATGGGTGGGATCCTCGCCGGTGCGGATGCTCTGCTGGTGCACTTGAAGGATGATCCACTGTTCCGCATTACCATCCCATCGAAGACCCAAGCTTATCTCGCTGCCGGAAAGCCAATCCTGATGGCGGTCCAAGGCGATGCTGCCGACTTGGTGAAACAGTCAGGTTCCGGTGTCGTCTGCGAGCCAGGAAACCCACGAAGTATCGCACAGGCAGTAAAGGAGCTCGTCGGTACCAGCCGTGAGCGCCTCGCTAACATGGGAAGCGCCGGCAAAGCGTTTTATGATCGCGAACTGTCGGTTTCCGTCGGCGTCGACAAGTTCGACCGTATTTTCAAGGCGGTGACCGATGGAAGAGATGATTAGAACGTCGATGAATTATCCGCAATCTAAACAGACACCATGGGAGTGCACGGGCTCTGGCTGGAAGCCCGCGGTTCATAGGATCTAGAGGCTTAATGGCAAAACGCTCACTCGATCTCGCAATGGCGCTCGTCGGGTTAGCCGTACTTTCGCCGCTCATACTGGTGATTGCGCTTGCGATCCGCCTCACCATCGGTACGCCGGTCTACTTTCGCCAAGTACGGCCTGGCCGCGACTCTCGTCCTTTTACGCTGCTAAAGTTCCGCACGATGAATAGCTCTACCGATGTTCGTGGCGAACTGCTGCCCGACGCGCAGCGCCTGACCCGCTTTGGAACCATTCTTCGCCGTTCCAGCCTCGACGAACTGCCACAGCTATGGAACGTTTTAGTTGGTGACATGAGCTTGGTGGGTCCTCGTCCGCTGATGATGCAGTACTTGGAGCGCTACACTCCAGAACAGGCGCGTCGTCATGAAGTGCCGCCAGGTATAACAGGCTGGGCACAGATCAACGGTCGGAACTCGGTGACGTGGGAGGAGCGGTTCCGCCTCGATGTGTGGTACGTCGACAACCGCAGTTTCTTGCTCGATCTTCGGATTCTGGCTTTGACAACTTGGCGAGTGCTGAAACGTGAAGGAATATCACCGCGAGGTCATTCATTCATGCCAGAATTCATGGGAACGCAACAAAGTGGCTTGAATTCGGATTCTCGGCAATCAGACACTGGCGCATAACGTCCTCATTAGACAAATGACACGGGTGCCGGTTTCCTCTTTCGGTCGCGGCGCCGGGCAAGGCATCTTGGAATTACGAATTGCCGCAGATATTCAAAGGACTGTCAGGTAGCCTACCGCATGTTGGGAACGATAGGATAGGTTTCACAGATATGACAACGACGATGAAACCACTGCTTGCTATTGATGGCGCCAGGCCAACTCTGGACAATATCTTGCCTCCGTGGCCCTACTTCGCTCCGGACGAAATAGAGGCTGTCAGCGCAGTTCTCGCATCCGGCAAGGTAAGTTACTGGACGGGAGAGGAAGGCCGGCACTTCGAAAGCGAATATGCGGCTTACGTTGGCACGGGATATGCGATTGCCCTTGCCAACGGTACCGTGGCTCTCGAGCTGGCCTTGCACGCCTTGGGAATCGGTCAGGGCGACGAGGTGATCGTGCCGAGCCGAACCTTCATCGCGACAGCGAGTTGTGCGGTGATGCGCGGAGGCGTGCCGGTAATCGCCGACGTCGATCCTGTGAGCGGCAATCTCACGGCTGAAACCATCGCTTCTCTCCTGACTCCGCGAACGAAGGCGATCATCCCGGTTCACCTTGCTGGTTGGCCATGCGACATGGATCCCATTATGGACCTGGCCCGCAAGCGCGGCATCAAGGTGATTGAGGATTGCGCTCAGGCGCATGGTGCTACTTACAAAGGGCGGGCCGTAGGATCGATAGGGGACATCGGTGTGTTTTCTTTCTGCCAAGACAAGATCTTGTCAACTGGCGGCGAGGGCGGGTTGATCACCACCAACGACGAGCGCGTTTGGAATATAGCATGGAGTTTCAAGGATCACGGTAAGAGTTTTGACGCGGTTTACAATCGCGAGCATCCGATCGGATTTCGCTGGCTTCACGAGTCGTTTGGAACAAATTGGCGGCTCACCGAGATGCAGTCGGCGATTGGCCGCGTGCTCCTGCGCAAGCTGCCAGAGCGAGTTGCGATACGCCGCCGCAACGCGGCACTTTTGGATGAGTCGTTTCTTCGGATTCCGGCGCTTCGCGTCGTAAGGCCCCCTGAAGACTTCGGTCATTCGTACTACAAGTATTACGTGTACGTTCGGCCCGAGCTTCTCCGCGACGGATGGGATCGCGATCGCGTCATGGCCGCCATCAATGCTGAAGGCGTGCCTTGTTCAAGCGGAAGCTGCAGCGAGATTTATCTGGAGAAAGCTTTTCCGCTCGCGTTGCGTCCGGCTGAACGCCTGCCCAATGCAGCACAGTTGTCGGAAACCAGCCTGATGTTCCTGGTGCACCCGACCCTCTCGGCTGAGGATATGCACGGCACTGCCTCGGCTGTGGAGAAGGTCATGTCAGTTGCAACGTGGTGACAGAAGATTATCCTGCCTCAGAAGCTCATGTTCTGAAGCTGCGGTGTGCTCCATACCACGTGAATCAGCAGTTGGTTCAGGTGGGCGCTTCTATCTGAGCCCGATCCGGCGCCAGTTGCTGGGTGCGGGCGCGCCGCAAGAGTTGAGACAGCGCTCTGGCCAGATTGTCTTGAGCCTACTTGTGCTGCTCTGAACAACAGACTGCGAGGTACCGGGGTCATAGCGTGGATTTGGCCACGGAGCGGGAGCGGCAGTTAGAGCTTCACGATGATGCAATGCGCGCTCGCTGGTTGCTGCACGACGATTTCCGGCTTGTCCCGAAAGAATTCATCCACGGCTGTGCGCACGCCCGGGCTGTAGTAGTCGTGAGAAATGATCACTCCGCCTCTGGACATTCGTGGGTAAAAGAACTCCAGCCCCGAGACGGTAGCTACGTGGAGATCCACGTCTAAATGCACGAACGAAAACTTCAGATCGCGGATTCGGTCGGCAGTAGCAGGAAAGAGTCCTTGATAAAAATGCACGCCTGAATATCCGCTGAGGTATTTGCTCGTCTCCTGCATCGATGCCACGTAGTCGCGGTTGCGAAATCCCGAACCGCGGTCCGCGTCGGTCGGTTCCGGCAGCCCTTCCCACGTGTCAAACAAGTACAGGTCGCGATCACCCTTTGCCTCGCACATTAGTCTCGCCGTACCCCCACGGAAAACGCCCACCTCCGCGAGCGCCCCCGGGATTTTGCCTGTGGCTTTGACGAGTTCGATAATTTGATAAGCTCCGAATCCGTTCATTAGCATGCCGGTATCGGTCATGCTGCGAACAATGCTGGATAGATGCGAAACCCCATCGCCAATCGTCGATGCATCCTTGCCCATTCTGACCAAGGCACGGTGCACTCTTGACGAGAAGTGAGCCCGGATGGTTTTCGCTGCCATTTCGCTCCTCAATTGACCAGTGACGGGCAAGGGCTCGTCGCTGCCGGTGTGACGCTACTACTAGTCCTAGGGCAAGCATTTGTGGCATGCCAGCTGCGGCACCACGGTTTTTACTTCCGGAGCAGCACGAACACAAGCCTGTTCGCAGTGCTTTGTACGTCGGCGCCCCACGGTCCCGCGGCGTAGGGCAGAAATGTCTGATCCGACTGGAAGTCCAACGGCTTTATCCTCACGTCTTTGACATCCGGAAGGCTGCGCTCCCAACGGAGGATTTCCGCAACTGACTCCGGCTGCCATTGGAGAACTTCGCGCTCGACCACGCGCTTCACGATCTGGCAATCCGCATTCGGGATGCACCCAACCAGTCGGCCACCCGGGTTCACGCGCGTCCAGAGCCGCGCGACGGCTGTGGACGCGCCAAGATACTGGAGAACCTCGGCAGCCACAATCACGTCGAACATGGGGAGTTCTTGCACCGCTTCATTACGCGTCAGATCCACAGCTTCCCATCGCACCCGAGGGTGACCCTGTTGGAGCGCAGCGATCGTATCAGGGACTATGTCCACGCCCATCACCCGGGCCCCGCAGGCTTCGAAAATCAGACTCGTCATCCCCCAACCGCAACCCGCGTCGAGGAGCGCCTTGCCGCTCAACGGCCCTGCTGCCTCGATCAAGTGCGCGCAAATCTGAAGCTGACATCTTTCGTTGGAGTGATCTAGGCTCCGCGCATAGCCTTCTTCCCTAAGTGTGCGGTGTCTGGACGCGAAATGCTTCTTCCATCCTTCACTGAGGGTGTCCCTGACAGAATCGCGGAGGTGTTCTCTACCGCTCATGATTGGTTTGCTCCCGGAACGAGATGTTCCACTCAAATCGGTACGGAGGGAAGTAGTCTGCCTCTAGGTCTGCAGCCAGGTTCACGGGCCGGCCAGCGCGATGGGTCGCCGCCACATATCTTCGCTCGTTCGGGATCATCCTGAGTGTCAGAAACTCGCTCCTGTACGGAGAGAAGCCAGCTTTGAACCGGAACAGCGAATCCTCCAGCGCGCCAGCGCCGCCGCCAAGGTGAAAAATCGAGTATCCGCGCTGTTTTCCCCAGAGCCGTACGAAGTGTATCACTAGCTTCATCGGTGAGAGTTGTCGGTATCCTTGGTCGCTCCCCCCCAGATGGTACTGCACCACGTCGCCCTCTGTGGTGAAAAGCCCGCCTGCAACTGGTCGGCCCTCCAGCGAAACGGCGCAGCATAGGTGCAGCTTCTCTCCAAGGGTCGCCCTGAGGGTCGCGAAGTATTGCTCGGAAAACCTGTAGAACTGGCCGGCACCGACCAACACCATCGTCTCAGCGTACATTCGCTTGAAATCTTCGTACAGACTCCAATCGTCCATGACAGGAGAGAATTTCATTTGCTCGAGTCGTCGAATCCCCCGCCTGTGATTCTCACGCGTTTCCTGCCAAAATTCTTCTTCGGAGTGTGTCAGGTCGATCCACACCGTCTGCCCATGCCGAACGCAGGCTGTCAATGGGTTCATCCAGCCGATCTGAGCCTTCAGAAGGGGATGAAGCCGGAGGAGGACTGAGCATGCTCCCAGTTCGTCAGCCGCCGCGCAGAAACTCCCTATGAACCTTGCCACACCTTCCCCGTCACCCGGGTGCGTAAACAAAGGAGCGCTGTACCCATAGGGCGACACTAGGTCGCACCAAGCCTGCGGCGCGTCGAGGTGTGGAGGCAGGCGTCTGGCGAGTAGCGGAATTAGGCAGGCTGCCTCCCCAGCTTCCGAATAGAACGCCAGCGGTTTACCATTCTCATGCCTCCCGCTGAGGGTTACGTATTCCGGCAAATGATAGAAATCGTGGGCCGTGCGCTCCAGGACGGCGCGCCAAAGTGGATCGGTCGGCCCAATGAAGGTCGAGATCATTCGGCGAGTGTCGGAATCAGGCACGCTGCCTCCCATTCGAATAGAACGCCAGCGGTTGACGGTTCTCATGCCCCTCGCAGACTGGAACAGGGGAACATCCTGGCGCCAGCCAGGTCCATCTGGAATGCTCCCTGCTCGAAGGTCGGCGTGAAGCCGAGGCGGGGCAAGAGATCCTTCACCAGCCCGTTCTTTGTCGTCGGGATGTACTGTGCCCGCGCGGTGCGACCACCTTCACGGAGGGCCGCTTCGACCAACCGATTGAACATATACTCCTCGACTCCCCGCCCGATGACGCGGCAGCTCATTAGCCACAGGTCCACCAGCCACTCGTCTCCGCGGACATCCACGAGTAGCACCGCAATCAGTCCATGGTCGGCAAACCGGTCTCGAAGACGGAACCACCAAAATCGGCAATCTCGCGAACGCATTCGCCGCTCAACCTCTTCGAGACTGTAACGTCTCGTGGTTAAGTTGAACTGGTTGGTCTTGTTGATCAGCTGCGCGACACGTACGGCCGTCTGGGAATCTACCGAGCCACACGCGATCTCCATGCGAAGCTCTGCAAGATACTGCTCCATATTGCTGCACGACTGGCGCAGCGTTTCATGTTTAGTTGTCGCCAAATAGGACTCGCTTCGTGTTTGATCCTCTGCCGTCAAGCGCAACGCCTGGAAAGATAACCCACGATTCAGAACTTCTATCGATTCTGTCGGCTCCCCCGAGATCTCTGGCACCAAGACCTCCGGCAGCGCGTCGCGCACTGCCTTGCGCTCGGCTGGATTGTCGTCGAGGAACACGAAGCTGTCCAGACCTAACCGAAGATCCTCACCAAGTTGCTGAATGCTGGCGGCCTTCTCCCCCCAACCGGTACGGAAGGCTACGAAATCATCGAGGTGCAACACGCTACACTCGTGCTTCTGGAACACTTCTTCCGCGTCTTGGCGGTTATTCTTGGACACAACCGCAAGCAGGACTCCCCGATCCTTCATCCCTTTCAAGTAACGTTGGAAGTCTTGGTAGCGTTCGCCCTCGGCGGAGGGCGGGCCAAGCCGAATGCCGGCGATGCCGTCCTCGCCAATGATGCCACCCCAAAGGGTGTTATCGAGATCGACCGCGAGCAGCTTGCGAGTCAACCCGAGTGCCGCACGGATGCAGGACGTCACGTGCTCCCCTAGAACAGGAAGGGCAGATGTCGCAGGGTAAAGCTTCGCCGATGACCATTGAATGGGATCTTCCCAGGCACCTGCATGCGCTGCGGCTATGCGTTCGCTGTCGACCACAATGACTCGGTCCGGAAGCGATTCGCGGAGCCTCTCGTTGATCTTGCGAATTGCGCGGGTGCGACCCTCAGGCAATGCATCACTGAGCATCTGATAGGGGTCAGCCGCCGGCGGCACGAACGAGCAATGGATCAGGGTAGCAGATGTCTTCTGCACCGTCGCATACCATAGTCCTGATAGACGTTCGACCGTACTAGCCACCATTGCGTCTGGACATTGATGCGGCAGGCCAAGATCACGCCAGTTCAGCAGCAAGACGATAAATTCCGGGGCAAACCGATGAAGACCGGAGTCGTCCTGGAGCAACTCTTGCCCATACGCTCCAAACGGCGGCTCGTAGATGACCGGATCGAGACCATCCCTCAAACACAACATTTCGATCACGCTTCGAAGAAGCGAAGTAGTTGAACTCCCGAGAAGAGCAATCCGGACTTTGCGACGAGTAACAAATGCGGCTCTGCATTTACGCGCCAGAGTCTCGGCACGAGCGAAGAAATCATAATCGGGGCCGCTTTGCAGAGCCAATTGCAATAGCGAGACTGCATCTTGTAGTCGGCCCGCATGCGCCGCCACTCGGGCGCGGTGCAAGAGTGCTTCCGGTACCTCACAGCCAGTTTCGGTTACAACTCGTTCCCAAAATGGCTCTGCGGCTTCCGGACCGTCGACACGTTCTATTAATAATGCGCAAGCCCACGCCGCGGTCATCCCGGGAACTGTGGCCAGGGCCTGCGCAGTCTCACGTTCAGACTGAGTTTCACGCGCAAGCTGGACAGCAAGATCTACTGCTTTTCGCGGCAACGTGCCCCCACGTTGAAGAACCGTTTTTATGATCTCCTGAACGTTAATCATATCTTCTGTCGGTTCATGGGTTCCAATGCGCGCAGAAAGTCCCCCACGCTGTGGAATTCGGCGACTTCCGAAGTGGTGAGGCGCGTCCCAAAGGCCTCGTCGATCGCAAGCACAATCTTTAGTTGAGCCACGGAATCCCAATTCGGGATGTCGTTACGGTTGGTTGAAGGGCGAACCTCCAGTTTGGGGTCGTCGAAGATTTCTTGAAAGATTGACTGGATTAGATCGATCGGTTGCCAAAAATTCTTCTCAGGTACGTGACGTTGGTGCACTGATTGGGCAGGGCAACCCACGACTGTAATTCCCTTTGCGACCTTCCGCACTACGTGTGAGTTCGCGCCGACCACAGCGTCGTCACCGACCACTACGCCAGGCGTCAGGCTCGCGTTCGAACCCAAGAAGGCGGACTTCCCTACGCGGCAGGCACCGCTCACCCTGGCTCCTGGACAGATCTGCGCGTAGTCTTCCAATATGCTGTCATGACCCACTGATACGTGGAAGTTGACGATCACATGACTTCCGACCTGTGCTCCCGGGGAAACGACGCAGCCCGGCGCGATATAGCTGCCAGCACCGATCCGAGCGTCAGGCGAGATTATGGCCGACGGATGTATAAGCTTTGCGGGCTTCCACCCCACCGCCTCCGCGGCTCGCACCATCTTCTCCCGCGCATTATTGTCGCCCACCGCGCAAAGGAACCAAATCTCCTTGCCTTCAAACTTCGCCGCAGTCTCTTCCACCGTGCCAAGCACGATGTACGTGCCGATCTGATAGCCACGCTTCGCCAAGTCGGAGTCCACAAATCCCAGCACGCTCCAACATGGTTGGGGCGAACCGCTACGCACGGCCCCTCGGTTCGCCTCCTCGGCCACCCAGACCACCTCCGTGCCGAGTCCGCCGGCTCCTATAATCACCAGCGGTTTCGGTTCACTGACATCAGAGTCGTTCATTTGGTGACGCCCCGTACGATCGCAAATGTTCCCGCGCGCCGAATACATGCCGGTGTACCGCGGAACTCGACCGGCGCTTTCCACAAACGTGGAACAGACGGTGAGGTGGTTGAAACTCGAGTTGAAGGATGTGTTCCGAACTTGTATGCAGTTTACGCTCCAACTGGACGCTGATATCAAGATAAGCTAGGAACAAAAGACAACCAGGCGGCGGCGGTGGCTTTTCCGTACCTCATTTCCAACTCAGAACTTTGCGTCATTCCGTACCGCGGCACCCACAAGAATAACCGAGTCGTCGCCAATGCGTCTCACCTACAAAACGTTGGAGCAAACGCCAAACAATATTCGCTTCCCGCGCGAGATGCTGGCGCCCAACTGGATACCCGGGGCGATAATGCTATCTGCCCCGATAGCAGCATCGTGGCCACGGCAGTGTTGAAGTTTACGACGACGTCCTACTCCGTACGACACCCAATCGTCAAGGGCGCTGCCGGGAAAACTACGCTGAATGGGCCGCCCCCCCAGCGAACAGGGTCGCGTCATCCTCGCGAGTCTTTCCGAACCCATGCCCCATGTTGCAGAACTGCGCATACGTCACCTCTTCCTACTCTTGGATGTCCGGCGCATCCAATCGCGTGCCGTCCTTAGCAGCCCGTGGTGCAAGTCTGGATTCGTAGGCAAAAACATCTGAGGTATCCAC
>ODAK010004234.1_pt1 | contig 14727 bp, 12 predicted proteins | sample 1539591 | NCBI WGS metagenome assembly ODAK01 (sample SAMEA3539303, study PRJEB22396) | soil metagenome | biome: tundra; feature: field; material: soil | place: USA | collected 2010-05 | depth 0.15 m | reverse complement strand
TGCCCACGCCGTGCTCGCCGGTGATGGTGCCCCCCACCTCGATGCATTTCTCCAGAACTTCGCCGGCGAAAGCCTCGGTGCGGCGCAGCTGATCCGGATCGTTGGCGTCGAACAGGATCAGCGGATGCAGATTGCCGTCGCCCGCGTGGAACACATTGGGGCAGCGCAGGCCGTATTTCTTCTCCATCGCGGCGATGAACACCAGCACTTCGCCCAGGCGCTTCCTCGGTATGGTGCCGTCCATGCAGTAGTAATCCGGCGAGATGCGGCCGACGGCAGAGAATGCCGCCTTGCGCCCGGACCAAAACTTCAGGCGCTCGGTTTCGTTCTGCGAAATGCGAAAATCGTACGCGCCGGATTGCTTCAGCACCGCGGTCATGCGGGCGATCTCCTCCTCAACCTCCTCCGGTGTGCCATCGGATTCACACAGGAGCAGCGCGGCCGCATCGAGATCGTAGCCGGCATGCACATACTCCTCCACCGCGCGCGTGGCCGGCTGGTCCATCATTTCCAGCCCGGCCGGGATGATGCCGGCGGCGATCACGGCGGCCGCGGCGTTGCCCGCCTTCTCCACGGTGTCGAAGGCGGCGACGATCACCCGCGCGGTCTGCGGCTTGGGCACCAGTCTCACCGTGATTTCCGTGGCCACGGCGAGCATGCCTTCGGAGCCCATGACCAGCGCGAGCAGATCAAGGCCGGGCGCATCGAGCGCCTCGTTGCCGAATTCCACCAGCTCGCCCTCGATGGTACAGGCGCGCACGCGCAGCACGTTGTGCACGGTAAGACCGTACTTGAGGCAGTGCACGCCGCCCGAGTTCTCGGCCACGTTGCCGCCTATGGTGCAGGCGATCTGCGAAGACGGGTCGGGAGCGTAATACAGGCCGTATGGCGCGGCCGCCTCGGAAATGGCGAGGTTGCGCACCCCCGGCTGCACGCGCGCGGTGCGGGCTACCGGATCGAGCGCGAGGATGCGCTTCATTTTGGCAAGCGACAGCAGCACGCCCTTGCCGTGCGGCAGCGCCCCGCCCGACAGGCCGGTGCCGGCGCCGCGCGCCACCACCGGCACCTTGAGTTCCCTGCAGGCGCGCAGAATGCGGCCGACCTGCTCTTCGTTCTCAGGCATTGCCACCACCATGGGCAACTCGCGGTAAGCCGAAAGTCCGTCGCACTCGTACGGTTTGGTGTCCTCCCGCTCGTACAGCACGGCCTCGGCCGGCAGGATGGCGCGCAGCGCCTTCACCGCCTCGGCCTGGCGCACCGGGTCGAGCAAGCGGAAGCTGTCGTTCACTTCATCCTCCTACGGCGGGTTTTCCTGGGGCGGGCAGCCGATGCCGGGCGTGGGATGTTCATCGAGTCTAGAACGCGCGTCAATCGGACCAGCGATGTTAGGCGCGCACTTCAACACTGTCAATCGAACGCTCACGGGCGGTTTCCCATGATGAAAACAGCGCGGATCAGGCTTGGCGCATTGGTCGTCGAGGCTGCCCGGATGCGCCCCGAGTCTGGTCAAGTCTGTCTTCCGGTCTGGCTTGTCGGGTTGCCGTCGATATTCGCGGAAAATGGCCATAAGCTAGTCTTGTGGAACGATTTATGATTCAATAAGAAAAGATAATATGAGGCCCAAGGAGGGTGGGGACATGGCAGACAGAAGATTGCAGGTTTTTCATGCGGTAGCCAAACGGAGCAGCTTCACCAAGGCCGCCGAGACGCTGTTCATGACGCAGCCGGCGGTGACGTTTCAGATCAAACAGCTGGAGGAGCATTTCAACACCCGTTTGTTCGACCGTGGGCACGGCAAGATCTCGCTCACTGCCGCAGGCGAGGTGGTGCTCGACTATACGGAGAGAATCCTCTCGCTTTCGGCCGAACTCGATACCCGAATCAGCGAGTTGACCGGCGAGGTCCAGGGCCTGCTGCTGGTCGGCGCGAGCATGACCATCGCCGAGTTCATGTTGCCGCGGGTGCTGGGAGAGTTCAAAGTCGCCTATCCCGGGGTCAAGGCGCGGTTGACCGTGGCGAACTCCGAGACCATCGAGCATGGTGTCGCGGCGCACAGCCTCGATATCGGACTGATTGAGGCGCCTTCGCGCCTTCCCAGCCTTGCCACCGAGGAATGCTGCGAGGACGAACTGCAGGTGGTGTGTTCGCCGGCGCACCCGCTGGCAAAGTCGAAGACCATAACACCCAAGCAACTGTTGCAGCATGCGTACATCAGCCGCGAGCCCGGCTCGGGTACGCGCGAAGTGACCGACAGCTATTTCCGCCGCGCCGGCATTGCGCCGGAAGACGTGAATACCGTGATGGAGCTGGGCAGCCCGGACGCGATCAAGGGCGTGGTCGAGACCGGCTTGGGCTTCGCCATCATGTCCAAGGTGATCGTGGCCAAGGAAAAGCAGCTCGGCGTGCTAGTGGCGCTGCCGCTCGCGCCCAAGCTGACGCGCACGCTCTCGCTGGTCTATCCGAAGGAGAAATTCCGCTCGCGCCTGGTTTCTAGCTTCGTCGAGTTCTCCAAGGGCAAGCTGAAAAGCACCGCCAGGACGTGAGGGGGGGTGATCCGCTTATTCGGTCATCCGCTAGCATAAATGCCGTGCCCGATCCACGCCAGTGTTAACCTTTACGCAGCAAGACACAAGCTCGGCGTCGCGTGCCGCCTGCAGCGATAATAGTAGGTCACATCTGTGATACCAGCCTCCTTGCAGGCCTGACCAATCTATTTCCCGCCACCCCGCCTGAACCCAGATCTGGCGCAGCTTCATGGCCGCCTGTTCCGGACGAAACTGATTTCTTTGCCGGTTTCCGGCTCTTTCTTTCGCGTTGAACACTACGACATCCAAGCGGGTGCGGAACAAGCCGATCAATTCACGACGCGTTGATTTTCGTCAACCCACTCCGGCATAGCGTTGGAATAATGAGCCAATGGGTACTGCTGCGACGACGTCGAACGCACTTGAGAAACGCGCCCGCGCCGTGGTCGCGTCGGCGGCCGCGCCTGATGCGCGCATGGCAGCGCAGGAATTCGTGCGCCAGATAAGCCGCGACGCAGCGTTTCAGCTCGAGGCCTGCGTGCGCTGCGGCCAGTGCGCTGATGCCTGTCACTTCTATCTCGTCACGCGCGATCCGCGCTACACGCCGGTCTACAAGCTGCGCCCGATGCTCCGGGCGTACCAGCGCGAACGCGCGCCGTACTCCACACTGAAGAGGCGGCTGGGCCTGGCGCCACCAGAGGCCACGGCGGCGGAACTCACCGAGTGGTCCGAGCTTCTCTACGACTCCTGCAACCTGTGCGGGCGCTGCACGCTGGCCTGCCCCATGGGCATCGACATTGCGGGGCTCGTGCGCCGCGCGCGCGAGGGAATGTCGGCGGCCGGCTTCGCGCCGGCGGACCTGTACAAGGTGGCGACGCGCGCCCTCGACAGCGGCAGTCCGACCGGCGTGGGCTGGCCGACGCTCAAGCCGCAGATCAAGAACCAGGAAAAGGAAACCGGGCTCACGATTCCGGTGGATGTCGAGGGCGCCGACTACCTCGTCATTCTCTCGTCGATCGAGATCGCCGCCTTTCCCGAAACCATCGGCGCGCTGGCGCGCATTTTCAGCCAGGCGAAGGTGTCCTGGACTTTGCCCAGCGTCGGGTTCGAAGCGACCAATATCGGCGTGCAGCTCGGCTCGCGCGACGTGGCGGCGGCATTGGTGGCGCGCGTCGTCGAGACCGCCGAGCGGCTGAAAGTGAAGTGCGTGATCAGTCCGGAATGCGGCCACGCTTACTCCGCGCTGCGCTGGGAAGGGCCGAACCTGCTCGGCCGACCCTATCCTTTTCAGGTGGTGCACATCGTGGAGCTGCTCGATCAGCTCGGGCGCGAGGGCCGGCTGCGCACGCGCGGCAAGGACGGCCGCCGCCTCGCCTTCCACGATCCTTGCCAGCTCGTGCGCCGCGGCGGAATCACCGCGGCGCCGCGCCGGCTGCTGGGCGGCGTGAGCGAAAACGTCGTCGAGATGCCATCCTCGGGTGCAGCAAACTTCTGCTGCGGCGGGGGCGGCGGCGTGAGCGCGATCCACCGCGCCGAGAAACTGCGTTTCGCCGCGTTCGCCTGCAAAAAGCAGCAGGTCGAGACCGCCGGCGCCGAGGCGCTCGTCACGGCGTGCGCCAACTGCCGCAACGTGATCGAGGAAGCGACGGACCAGTACAACATGGCGCTCCCGGTGCTCGGCCTGACCGAACTCATCGCCCAGTACCTCGAACCCGATCCGGCCGAGGCCTCACGGTGACGCCCATGGATCTGCTCGAATTCGCGCGCGGGCCGGCGCTCTGGTTCTCCCTGTTCGTGCTCGTCACCGGCAGCGCATGGCGCATCATCGCAATTTTGCGGCTTGGGACCAAGGCCGACCTTTCCGAGCCGCGCAGCACGCGGCGCTTCGCCGGCGCGCTGCGCGGCATCTTCGTGCGCATGATTCCGAGAAAGGAGTTCCGGCGCGGAGGCAAGCTGGGCGTTTTCGGCGGGTACTTCTATCACCTCGGACTCGCCGCGATCGTGTTCGGATATTTGCCGCACATCCGTTTCATCGAGCGACTGACGGGCTTGGCGTGGCCGCCGCTGCCCGAGGCGCTGGTCTATCTCGCAGTCGGGCCCGCGTTCGTCGGCTTGCTCATGGTGCTGCTCGAGCGCCTGACGGACCCGGTGCTGCACCTCCTATCGGGCGTCGACGACTACTTTAGCTGGTTCGTCGTGTTCCTGCCGCTTCTCACCGGCATGGCTGCATTGAGCGGCTCGTACCCTCAGCCGACGCTCGGCGCAGCGCCGCTCTATCCGCTGCCGCTGGGCATCCATCTGCTCCGCGTGGAATTGCTGTTCCTGTGGCTGTTTGGAAAGCTCGCGCACGCCTTCCTTGTGTTCATGTCGCGCGGAGTCACCGGGGCCGCTCTCGCGCGCAAGGGAGCTGCGCTTTGAAGCTCGGGATCGCGGAACACTCGAGAACCTGACGCTTGCCAACTTCTGGCGAAAGTCATTCTTCGCTGTCGTGCAGATCGTTCATTCGTCGTTCAAACTCTCGTACTGCTTGTCCTGATCCAGCGACTTTCGTTCCGCCGCGTCGCGCTCCAACTGCTCCACTCTCCGGCGATAGCGCTCGCGCCGCTTTTCCGCCGCGTCGGCGCGCACCGGGATGCTGATCTCCCCGAACAGCGCCTGCTTGAGGAAGCGGAAGGCAAAGCGCAACAGCGCCTCGTCGTTCCCGAGCAATGCCTGCTTTTCTGCCGGATCGAGTTCGAACAGATCGGTGAAGCCGGGCGTGGAAATGAATTTGCGAAAGCCGTCGAGGTCGTAGCTCGCGAGGAAAAACAGTTCCATGCTGCGTTCCGAAGGCTTGCCCACAGTCGGGCCGCTGGAGCGTTTCTTCAATATGATCTGCCGCCATTCGCGGTTGATCGCGTCGTAGTCGTCCAGTCCCTGTTCCTTGCGGTAGTCGCGCACGGTCTGCGTCTTCGGCTCCTGGTGGCCGAGGCAATGGTCCTCTTTCACCACAAAATAGGAGTCCTCGTCCGTAGGCGAGTCCTTCTTGCGCATCGACAGCAGGCCGAGCGCGTAGTAGCGGCAGGCCGAGGGGCGGTCGTCGTATACGCCGCAACCCTCTGGGGTGAGGAACACGCAGGCCGGCGATTCGTCCTTGGTCGCGAGCTTCAGCCCCGGCATGCCGTGGCCGTCCATCTGAAAATCGCGCGTGAAATTATCGAGAAAGTCGCGCGCCGACAGCCCGAGGCGCTTCTTCAGCCGCAGCACGTCGTAGGGCGCAAGCATGATGTCGATGTTCTGGCAGCACTTGTTGAAACAGGCGATGCCCTTGTGGCAGCGGAACTGGAATGTGTCGTCCGGCCCGAGCTGTACCGGCTGAATCGGCGTGACCGGGCTGGGATCGCTGTATTCCCTGTTCATGGGCTGGCCCGGCCCTGATCCGGGCGGAGGGAGCGGTATGTCGATACTCATGGTGGTGTCCGATTGTGCGGCAAAAAAACAAGAGGGTCTGGGTAGATTATACCCAGACCCCCGACTGGACTAGTGTTTGATCGGCGCAGAGGCTACTTGATCATCTGCACGTACGGCACCTTCTTCAGCGTCCACTTCTTCGTCACCTTGTCATAGTGAGAGTTGCTGAAGCATTTCCAGTTCACGTCGTCGATATAGTTGTAATCAGCGTGGTAGTAGAAGCCCGGATAGCGGGTTTCCTCGCGGAACTGGATGTGCTTCATGTGCGCCTCGGCGGACATGATGCGGTGGTAGTTCTCCCAGGCGCGCAGCAACTCGTGCAGGTCCTTGGCGCGCATCTTGAGCGAGTCTTCCTTCAGCATCTCGAGCTTGGACTCGGCCACCTCCAGCATCTTCTTGTTGGTGCGGTAGTAGGTCCCGACGCCGGCGACGTATTCGTCCATGATTTTCTGCAGCCGGAACTGCAGCATCTTGGGCGTGATGTAGTGCGGATTGATGTCGATCGCCGTGGTGTAATCCTTGTGCTCGAGGAAGGTGCGCACCGGACGGTAGATCTCCTCGACCAGTTCCTCCTTGGTGCGCTCCAGTTCGGGCTTCCAGTCCTTGTTGTCGAGACAGTACTTGACCATCGCCTTGCCGGCGATGCGCCCTTCGGCGTGCGAACCCGAGGAGAACTTGTGGCCCGAGGCGCCGACGCCGTCGCCGGCCGAGAACAGGCCTTTCACCGTGGTCATGCTGCGATAGCCCCAGGACCATTCCTTCGGTGTCCCAGGCAGGTCGGTTGGACCCGACACCCACAGGCCGGCGCAGCCGGAATGCGAACCCAGCAGGTACGGCTCGGTCGGTATGATCTCCGACATGGTTTTATCCGGCTCGATGTTCTCGCCGGCCCAGATGCCGCACTGGCTGATGGTCATGTCGAGGAAGTCCTCCCAGGCCTCGGCTTCGAGGTGCTTCATCTCCTTCGGCGTCATTTTCTCGCCGAGTTTGGCCAGCGCCGCCGGAGTGTCCATGAAAATCGGGCCGCGGCCGGCGATCATCTCCTCCAGCATGATGTGGTTGCGCAGGCAGGTGCCCGGCACGCCCTGGCCGTACTTGCCGAAGCGCTTCTCGTCCTTGATGCTGTCGCCGCGCAGCGCGTTGTAGTCCTCACCCATGCCGTTCATTACCTTGGCCTTGAACAGCAGGAACCACGCGCCCACCGGGCCGTAGCCGTCCTTGAAGCGCGCCGGCACGAAGCGGTTCTCCATCATGGTCATTTCGGCGCCGGCTTCCGCCGCCATCGCGTAGGTCGAACCGGCGTTCCACACCGGGAACCAGGCGCGCCCGCCGCCTTCGCCGACCGAGCGCGGGCGGAACACGTTCACCGCGCCGCCGGCGGCGAGCATGCAGGCCTTGAACTTGTAGATATAGAGCTTGTGCTCGCGCACCGAGAAACCCGCCGCGCCGGCGATGCGTGTCGGGTCGTTCTTGTCGTTGATCAGGCGCACGACAAACACTCGTTCCTGGATGTTGTCCATGCCGAGCGCCTTCTTCGCCGCCTCGGCCACGATCCACTTGTAGGATTCGCCGTTGATCATGATCTGCCACTTGCCCGAGCGCACCGGCTTACCGCCATTGCGCAGCGATTTTTCCTCATCGCCCTGCGCTTTCCAGATCGGCAGGCCCCAGTCCTCGAAGTTGTGCACCGAGTCGTCCACATGGCGGCCGACGTCGTAGACCAAGTCTTCGCGGATGATGCCCATCAGGTCGTTGCGCACGTAGCGCACGTAGTCGGCGGGATCGTTCTCGCCGAGGTAGGTATTGATCGCCGAAAGGCCCTGCGCCACTGCGCCCGAACGCGACAGCGCAGCCTTGTCCACCAGCTTGACCTTGAGGCCGGTGCCTTCGATCCAGCGCGGGACCTCGAACGCCGTGCCGCAGGCGGCCATGCCGCCGCCGATGATGAGGATGTCGACTTCTTCCTCGACGACTTCCGGATTGCCAAACGTATATTCAGCCATTGCAGTTTCCCTTTCTCAATTCGGCTTGGGCTAAACCCTGTAGCCCTCTGCCGCAAAAAAGTTGCAGCCTGAAGCGCAAGCACCGGATGCAAACTTCACCCGGTTTCGCTCCGCAAGCTCCACGATTGGTTTCTTAGCCCTTAATGAACTGGCTGCGGTCGCCCGCATGCGTAGCCTTGGTGAACAGCACCTGGTCATTGGCGATGTCGGCCATGTTCGCCTTCGGCTTGCCGCCGTAGGGATCGGCCGAGCCTTCCGGCGTGGTACGGATCGGGAACTTGAAGCGCTTCACGTTGCCGTTCCTGAACTTGATGGTCCACATGATGGAGTCGGTGCCGCGCAAGGGCTGCACCGATGCTCCCAGCGGCACGATGTCGGCGTAATGGCGCACTTCGATCGCGTTTTGCGGGCAGATCTTGACGCAAGAATAGCACTCCCAGCACTGCTCCGGCTCGACGTTGTAGGCTTTCATCGCATGGCCGGTTACTGAACCGTCACGGTCCAGATACATCAGGTCGTGCGGGCAGATGTACATGCACGCGGTCTTGTCCTGCCCCTTGCAGCCGTCGCATTTTTCGGTACGGACGAATGTCGGCATCGTTACTACCTCCTCAGAAAGAACCAGATTGATCGAGCGCTTGAACTACCGCGCAGAATGCCCCGCGAGCTTCACTTCCACTTTTTCGTGCGCCTCGAGCGTGGCGTAATAGTCGCGCAGGATTGTGAGCACCTCCGGCCGGCTGAATTCCGCCGGCACCGGGCTGCCTTCGGACAGCCACTTCCTCAGCTTGGTACCCGACACGTTCAGCCTGTCCTTCTCGTCGTGCGGGCAGGTGCGCGCCGATGCCATGCCGCCGCATTGAAAGCACCAGAAGGTCCAGTCGATCTTGAGCGCCTGGGTCTCCAGGGACCCCTTCGGGATCTGATCGAAAATATGGTGCGCATCGAACGGGCCGTAATAGCTGCCCACGCCGGCGTGGTCGCGGCCGACGATCTGGTGCGAGCAGCCATAGTTCTGGCGGAACAGCGCGTGCAGCAGCGCTTCGCGCGGGCCGGCATAACGCATGTCGAGCGGGTAACCCGCTTGCACCACGGTTTTCTGGACGAAGTACTTGTCGATAAGGACCGAGATGGCCTGGGTGCGCACCTCGGCCGGGATGTCGCCGGGCTTGAGCGCGCCCAGCAGCGAATGAACCAGCACGCCGTCGCAAACTTCGATCGCCACCTTGGCCAGGTACTCGTGCGAGCGGTGCATGGGATTGCGCGTCTGGAACGCGGCCACTTTGGACCAGCCGAGGCGTTCGAACTCGGCGCGGGTTTCGGCCGGTGTCATGAACAATGCGCCGTACTTTGCCTTGAAGCCGCCGTCGGAGAGCACTTTGACCGGACCGGCGAGGTTGACTTCGCCCTGCGCCAGGACCATTTTCACGCCCGGATGCGCATTGTCCGTGGTGCGAAAAACCGACATGCACTCATGCGCCTTGTCGATGGCGTATTTCTCTGTCACCTTGATCGTCGCAAGGATCTCGTCCGAGTCGGGGTCGACGAGCGCGAGTTCGCTGCCCGTCCTGACACCCTCGGCAGCCAGCTTGTCGGCGGAAAGCGTGATCGGAATCGGCCAGAACAGGCCGCTCGCCATGCGGTAGCCGTCGCAGACGCCCTGCCAGTCGGCGTGGGTCATGAAGCCTTCGAGCGGGCTGAAACCACCGATGCCGAGCATAATGAGATCGCCCTTTTCGCGCGAGGACACGCGCAGCCGCGGCAGCGCGTGCGCCCGCGCCAATTCGCCCTTCAGCGCAGCGCCAGCGAGCAGCAGCGGCTTGAGCGATTCTCCCCCGTGAGGGTGGACGAGTATGGACATATTTTCTCCTCGATATTCTTATGCGCTTTGCGGCTTCGCCACGGCCAAACCGCGAAGGCGCTCCCGGCAGCAAAACCGGATACATTGTGCGCAGAGGCGGGCAGACTCACAAGCCAGAGATTTTGATTTGCTGATAAGGCAGGCTGATTGAGTCGTTTATGGTTGGAAGCCGGGTGCCTATTCCGTGGCTATCGTGCCCGGCGGCGAGACGGTTCAGACTTGCGCGCCGAAGCCAATACCGCCGCCATGGGAATCTCGATGCGCCCCGCGCGTTTGTAAGGTCTGAGCGATAACTCGATTTCGCGCCGTATCATCGCGAGCGCTTGCGCGCTTTGGGCTCGCGGGAGTGCCTTTGTGCGCACTGAAGCATCGTAGAACGCCCTGAAAAACTCATCCGCCGAGTCAAGATGCCACGTCTGTGCCACTTGTTGCCGGTTTACAGGACGCGCCAAATTCCGGCGGAGTCGCCCGAATAGAGCATCGGTAAATACAAACAAATGGCCCCGCGAGGGGCCAAGAATGGTGGAGGAAAGGCGCAGGCGGATCAGAAAGGCGGATTGGTTTCCTCGATGCTGTCGCACCATATCGATCGTGTCCTCGACGATTCGGCGGATCTACCTCTTCACGACGAGCGAACGGTGAGGATCCCCCCTTCAAAATGAGTGGCTCTTCATGGCTGGCCCAACCGCACGAGCGTTGGAATACCCCGCCGCGGACATGGGCGGCGTTTTGCCTCTACTTCACTTGCAGACGGTAGATATACTCGGTCAATGAAAGGATACGAGTTTGAACAACAGCGTCCGGATTATAGTAGTCCGGACCAACAAAATAGCCTTCCCTGTTCGTAGGCGTATAGCGGTTGCCCCAGATAGGCATGTCTTTCGCGCCGTGGGCTCTCACCATCTGCCTTCCGTCAATAAATTCGTATATCCGTTGGAAAGGAAAAACGCCGTTGTTTCTCTTGACAAGCGTTGTCAGATCCGCGGCGATACCGTACCCAAGGGATACATAGGGTCCGTCTCCTTTGCCCAGTGGGCCGTGGCACACAGCGCAGCTAGAATCGTATTCACTCTTGCCGAAATCAGCTTTTTGCGCGTAGCCATTTCCTGAAACTCCAATCACTCCTCCCGTTAGGAGTGCTATTGCGATGCTGATTGTTTTCATTGATAGCCTCCAAACTGAGTCGTTTAGGCGAATTGATTGACAACGTGAACTGCCAATCCATTGTTCTAAACGGTAGACGAGTTATGTTTGCCTGGATTGACAGTTATCACAGAGAAGGAAATGTGCCGAAAAGACGAACAACCTGCGCTTTGTATCGGTCGATGAACACCATGTCATATTCTTCGGCCGCAAGCTTATCGAGAGCCTCTTGTGCCGATCTCGCTCCAATCACCGCGTATCCATTTCCCGCAAGCACCCTATTGAAACTCTTGCTCACGATCGGCTCATCGTCCGCCATCAGAACCGTTCTCATCTCGTCCGTGATTTTCCCCTTGATTCAGTCATGCAAATATTTCGCCCATCCCTTTCGGGAATCCTTGTTTTGCCCTCCTTTTTCCCCTTGAGGCGGCGCCAATCTTTGCGCCATCGCCTCATTCGCCACGGCAAGCACTTTGTCCGGGTCCACCGGCTTGGTCAGATAATCAAATGCCCCCAGCCTGACGGCCTCCCGCGCCGTATAGACCGATGGATACCCCGTGATGATCACCACTTCCGTTTCCGGCCATTTCTCCTTGATCGCCTTCAGGGCCGCCAGCCCTTCCATTCCTGGCATGCGCAAATCCATTAGAACCAAATCCGCCGGCTCCCTTTGCATTTTCTCCAGCGCTTCCTCCCCCCCGCGCGCCGCCTCCACATTGCAGCTTTGGCCGGCTAACGTTCTCATGTGGCTCAATCTCACTATCTCCTCATCGTCCACCACCAGAACCTTTCTCATCTTATCCATGATTTTCCCCTTCATTCAATACGCCAAATATTTCGCCCATCCCAGAAAGATGTTGAACGACGGAACCCAAACTGATCGTTTTGATGTAAGCGTCCTGTTGAATGGCTTCCCGCGCCAGTTCCGGTAGAGGAAGTCGAGCGCGGGCTACTTAAAGAAAACTTCGGGTTCGTCTGCGTTTTTTTATAGCAGGAGATTTCGAGAAGGGTGTTGACTTTCGTCATAGGCCCGGCCCTCAACTAACCGGACGCTATCCTGCGATTTGGGTCTTGCGTTCAAGGGCCGTCGCGGCAAACAACACCCGTGCCGCCCAATCGGTCAGGATGATGGGGAAGGCAGCGCCTTGCAGAGCCTGGGCGAAACGTTGGGTGTCGATCAGCGTATCGGAAGAGCCGAACGACAGCGCACCCGCGATGGGGCCCCAGCGCAGCAGCAGGCTCGCGCGCCGGCGCCTATCGCCTACCGTTTGGCCGGCACGACCTTGACCGCGATATCCTGCAACTTCTTCGGCTGGATGATGTGGCCGTCGAGACCTGCTTCCTTCAACGTGCCGCCGTAAGCGACGCTCAGGAGCTGGCTGTAATAGACCACCGGCATGTTGAGCTTGGTGCCCTGCTTCCTGTTGATCTCGGACTGGTAGACCTCGACGTTGGCCTGGCATAGCGGGCAGGGAGTGCAGATCACGTCGGCGCCGTTGTCGTAGGCCGACTCGACGATGTTCTTGATTTGCTTCTCTGCCTTTTCCGGCTCGCAGAACGCGAGCGAGCCGCCGCAGCAACTGACTTTCTCTTCGTACTTGGTGAGTGCCTCGCCGCCCACGGTCTCGGTCAGCTTGTCCAGGTACATTGGATTCTCGAACGATTCGCCGGCGATGCCGAACGGGCGGTTGGTCTGGCAGCCGACGTAGCCCGCGACCTTGACGCCGTCGAGCGGTTTCACCACCGGCTTGCCGAGTTCCTCATAGCCCAAGTCCTCGACCAGCACCTCGACCATGTGGCGGATCGCGGTGCCGGGCTTGTACTGCAGGCCGGCTTCCTTCAGCGCTTCGTTGGTGTCGGCCAGGAGTTGGCTCGAGGCATCGAGCTTCTCGATGGTCTCGCGCCCGCCCAGCCAGCAGGCGGCGCAGGTGGCGACGATGTCCTGGCCCGGCAGGTGTTTATCGGACAGCGCGAAGTTGCGCGCTGAGAGCACGTGGCGCGCGAGTTCGCTCGAGCCGGCGTAGCTGATCGAGGCGCCGCAGCAGTTCCAGTCCGGGATTTGCGTCATCTTGACGTCGAGCTTCTCGCACATCGAGTTGACCGACACCAGGTAGTTGGCGGCCGAGCCGCGCAGCTGCGAGGAGCAGCCGGGGTAGAACGCGTATTCTTTCTTTGCCATCGTCTAGTAGTCCTTCAATCAGCTGCTGTAACCGCGCGGCTGGGCTGCGTAACCGCGCCGCCGGGCTTCGATCTCGTCGGCCTTCTTCAGCGCGCGGCGCAGGCCGTCCTTGTCCTTGCAGCCATGGCTCACGAACAGCTCGAGCGGGTTCAGGCGCTTTGCAAAGAACAGTCCACGCCCGATGTTGCGCAGCGCCCACATCTTCTTCACGCCGGAGACGAAGCCTTCCCGGAAATACACGCTGATGGTCATTCTGAGTTCATTGACGCGTCCGGTCTTGGTGCAGTTCTCCCAGAAAATCAGCGAGAAGTCGCGCGTCGGCTGGTTCTTCGGCGCGAGGCCGAGGCGGTGCGCGTAGCTCGCCAGCCCGTGCATGATGTGGGTGATCGGCAGCTCGCGCGGACAGCGCACCATGCAGTTGTAGCAGGAAGTGCACAGCCACATGGAGTGCGAACTCAGGACTTCCTCGCGCTTGCCGGCGCGGATCATCATGAAGATCTTTTGCGGCGTGTGTTCCCAGTCCGGGCCGAAGGTGCAGGAGCCGGCGCACACGCCGCACTGCATGCACATTTTCACCCAGTCGCCGTCGTCGACCTTTTCCTCGACTTCGCGCAGGAAATTGTTGCGGTACTTGTCCAGCATCTGCTGATTGAGGTCGCCCATAGCTATGCGAATCCTTTCAACGGGCTCATGCCGATCTCATTGATCTTGGCCGCGTAGTCGTTGATCAGCTGCGGCACGCGCGCCATGTCGGTGATCGCCACATCGTGGCTGATCACGCGTTCGACCTCGAGCGCGAGCTGCTTCAGCGTGTCGTCGATCTTGCTCATGCGCACGCTCGCGAGTTCCGAGCCCTTGACGAAGTGGCACTGGTAGTCGTCGCCGTGCTTGCAGCCCAACATCATAATGCCGTCGAAGCCCGCGTTCAGCGCGTCGGTGATCCAGATGGTGTTGACCGAGCCCAGGCAGCGCACCGGGATCACGCGCACGAAGGCGCTGTAGCAGTTCTTCTGCATGCCCGCCATGTCGATCGCGGGATAAGCGTCGTTCTCGCAGGCGAGCACCAGGATGCGCGGCTTCTCAGAGTCCTCGTCGGGCACCTCCACCGCCTTGATCTGCGCGCCGACGGTGTCGCAGGAGTAGTTCTCGAACGAAATCACCCGCACCGGGCAGGCGCCCATGCAGGTACCGCAGCGGCGGCAGCGGCTTTCGTTGAACACCGGATAGGTCTTTTCGTCCTCGTCGATGGCGCCGAACGGGCATTCCACGGTGCAGCGCTTGCACTGGGTGCAGCCCTCGAGCCGGACCATGGGGAAGGAAAGGTCGCCCGAGCGCGGGTGCGCGGCGCGGCCGAGTTCGGCGTTCTCCATCGACTGGATCGCTTTCAGCGTGGCGCCGGTGGCGTCCTCGGCTGCCTGCGCCATGTCCATCGGGCGGCGCACCGGGCCGGCGGAATAGATGCCGGTGCGGCGCGTCTCGTAGGGGAAGCAGATGAAGTGCGAGTCGGTGAAGCCGTGCGCCAATTGCGGCATGTCCTTGCCCTGACGGTAGGTCAGGTTGAGGATG
>ODAK010004233.1_pt1 | contig 14727 bp, 15 predicted proteins | sample 1539591 | NCBI WGS metagenome assembly ODAK01 (sample SAMEA3539303, study PRJEB22396) | soil metagenome | biome: tundra; feature: field; material: soil | place: USA | collected 2010-05 | depth 0.15 m | reverse complement strand
CGCACCCACGGCGTGAGGAAGCCAGCGCAGAACGCGTCTCCGGCACCGGTGGAGTCCACGACCTCCGCCGGCTCAGCGGCTACCGGGACCCGGCGCCCGTCGGCTGCAGCGATGAGCGCACCTGCCGCACCGAGCTTCAGCGCGACCACCGGATAGGTTTCGAGCAGCGTGGCGACGATCGCGTCCGGCTGGTCACGTCCGGTCAACAGCCGGCCTTCGTCCAGGTTCGGGAACACAATCTGTGCTCCCGAGGTCCACTCCAAGAACGACTGCCGCCCCACCTCTCGGAGACCCGCGAGGGAGCCCGGGTCGACAGAGGTCGGTACACCCGCTTCGAACGCGGTTGCCCACAGCCGGCGAACGGCGGATCTTGTCCCCGGCTCGAAGAGCTGGTACCCCGAGACGTGCAACAGCCGGGCATCGTCGAGCAGTCGCGCCGGCAGATCGGCAGCCCGAAGGCCGCGATTGGCCCCGCGGTCTGTGAACATCGAGCGTTCGCCGTCCGCGGACACCAGCACGACTATCGTGCCCGTGGCGACGGCGTCATCGCACGTGAGCCATGTGTCGACGCCGAATTGTTCGAGCGCCGCCCTATGGTAAGCGGCGTCCGGCGCGCCTACCCTGCCGGCGAAGCGCACCGGCGTACGCAGGGCTGCGAGCCACGCGGCCTGGTTGGCACCCGAACCACCAGGTGACCGCTCGACCTGCGACGGCGTGTCCGTGCCGACATCGATCGGTCCCTGCGGTCGCACGATGATGTCGTTGATGACGTCGCCGACCACCACGACCACCAGCGGTCGCGTCACTCGTCTGTCTCGGCCCAGGCCCGCGCGATCCGTGCCGCCAACGCCACGTTGTTGCGCACCGCCCAGATGTTCGCTTCGAGGCTGGCCCCGCCGGACGCCAGGTAGAGGTGGTCGAGGAGGAAGGGTGTGACCGCCTTGCCGTGGATCCCGTCTCGATCGGCAGCAGCGAGCGCGTCAGCCAGCAGCGCGTCGTGAGTCTCCGGGTCCAGCTGGTGCTCGACCGGCACCGGGTTGGCAATCACGATCGCGTTGGCAAGACCGAGCCGGTCCGCGGCCCGCATGACCATGGCGATCTCCTCCGGCTCGGAAACCGCCCAGTCGAGGTCGTGGCCGGAGTCGGCGACGTAGAAACCCGGGAATCGCAGCGTCCGATAGCCGACGACGGTGACTCCGAGTGTCTCGAGGCGTTCCAGGGTCGCCGGGACGTCGAGAATCGACTTCACCCCTGCGCAGACGACCGTGATGGCAGTTCGGGCCAGAGTCGCGAGATCGGCAGACTCGTCGAAGGTCTCGCTGGCGCGGCGGTGGACACCACCGATCCCGCCGGTGGCAAAGACGCGGATCCCGGCACGGCGGGCCAGTGTCGTCGACGAAGCAACAGTCGTCGCCGCGTGGCGGGAGGCCGCAACCGCGAGCGGCAGCTCGCGAACGCCGACCTTGGTTACATCTGGGGCTGTCGCGAGCGTCTCGAGCTGGTCCGGGTCCAGTCCGACCGTGGGCTGGCCAGCCGGCACGCCAACGGTCGCCGGCACGACCCCCGCTGCCCGAAGCATTGCCTCCAGCTCCAAGGCAACCTCGAGGTTGCGGGGCCGCGGCAGGCCGTGGCTGATGATCGTCGACTCGAGAGCCACTACGGGACGCCCCGCGTCGAGCGCCGCCTGGACCTCCGGTGCAACTATCAAGGGCAATCGAGCACTCATGTCAACCATGATCTCGCGTTCACCGTAGCGTCTTGCAAATGAACGGGGAGCGGTTTGCCGCGGAGGTGACGGTCATCGGGTTCGACGGCGACGACACGCTGTGGCACAGCGAGGATGCCTTCGCGCGTGCGCAGGAGTGGCTCGTCGATCTGCTCGCCGCTCATGCCACAGACGCGGAGGTCCTGGCTCGGTTGCAGGAGATCGAGAGACGTAACCTCGAGCTGCTCGGCTACGGCATCAAGGGATTCACGCTGTGCATGATCGAGACAGCCATCGAGGTGAGCAACGGCAAGGTACCGGTGACCGATATCGAGCTCCTGCTCGAGACCGGGCGGGAAATGCTCGCACGACCGGTGGAACTGCTCCCGGGCGTGGCCGAGACGCTGCCTCTCCTCGCTAACGGCTATCGCCTTGCCCTCGTCACCAAGGGTGATCTTCTCAACCAGGAGAGCAAGATCGCACGCTCGGGGCTCGCCGACCTGTTCGAGACGATCTCGATCTTGAGCGAGAAGACCCCGGACTCCTACCTCCAGATCCTTCGCCGGCTCGAGATCGATCCCGAGCAGTTCATGATGGTCGGAAACAGCGAGCTTTCCGACGTGTGGCCGGTCGTCGCGGTGCGAGGGTGGGCGGTTCTGGTGCCATACCCGCTGACGTCGATGCATGAAAGCGGATTCTCACGCAATCAGTCCTCACCCCGGCTGAGGACCCTGACGCGCATCGACGAGCTGCCCGCGCTTTTGTCCGGTGCCGGAGGACCGTCAAGCGCGACTGTGTAGCCCGGTGAGAGCTCGAGGGGGCTGGTCACCCGGCTCGCCGTCAAACGACTCGATCGGGACGACGCCGCGCCGGTGGCGCTCGGTCCCGTGGAAGTCTGGCCATTGGCCTCCCCTGAAAGAGATCTCATCAAGGGAGGCGACGGCGGAGCCACCAGAGGCTGAACCCAGCCAAAGCGAGTGCAAGCACGATGAGGTCAGCGCCGGGTACGTGGGGGCGCCTTGAGCGACGAAGCCCACACGGCCGAGCTGCGCGGCGTCATTCGCCGGAGGTTCGCCGAACACTTCGATCGTGCCCGACGACGGGGTCAGGAGACCAGCGGCAAGAGTGAGCAGCGTCGTCTTGCCGGCACCGTTCGGACCTACGATCCCGACGACATGACCTTCGGGGATGCTCAGCGTGCAGTCTCTGAGCGCCCAGCGCCGCCGGTAGCGCTTTCCCAGTCTTTTAGCCTCCAAGACGGCGGTCACGCCATGTCCACGTAGGAGGCGTTCCGAAAGGACTCTCGGAAGAGTGCCTCGATGCTCTCGTCATCGAGCCCGGCCTTGCGCGCCTTGAACCACGGGTCGCTGAGTGGAGAACCACGGGTCGAAGATCCAGCCGAGGCACGACGGACTGGCGGCGAGGCTCCTCCGTTCGCTGCCGTTAGTTGACGAATGTGTTTCGAAACTGTTACGATGACTCCATGAGACCACACACCACCAAAGCAACAGTCATCGCCCTGATCGCCGCCGCGAGCATGTGCTTCATCTTTGCTTCCTCGGTGCAGGCCCAGTCCTTACAGACCAACACCTCCGTAAAGTTCCAGAAAGCGCAGGAGGCCCTGGAACACCAGATCATCGCCCGCCAGGTCCAACTGGCCCTCCTGGGAACCGAGATCGTCAACGCCGCCAACGTCACCACCGCGGACCGTACAGCGCTGACGACCATCATCACGAACGAGCAGAGCGCGCTCGCGACTGACGCCAATAACGCGGCCGCGGCGACCACTTACGCCGAGCTCAACACGGTGCACACGGCCGTCGTAGCGGACGAAAGGGTGTACGCGGTTGTAACCGCCCAGGTCGGTCTGGTAATCGGCGCCGACAATGACACGGTTACCGAAGCCGGCTACTCCGGCCTCGCCACTGAACTTGCGCCGTTGGTAACCGAACTCGGCTCGAGGCACGCATCTGCCCTGCTCGCCGACATCACCTCTCGGGTGACCGCGGCCGCGTCGCTGACCACCGGCGTCTCAGCCGAAGCCCTCGCCCTTACTCCGGCGGGCTATCCCGGCAACGAGAGCCAGATCAAGACCTGGACCTACCAGCTCGGCCAAGTGGCAAAGGATCTTGCCACCGCCAAGAGCGACGTCAAGGCCATTGAAGCTATCGCCTTGAACACCCACCACATCCATATCTTCAAGCCCGTCTCGACCACCACCTCCACAACGACCACGACGACCACCAGCTAGGTCGCCGCGCTCGTCGGGGTGACCTCCTCGCCCCCCGACGAGACCAGAAAGCAGACCTGCCCCCCACCTTCCCCCGGGTGGGGGGCATTTGCGTTTGTTTACTCGAGTGGCCTTGCCAATCTGGTACCGGCACGGCACCAGCCGGGGTGAGGAGCTCGATGTGGTTTCCTCGCTGCTGGCAGCGGCGCTGTCCCGATACGGGCGATCGGCCACCGGGAGGCTGCGTGAACGTGGCACTGACGGGACTTCCGGGGGTGTTTGGTACTGACTCGGCAGCCCATTTGCGATGATGGTGATGGTGGACCCCATATACCGGCCTCTCGCCATTCCGGACCCCCCAGAGCTGAGCGACGGGCAGGTCCTTCTGCGCAGCTGGACGTACTGCGACCTGCCTTGCATCGAAGAGGCGAGCCGGGACCCGGTCATTCCCGTCGGCACGACCGTGCCGCGCCCATTCTCCAAGGAAGCCGGTCTCGCCTTCCTGGAGAGGCAGTGGCAACGCTCAGCTTCTGGCGAGGGGCTCAGTCTTGCGATGACAGAGGAAGGAACTGACACCGCCATCGGGCTCGTGTGTCTGCTCCACCGACAACAGCCAGGTGTCGTTGGTGTCGGCTACTGGACGGTGGCGAGCCGCCGCCAACGAGGCTTTGCTCGCAGGGGCGTCAGCCTGTTGAGCCGTTGGGCGTTGGGCTTGCCCACCGTCGTCCGCCTGGAAGCACTCATCGAGCCTGACAACGAGGGATCGATAAGGGTCCTCGAGGGCGCAAGCTTCCGTCGAGAGGGCTTGCTGCGCGCGTACCTCGATCTCCAAACTGGCCGCGCGGACGCATTGCTCTACTCGCTGATCCAAGAGGACACAGAGCATTCGCCCCGCTGATGCGTCCTCGAGCTGCCAGATGCCCGTGTTGCCGGCAAACAGTGGTGCTACAACTCAATGGTGATCGAGCCGCCTGAGGCCTCTGACACCCGGCTTCGGGCCTCGAGGCGGATCCTGTGAAACTCAAACTCGACCTCCACGACGTCTACAACCGCGGACAAGACATCGACCGCGCTCTGCTTGAAGTCATTGAAGAGGCGGTGCGGACGAAAGCGACGGTAGTGGAGATCATCCCGGGGAAGGGATCGGGTCAGCTGAAGAAACGGGTCCTTCGTTTCCTGGACCAAAAAGAGATCAAAGCCCAGTACCACCGCGTGGAGAAGGACTCGCGAAATTTCGGGCGGGTATTCGTCCACTTCCAATGGAAGTAAGGCCAGCGCCCGGTGACCGAGTTCTGCCACTGACATTCTCGCTCAAGAGCTGCCCCACCCGAGGCGTTCCTCAGCAGCACCCATTCAGTAGCAGGCGCCCGGCGCGGTGCTCGGGTAAGGCCAGCCGTTGTACTGGAAGCTCGAGGTCCAGTAGTACGCCTTGTTGGCCGTGAGGTTCCAACCCGGGACCGCAGCTCCGCTGGCCCACTGCGGGAACGTAGGAGCCGCATTGAGAAGCCCCTTCTGGATCACGGTGTTGAGAACGGTGAGCGGGATCAGCTTTGTGCCCACCCACTGCCCCGGGGAGAGCACGAGGGTGCCATCGCCGGCGGTGACCTGACCGGTGGCGTCGACCTGCGGCGGGCTCGTGTCCTGATAGACGAGAACGGCGCCGCCGCCGGACGTTCCGTTCACGGGGGAATAGGCGAGGCCTCCGAGCTTCGAGGCCGGACCGCTCAACTGGGACAAGCTCTGGGTGATGCCGGCGGCATCGTTGGTCATGGCCGCGAGGACTTGGCTCGCCGCGGCGTCTGTCTTGAGCCCGGCGAGCTCGGAAAGGAACTGGCCGACCGTCCAATTGCCAGGCAGTGTGACCGTGAGCGTCTGGTCAGGCGAGGTGTCCTTCAGGTCCGTCGTGATCAAGTCGCCGGCTGCGTTCTTGGCCCAGGCATTGAGCGGGAACGTTCCCGGCACCGTGCCGACGGTCATCGTGAAGTCGTAGACACCGTTGGCGTCGGTCACGACATCAACTGGCGGACCGAGAGGGCTCGCGAGCGTGCCTGTCGGCCAGATCCTGGCTCCCGCGGAACTGCAGATGGTGGCTCGGGCACCGCTCGTGACGGCGGCTTCGCCTGTGTCGCTGGGCTTCGGCCGCAGCGAAACGGTGACGTTCCCGTCCGGCTTGCCGAACTCGGTCGTCACTATTTCTCCCTTGACCACCGTCAGACCGTCGGCCTTCACGCTTGTCTGGGAGAACGTCAGCGTCACCTTCAGGCCGCCGTTGAGCGTGAAGTCGGCACGCGCCACGGCTCCCGCTTCTACGGACAAGCTCAGGCTCTCCGGGTCAAACCTAGGAGGCGTTATCCCGCTCGGACCCCCGGAGGGGGCGACGCTGTATTGCCCGGCCTTCACGTTGATCGCGTAGAAACCTGTCGTCCCATCCACAGGGCTGCTGCTGCCGCCAGCGCCATTGGCACTGACCGTCGCACCCTGGACACCTTGCTGGTCCTTGTCAAGGACATAGCCGCTTATGACCGCCCCGGGCTTGCCGGAGTTCCACAGCAGGTACAGGATTGCCGGATCGTTGTTCTGCCTCACAAAGACGGGCGTCCAGCTCGAAAGCGGTGGGACCTGGACGTCGCAAACAGTTGTGTTCGACTTGCAGGTGCCGTCGACGGCGTCGGGAACGCCGCCGCCGTAGGAGCTGCTCCAGTCGAGATGGTTGTAGACACAGCCCGCGTCCCCACACGCGACGGCGAGCTTGGTCTGGAGCGGTGCCGGGCCGGTCAACCTGAAGATCCCGTCCTTGTCCGGGCGCGTGAACAGTACTACCTCACCTGGCATCGGGATGACATAGTCCTCGCAGAGCCCGTACCCCGAGCCGGTGTAGTAGCAGTGCGGGACCGGAGGCGGATTGTCGATCGTCTGGCTTACGGTTGTCGATGTTGAAGACGAGCTGGCAGTTGTTGATGTTGAAGTCGAGCTGACAGTAGTTGGCGCTGAGCTCGACGGAGTTACCGTCGGCTGGGCACCGGAACAGGCCGCCGCCGAAACTGCCAGCCCTATTACGATGACGTGTCTCGCCTTCATCAACCCTCCTAGCTCGCCGACTTGAAGCTCCGTTTCTACATCGAGCCTGATCGCGCGCTCTTTGTCTCCGGTTTGGTCGTTCGTCGGTCATCGTGCGCCTTCGGTGCGTCGGCCGTCAGGGCCGAATGTCACAAACCGGTAGGCCCCAAGTGCGTCACTCAAGCAGGTTCACCGAGCAGCGGGCGACGGTGCCGCCGCGAAGATCGACAGGCGCGCCTTCATGAGTAGCGCGCCCGTTGATCGGGTCAACCCGCTTCGGGAGGCGCGGTGGTCGCATCAGGCTTCAGTCCGTGTTGGCAATTGCGATCCATCCCGCCCAACGATTCGCTTCCGGCGCAAGGTGCGCGTTGTCCATGCCCATGCCGGTGAGCCATAGGTCTGGCGCCTCGAACCCGTACATCGCAAGACTGCAGTTCACAGGAGGCTTCTTGAGCTTCTTTACCAGCACGATTCGCTCCACAGTCTCTGCGCCATACCCATACAGGTGCCGCTCAGTGAAATCAGTGGTACCGCCTCCATCGACAAGGTCATCAAGCAGGACAACGTGACGTTTTGTCAGAACCCTGTAGTCGGGAGGTAGGTCGGTGACGAGGTGTGGTTGTCCTGGCTCGCGGCTTGAACCATAACGGCTGACGATCATGGACTGAACGTTCGGATGAAAGTGCGGGTCATGACGCTGGATCGCTCGCATCAGCTTGGCGGTAAAAGGCAGGGCACCGTTCAGCAAGCTCACAAAAAGTGTGTTGGTGCCTTTGTAGTTCCGCGTGATGTCCACTGCCATCACCGCAATGCGAGCGTCGACTTCCGACTCGGAGTAGAGGATCTCTTTGTATAGGGACGCTGGCGCTGTACCTGGTCCTTGAACTTCGGGCACATTCCTCCCTTGCGTATTGACGTCGCTCCGGGGACAGCTACTAGTCGAAGTCTCCTTAGCTGATGTCGTCCTTCGGTTCACCGAAAAGCTTGCCCCGGTGATCCTAGGCAGTCTGTCCGCTCACGTCCTGTCTTCCGCTCAGGATTGCCTCCGTCTCGCGCCGTCCAGTCTCCGGAGGAGCGCGAACGTCGGCCCGACCCATGTCTTCGCCGCCTTTCGTTGAGACGCCGAGAACAGTCAGGCTCCCACGACCGGTCCGTCGTGGGAGCCTGACAACAGTTAGATCCTGACCTTGCCCTCAAGACCCCTAAGGTTCTCGAGCGCTGTGCGGCGGTTCCGGATGAGTGCTGGGCGCTAGCCCAGGATCCGGGGGCGTGCCCTCGCCGATGCCCGCCATGACGAGCGCCTCCTCCATGATTTCGGCTTCCTCTGGGCTGACTCCTTCGGGGAAGGCCTCCTCGTCGTGGATGGCCATATCGCCAACCTCGAGTATCTCGTCGCTGTAACGGGCACCTCTGAGGACCAGGCTGATGAGCTTCATCAGGATGTAAGTCACCAACGCCGACCAGAAAAGTACGAACAAGGCGGCTCGGAATTGCTCCCACAGCTGATGGGCAGAACCGGTGTACATCAGGCCGGCTACCGAGAACGGCACGCAGACCCCGTGGGCTGCGACGTAGGCCGACTGCGACGTGTTGACGACCTGCCCGGCGGCGTCCAGATGACCGCAGCCGTACTGGATCATGTTCGGGTCACCGAAGACTCCGAGGAGCATGCCTCCTGTGAAGCCGGCGATGCCGTGCGTGTACACGACCCCGAGGGCATCGTCCACCTTCGAGAAAGGCCGTACTCGAGAGAGGTAGTTCCAGGCCACCCAGACGATAGTGGTGGCGATAAGGCCAACGTAAATGGCGCCCCGGCCGTTGACCCAGCCCGCGCAAGGTGTGATCGCGACCAGGCCGCAGAGCATGCCGTTGACGCCGCCGAGGAATGTTGGTTTCTTCGCTTTGGAGAGCCAGCCATCAAGGGCCATCCAAGTCAGGACGCCGACTGCTGTGGCGAGGTTGGTGTTGATCACGGCCGCAGCCATGCTCGCCCCGGCGTAGTAAGGGTCTCCACCGTTGAAGCCGTTCCAGCCGAGCCACAGGATGCCAGCCCCGACAGCCGCCATGACCAGGTTGTTGGGTATGGCGTGGGTTCGGTCCCGCAGCAGCCGGGGTCCGAGGACCCAGGCAGCCACGAAGCCCGAGACACCGGCCGACATGTGGATGACGTAGCCACCGGAGAAGTCGAGCGCGCCCTCCTGAGCCAAGTAGCCGCCACCCCACAACATGAACGCGTCGACGCCGTAGACGAAGGTCGACCACAGCGGCACGAGGAGGCACCAGGCGCTGAACTTGATACGGCCCAGCACACTTCCGAGGAACAGAAGGGGCGTGATGGCAGCGAAGACGAACTGGAAGTAGGCAAGCGACGAGGTCGGGAAGTGGAAGGGGATGGCGGTGTTAGCCGCCGACACCGCCTGGCCTTGCTCACCGACGCTATTGGTAATGCCGCCTGGTTTGCCGACGAAGTTCTCGAAAAGGTGTTTCACCCACCCGACTCCGGAGAGTTGGGTTTGTATTCCGTTCCTCACCCCTCCACCGATCGAGGTGGCACCAAAGCCCATCTTGTATGACCAAAGCACCCAGGCGACCAGCACCAGCGAGAACCCAGCAAACATCATGGCGAGCACGTTCACCGCCCACTTCTTCTGCACGGTCGAGGCGTAAAGGACCGCCAGGGCAGGAAGGCTCATGAGACCCACGAAGGTGGCAGCGGTAATCTGCCACGTGTTGTCGGCCGGATTCAGCCAACTCGGATACGGAACGGGGACTGTCGCGAACAACATGTGCACGCCTCGAACGCTCCTCTCATAGTCAATATGTCCCGGATCCTCGCCAATCCGGAGCGTGTCAAAACACCGGGTGCGGCAAGATAAAGGCGGGTGTCCCGTCCTGTGGGTGCTAAGGATGAAGGTCGGTGGTTTCCGCACTGTCACGCCCGCGTTAACAGTGTGTGAACTGGACAAGGGCTACGGACAGTGCCGGTTTGGCGCCGTGGCACGTCTTCGCCCGACTGGGGACGTCCACGCTGGCACCTCGCAGTGGCGCTTCGAGGTGCCGAACTGTCTGCAATGGAGTCACCGCTACGATCTTCAGATCGCCCGAGGACTGCAGCTCGGCGGCGAACAGAGGTGTGGCTAATGAACTGGCCGATCACGGCAGCGGGGCGACGAGGTCCCAAAGGACCGGCTTCGGTGACTCAGAGGTGACAACGGGGCGCATCGGTGCGGCCGGAGAGCCCGTCATGACTCTTCGGGGGGCCAGCGTGGAGGTAGAGGTACGCCGCGTGGAACATGCTGTCGTCGGTGCCTGTCTCATGGCTCTCGCCGCCACCGTCATCGTCTTGTTCGTCGCCGGAATCCAGAAGAACGCCCAGATCACGCGTTTGCACAAGCAGGGCGTCGCTGTCGAAGTCACAGTGTCCGGGTGCCTCGGCCTTATGGGGGGCAGCGGAAGCAATCTGGCCGGCTACGAATGCAAGGGGACATTCACACTCGACGGCCATCGCTACAGCGACGCCATACCTGGAAGCGCGCTGTACTCTCCCGGAACGACGCTCCGAGCGGTTGCGGTTCCGGAGGACCCGGCGCTCCTCTCCACGCCGCGCGCCATGGCGACCCAGCACACCTCGTGGAGGGTGTTCATTTTTCCGACAGTCCTGCTTGTCATCCTCGGGCTCCTCGTTGGAGCCGTAGTCCTCAAGCGCAGGAAGGCGTCGGCTCAGATTCCGTCGGTCACTGCGGCATAGCGTGCCCAGAGCAGGACGATCCCGTGTCCTGCCTGCCCAACCGTTCCCCGGAACGACCGGTATCGGTCAGCGAGCTTGCCGCTTGTTCTCGGGCTTCGCTGCCGACGATCGCTTAGGAGCTACGGTAGGCGGTGTGTAGCGCCTGTTGGGCTTGGGAGATGACCTCCGCGGCGTGGCGCTGCCTCCCCGACGTTGGGCACCGGTGCGTGACAGATTGCCCTCAGTGGCCTCGCGCAGATCGCGCTGCAACCGGTAGGCCCGCACCAAGAGCCAAGCGCTGACCAGGATGAACGGGACCCCGAAACCCCAGTAGTGAAGATTGAAGATGGCGAGTCCGTAGAGGGCGGTCACGATGCCGAGGTATACGCGTTTTCGCCACATGGCAGTCACGAGCATCAGGACCGAAAGGGCCAGGATTACTCCGCCGAGATCGTGGTAGAGCGGCAGGCTCACATGAAGCGGGTCAATCTGGCCGTTCTTCAGTCGGGCCGGGGGGTCGTTGATGATCAGGGCGCTGATCACGAGGATCCCAATGGCCGCGGCGACCGGCGCCGCCACCAGCCCGATGAGCCGCTCCTTGTCGTTGGCTGACCTGACGTTGGCCACCAACTCCTCAATGGACGGCGGCCCGGCCGACTGGGCTGTGGAGACCGTGTCGGTCCCAACGGGCTTGAGAACAAGGTTGCGCAGGCGCTCGCCGAGGGGCGCCTTTTCCGGGTTGTGCTTCTGGCGCGGGACCAGGCGATGCTTGAGACCAAGCCGGGGCGGGTCACCGCCCTCAGAGTCGTCGGGAGCGCGACCTTCGGGCATCAGGGAACCATAGCGTGCCCGATTGCGTCGAACGACCTCGACCGGCCACTCGACGAACCCACCGCGAACTGGCTTGAACTCGGCACCGAGCCGCGGGGGCGATGGTGTTGCGTGATCGCCTCGACTCATTGGAGGGCGTCAGTGCCGTAGTTGACAACCGTGCCGCTCGTACGGCCGCGTGCCGAGGAGAATCGCGATTGCAGGCCGACGCGCATGGGACAAGATGAGACCCGTGAAAGGGACTTCCCTGGCTCCTGATTCCGGGATCGACGCGTTTACGGCCGAGGAGCGACCGGACCTCTGGGAGCAGTCACGCTCCCTTGGGGACGTGTGGCCGCAGTACAACCAACACGGCAACAACACCCAGAGGTACTTCGGCGCGCTGTTTCCCCAGCACGCGCATCTTCAGGTGCTCCTTTACGACACGAGCATGGATCGCGTAGTCGCCCGAGGAAGGTCGATCCCGTTTCGGTGGGACCGGTCTCTCGCGGACCTTCCTCGGGGAATTGATGCGGTCGGTCTACGAGCTGTTGACGACCCGCGACCACCAACCGCCCTCTCGGCCCTGGCTGCCGAAGTGGCCGCCGATCAGCAAGGTCGAGGCTTGAGCCGCTTGGTCATCCAGGCAATGGCAGCTGCCGCCCGGAGTGCCGATCTCGCGCCTCTTGTGGCTCCCGTCCGGCCGAGCTGGAAGGATCGCTACCCGCTGACTCCGATCGACCGGTACGCCGCCTGGAAGCGGTCGGACGGACTGCCCTTCGACCCATGGTTGCGAGTTCACGCTCGCTTGGGCGCTACGATCCTGCGACCCGAACCGCAGTCGCTTCAGATCGAGGCGTCGGTGACCGATTGGGAGCGGTGGACGGAGATGTCATTCCCAGAAGACGGTGAATACGTCTTTCCGTCGGGCCTCGCGCCGCTCCGTGTCCGAGACGGTACCGGCGCCTACTGGGAGCCGAACGTGTGGATGCTGCACGACTTCTAGGAATCGCTGGCCAACAAGCGCCGGCTTGACCCACGGCGTCGCTCACGGACGCGACCGAACGGTGCTCAGATTCAACTCCTCTCGAGAAACAAGCACCTACTCGCCGGACGGCCCCATTATCCCTGCGTCCGGAGAACGAAGACGCCCCATCCGAGGCAGCGTCGCTCGTTGGCGAGAAAGTCGCGTCGGGAGCCATTGCGCTCCTCGAGGATCTCGGAGGCCTCCGCGTCTTCAGGGTTGGCGGCAAGCCAGTTGGAGACATTGAGCCACTGGCTCGCCGCGTAACGATCCCAGTCCTCAGGGCTGGCGAGAACCATCTCGACGAGCTCCACACCGGCAGCCTCGAAGCGGTCCAGGGTCCCGGCAAGGTCGGCGAAACCCTCACCGGACTCGTGTTTCTGCCTGACTTGAGGAGGAGGCGGCTCGGCCCAGTAGACCTCACCGACGAGCAGCCAACCTCCGGGCACGACCCGCTGTCGCATCAACGCGAGGGAGCCGGAAAGCCCACCACCGATCCACGTAGCCCCGATGCAACTCACGACGTCGAAGTGTCCACCGAGCTCCGGTGGGTCACCTGCGTCACCCTCGATGAAAGTGACAGCCCGCTCGACTCCGAGTTCGGTAGCTCGTGCGCGAGCGTCCGCAAGAAACGGCGCGTGAATGTCGATGCCGACGCCGGAGGTGCCGAGGTCTCTTGCGAACAGGCAGAGCATCTCGCCCTTTCCGCAGGCGAGGTCCAACAGCCGCGTGCCCTTCGCGATGCGGCAGACGTCACCGAGCAGCAGCAGCTTGTCGACAGACAACGGGTTCATGATTCGATGGGAGGACTCGGAGATCTCGTGGTATCGGAAAACGCTGACCATGGCGGACCTTTCGCGTCATCGACCCCGCTGAGGAAAGACGCGTGCTCCGTCAGCCCTGGTCCGCCGTCGCAGGACGGTACTCGGAGTTCGAGACTTGTCGGTGAACAACTTATCTGACTACGTCGGGGGCGACGTCGGGACCTAGGTGTCGGTTGTCCTTCGGACGGGAAGACGATTCACGCCGACCTCCCCGACGACTGTGAGGGGACGACGCGCGGGTCGACGTCACAGATCTGCGACTGGCTATGAGGTCCGCGGCGGTGCTATCACCCTCAACGTGTTGTCACGGGCACGCCGACGAGCACCGATCGCCGTTCCGAGGCCAGTCACGACAGCACCAGCCGCGAGGGCGGACGTCCGCTCTGTTTACGTAGCGTCCGAGGGCTGGCAACGGACCAATCGGCCTCCTCAGTTCTGAGTCACCAGTCTTGAGCTGCCCCGGCGATGCCCGATGCCTGCGACGAGGAAGTACGCCGCGATTGCGACCCCCGCGACAACCTCAACCGTCCAAACGATGGTCGACTCCCCGGGGAAGGTCCTGCCCGCGGCAGTCAGCGCGAACGGCTCCAGACAGAGGGCACCTGCCACGAGCGCGGCGCTGATCCAGGCTCGCCGAGTTCGCCAGCGCTGTCCGAGGAAGCCGTAAAGGGGTCCGGTCACCAAGCCTCCGACAATGTTCAGCGTGTTCGAGAGGAGCAGGCCGTGAGCCTCGTGGAAGTTGAGGTTCCATTGTCCTCCCTCGAACGGCCCCATAATCATGAGGAAGTAGCCGACGAGTGCCGACATGGTGACAACGAGACCGGCTATCACAGCTCGAATGGCGCGCAGTTGGCGACAGCCGAAGGCGAACGGCAACACGAGCCAGGGCGCAGACAGCAGGCTCAACGAAACGGTCCAACCTCCGGGGGTGCTGATGCTCCCCAGATACTGGTCCCCGGCCCCAAAGCCGACGCCAACCACGATTGCGACCAGAAGCACCACGTGCGCGGGTAGGCACGAACGGACGGCCGTCTCGACTCGAGGCGGCCGTGAGTGCTCATCCACTTCCCCCCTTGTCACAACGCGACAACGTAGATCAAAGCGTGGCCGCCGACCTCGCGACTGGCGTATCTCCGCGGCCTTTCCCAACAGCCAAGCGCCCCGAACATCGGTCTGTTCGAGACGGCCGTCGCGACCGAAGGATCAGGGACATCGGACCGGCTGATTCGGGCTGGTGCGCGCCCCCGCATCTCAACACCCGAAACGCTTGGCGGTCTACGACGTTCGATCACTGCCGGACACTGGCCCCGGGCCGTCAGCTCCAGATGGCTGCCCCGCTCTCGTAGTCGA
>ODAK010004232.1_pt1 | contig 14728 bp, 11 predicted proteins | sample 1539591 | NCBI WGS metagenome assembly ODAK01 (sample SAMEA3539303, study PRJEB22396) | soil metagenome | biome: tundra; feature: field; material: soil | place: USA | collected 2010-05 | depth 0.15 m | reverse complement strand
AGATTCTGAAGGACCAGTTCGCGACGCGGCTCTTCGACGCGACCGGCGGCGGCGGTCCGGTCCAGCTGCTAACCGATGGCACCGAGGTCTACGCGCGCACCGCCGGCGGCGACTTCTACAATTTGCTCAAGACGCCGACGCAGCCGCTGCTCGTGCTGGGGAATGAAGGCTTGCTCAAAGAGCTGAGCGCGTCGTTGCGCCCTCGGCGGCGCAAGAAGAAAGGACAGTCGTCCGCGGGTGCGAACGACTAGGTGATCGGGAAGACTTTTTCGAGGCCGTCGGCCGGCCGCGGAATGACGTGGACGCCAACGAGCTGGCCGACTCGGCGGGCGGCCGCGGCGCCCGCGTCCGTGGCGGCTTTCACGGATCCCACGTCGCCGCGCACGATGGCGGTGACCATCCCGGCGTCGACTTTCTGCCACCCGACGAACACGACGTTCGCGGCCTTGACCATCGCGTCCGCGGCTTCGATCATGCCGACCAGTCCGATGGTTTCCACCATGCCGAGGGCGTCGCCGATCTCGCGCTTTTCTTTTTCAGCCATTCGAGGTTCCAGACCGTAGTCTACGCGATCTTGCCTCGCGCGGCGACCGCCAGCGTCTCGATGACCTCGTCGCCGTTCACCAGACGCACCGCGTCGACCAGATTCGATACCACGCACGAATGGTTCGGCAGGACGCGCACCCGGTCGCCCGGTTCGAGGGCGGTGCGGCCGCTCACGCGCACCACGGCGTGCTCTTCGGAGAGCCGCTCGATGAACAGACTCTCGTCGATGGCGTCGCCGGCGCCGTTCAGGACCGCCCCGTACCCGGGTGCCTTTGCGATCCCGCGCGCCTGGTCGGTGGTCAGCGTCTTGGAGCCGCAATCGAGGACGATCCGATCCGCCGCCGGCTTCGACACGACCGTCGCCAGCACGGTCATCGCGCAGTCGTCGAGCGACGCGGCGCCGAGCGCCACCTGCGTGCGGTCGAAATACACGTAGTTACCCGGGCGCAGCTCGGTGAGGCCGCGCTGACGCACGCTGAATCGCAAGGTCGGCGTCGCGCCGACCGACCGCTCGTCGAGCGCGATGCCGGATACGCGCGCCCGCTCGCCGAGCGTCGTCAACATCTCCGCCTCGCGCGCCGCAATCGCTGCCAGCTCGTCTTCGGACGCGGCGCTGTAACCCTGTCCGGCGTGGCTGAGGAGACCCCGCAGCTTCAGCCCGGGCAGCGCGTCGATCGCGCGAATGAAATCGAGCGCGCCGGCGGCGTCGGGATCGATGCCACAGCGGTGAAAGCCCACGTCGATCTTGATCAGCACGTCGAGCGTGCGTCCCGCGCGCGTCATCGCGTCCGACCAGCCCCGCGCGACGGCGGGATGATCGACGATGATCGACACCGACGCGCGATCCATCAGCGCGAGCACACGCGACGCGTTGGCGGGGTTGACCGGATAGGGCAGCCGGATGTTGTCGATGCCGGCCGCCGCGAAGACTTCCGCCTCGCCCACCTTCGCGCAACAGATCCCCACCGCACCGCGGTCGAGCTGCATCCGAGCGATGACGGGCGACTTGTGGGTCTTGGCGTGCGGGCGCAGACGAAGGCCCGCGGACGATGCAAGGTTCTGCACGCGGTCGATATTGGCAACGAGACGACGCCTATCGATTAGAACCTGAGGCGTCGGGAGAGACGACAGCTGCATCGGGTAATCGGGTAATTGGGTAATCGGGTAATTGGATTGAAGAATTGTGTGTCAATCCGGCAATCCAATTACCAGATTACTCGATTATCCAATTACCAGATTCAAGCGAACAGCCCTGGGAATTTCGCGGGGCTGACCGCGTAGCCCGGGAAGATCGACCTGGCATCGTTGACGCCGAGATGGCGGACAACGATCTCGCCGAAGACGTCGCGGAAGTCGGTCGTCACCGCGAGGTCGCGGCCGTCGTAGCGGCGATCGACCGAGAGGCCGGGCCACTTGCCGAACACGTGCCCGCCGCGGACGCCGCCGCCCATCACCATCATCGCGTTGCCGTGGCCGTGGTCGGTGCCGCGGTTGCCGTTCTCGTTCACCGCGCGTCCGAACTCCGACATCGTCAGCACGACGATGTCGCCCATGCGATCGCCGAGGTCGGCGACGAGCGCCGCGATGCTGCGCGAGAAATCGTCGAGACGTCCGGCGAGCTGGCCCTGACCGGCGCCCTGGTTGACGTGCGTGTCCCAGCCGCCCACATCCGCGAACGCGACCTCGAGGCCGACGTTCGACTTGGTGAGCTGCGCGATCTGCTTCAGTGCCTGTCCGAACGGGCTGCGCGGATAGTCGGCGCCGTTGTCCGTTTGATACTTCGACGGGTCGGCGACCTTCAGCATCTTGATCGCATCGAAGGCTTCACGGCCCGTGCCGTTCAGCATGTGGTCGGCCGCCGCGGCGTACTCCGCCTCGAACGAGGCGCCGACCATGTCGCTGGCCTGGCCGGCGCGGATGCCGAACTGCCCGATCTGGTTGACGGCGAGCGCCGGCGCCACGCCTTGGAGCATGCGCGGCAGCTGCGAGGTGAGCGACACGGCGCGAAACGGCGTCGCCGCTTCGACCTTGCGCGCCTGCAGGTAGCGGTTCAGCCAGCCGTCCGACGTGCTTTTCACGCCGGGTGTCCCCGATTCCATGTAGTCCTGCGCATCGAAGTGCGACCGCGTGCTGTCGGGCGATCCGCACGCGTGCACGATCGCCAGCTCGCGCCGATCCCACAAGGCCTTCAACGGCTGCAGCCGCGGGTTGAAGCCGAAGAAGCCGTCGAGGTCGATGGCCGCGCCGTCACCGGCGTTCGGCCTCGGGATCGCGATGCTCGGACGCGCGCGATAGTACTCACCCTCGCCGTGCGGGACGACGACGCTCAGGCCGTCGACCGCGCCGCGCTGGAAGATGGCGATGAGCTGCTTGGCGCGCGTTGTTGTCCCCAGGCGGCCCTGCGCGAACGCCGTCCGCGCGAGAAACGACGGCGCGAAGCCGAGGCTGACGAAGGCGAAGGCGCCGTTCTTGAGAAAGATTCGTCGGGACAGCATGGGTTATCTCCGCTGAAATTCCGGCGCGCCGAGCGTGAGCGCCGCCATCTGCGGCGCGCTCGTCGCTTTGGCAATCGTGCTCCGCGTCGTCTCGGACACGTCGTCGCCGAGAATGGTGTTGACGGTCGACGGATCGGCGACGGTGACGCGCGGCACCTTGTTGCTCGCGAGCAGGAGCGAGAAGTTCATGCGGTTCACGAGCGCACCGGTATTCACCCACGCGTCGGCCGTGTCCTTGTAGCCGGTCGGCGGCTGGCACATGTAGAGCGGCTGGCCGAGCTGCTGCATCTCCCGCACGAGCGGCGTCGCGTCCTGGATATCGGCGCCGGTGGCGCGCAGCGCGCTCGCGACGAATTCGAACGGCGTCTTCACTTTCGCGCGATACGCCTCGGGCGCGAAGAATTCGGGCGACGTGAGAATCGTCCGCATGACTTCGCGCAGATCGCCGTCGGTCTCGCGGAACCGCGCGGCGGCGCGGTCGACCAGCGTCGGCGGCGGCGTGTCGCTGACGAAGCGGCGGACGAGCTTCGTGGCGATGAATCTCGCGGTGGACGGATGCTTCGCGAGGATGTCGAGCACCTGCTCTCCGTCGCGTTCGCCGCCCCCGGCCTTGATGACGTGGCCGAGCACGATCTTCTGACCCTCGTCGTGGATGCGCGGCTCGAACCTGAAGCCGCCGCCCAACCGGGGATTCTGAATCGTCCACCCCGTGAAGGCGCGCGCCACTTCCGTCACGTCCTTCTGCGTGTAGCCGCCGTCGACGCCGAGCGTGTGGAGCTCCATCAGTTCGCGGCCGTAGTTTTCATTGAGCCCCTTGGGCGCATTCTTCCCCTGCGCGTTCGGCCGGGCGGCCGGCGGAAACATCAGGCCGCCGAAGCGCCCGCGTCCCACGCGCGGCGCCGCCATCGGCTGCTTGTGCGGCCCGTTCGGATCGGCGCTCATCCAGTTGTCGAGATAGAAGAGCATCGCCGGACTTTTCGCGTCGGCCTCCAGCAGATCGTGGAACTTGCCGAGCACGCGCGGACGGATGACCTCGCGCTCGTATTCGGTCAACATGAATCGGTCGGGGCCCTTCCGCGCATCGACGTTGAAATGGTTGAACCAGAAGTCGGTGAGCACTTCCTGCAGTTGTCGCTCGCTGTACACGGCGCGCAGAATCTTCTGATCGGACAGCTCGACGACGACGCGGTTGGCTTTCTGCTGCAAGGGATCCGGCATCCTGCCTTTGTCGACATTGTCGCCCGCTGCCGGTGCGTTGTCGCCCGTCTGCGCGGCGTCTTTCTTTTGTGCCTGCCGCGCCTGGAGCTGCGGCAGCTCGTAGGTGTCCGCGATCTCGCGGTTGCTCAGGCCGAGCGTCGCCAGCGCGCCGAGGCGCGCGGGCATATTCGGATCGGCGATCCGCTCGGGCCGCAGCTGCTCGTCGATGTAGCGCTGAAGCCCGAGCGCCTTCACCCGTTCGACATCGCCGGGACGCGGTCCGAAGCCGATTCGGTTGAGGACGTGGAGGATCGTCTTGTCGTCATTTGAAAACGCGGCGGCGGCCGCGCCGGCAGGCGAACGGCCAAGCCAGCCAGTCCCTGCGAGGACCAGGGCGGCCGCAATCGCGGCACGAACGACCGGAGATTGTGGGCTCTGCATGCGAGGCGGTCCTCTTTCTACGTCAGCTTAGACCTGTCCGGTACGCCGAACGTTAAAAAATGCCACCGGGCAGGGCGGCAGGAATGGCAAGTGCTGCAATGACAGCAGCTTGGGCTGCCCGACGCCCTGGAACGCGTCGTCGCTCAAGTGCTCAGTGAGACGCCGACGACGAGATCTTCAGGTCGATAGTCTTGGTTTCGCCGTCGTTCAGCGAGAACGACACGGCGCGATCCTTCACGCGATCGAGGAACTCGGGATCGGTGGCCTCGCCCGGCTCCACGTAGTCGAGCGCGACCGCGTAGTAGTTGCCGGCGGGCAGCGCCTTCACCTTGTAGCGCCCGTCCTGATCGGGCCGGCCGGTCTGGAAGAATCGCGACATGTAGCCCCACCGCTCGCGATCGCGCGAGAAGACGACGACCGTGTAGTCCTTGACCGGCTCGCTGCGGCTGTTGGTGACGGCCCCTGACACTTCGGTCGCCTGATTCGTCAGCTCGACCTCGATGCCGCTGGCCTCCTCGTTGGGACGGAACTCGATGCCGGTGTCGGTGACGTCGCTGCCGCGCTGTTTCACCGACTTGAGCGACCAGCCCGGCGGCAGGCTCATCGGCCGGATGAGCGCGAGGCCCGGGCGGGCTTTCATCTCGAACGTGTAATCGTCCTTGACGGTGAGGCCTCCAAGGCCCGCCATCAGGTTCTCTTCCGGATGGGCGGACGTCGCCATCAGTCGAATCGACGACGGCGGCAGCGACTTGGCGGCGTCGGGGTTCACCAGGACTCGCCCGGTACCCGTCGTTGATTTCATGCCGGTCAGCTGTATGCCCGTGATGTCCTCGCCGGCGACGGTGACTTGCCCCGACGCCCACCCCGACATGTCGGTGAGCGCGCTTGGCGTGATCGCTTGGAGCACATAATCGCCTGGCGCCAGATTCGAAAGGGTGAACGTGCCGTCAGGCTTCACCTGGGTGCCGCTCGTCGACGAGATGCTCGCGCCGCTTCGCAGCATGACGACAACGACGGCGCCCCCCATCGGCTTGCCGTCGGCATCGACCGCCGTGCCGCTGATGCGCGCCAGGTGCGTGGGCGTGAGCGCGAGGTTGATGTCGCTCAACGCCTGGCCGAGCCCCACGGTGATGCGCTGCGCTTCCGCCACGTTGGGCGTGCCCGGGTAGTAACTCGGCGCGTACCCCGATCGATCGTCGGAAGTGGCGTCCATCATGCCGGCCATGATGTTGGTCTGCGTCGATGCCGAGATGAAGTACTGACCGGGCGCGAGGCCGAAGATGCGGTACTCGCCGATGTCGTTGGTCGTGCTCACACGCCCGGCGGCGTTCAGCTGCCGGCGCCCCTGCACGAACTGGTAGCGCATCGGCGTGACGCGCACGTCGGCGATCGCCTCGCCGAACTCGTCGACGACGTGCCCCGTGATGACGGCGCCGCGGGGCAGCGCGAAATCCACTTTTTCGACGATCTGGCCGTCGGCAATCTGGAGCGGCTTGCCAGCTTCGAAGGGACGCGACTGGCCGTACGACAGCGACACGAAGCTGCCTTTTGACACCGTCACTTGATAGCGCCCCGTCGGCAGCTCTTTCAGCTCGTACTTGCCGTCGGCATCGGTGCTCGTCGAGCGATTCTCGCGAAGCTCCTGGGAGAACACGCGCACTTGCGCTTTGCGGAGCGGCTGGCCGGAGTCGGCGGCCGTGACGCGTCCGAGAACCCGCGCCGTGCCCTTTTTCTGCGTCGTGTCGCGCGCGGGCGGCCCCTGCATCGGCGCGCCAGCCGGCACTTGGAACTGAACGACCTGAGCCGACGACCGGCTGGACAGGAGCATCGACAGCCCGACGGCGACGAGAAACGTCAGCGCTCGCGACATAGGTACCTCGTTGATCGGTTCGAAAGATTCTACGGCAGTATGCCGCAGGAAAGGGAGGGCGTCGCCCGGCCGGCGCGATTGTGTGCATCGGATGAAGCGCGATCGGACTGGTCCATGCGGCCCTCTTGCCACCGATCTGACAGAGTGCGCGCGAAAGGTTACACGGCGGTATCATCCGGCGGAGGGGACACGATCATGATGCTGATCACGGGCGCGTCGAGCGGAATCGGGTTGGAGCTCGCGCGGGTGGCGGCGGGGAAGGGGCACGATCTCGTGCTCGTCGCGCGCACCGAAGGGAAGCTGCGCGAGCTTGCCCGCGAGCTGCACGAGCGGCACGGCGTCCGCGCGGAGGTGATCGCAGCGGACCTCAGCCGGCCGGAGGCCGCGGCGGAGGTCGTGTCGCGCCTCGAGGCGCTGGGGATTCAAATCGACGCGCTCGTGAACAATGCGGGCTTCGGCGTGTACGGGCCGTTTACGGAGACGGCGCTCGCCACCGAGCTCCAGATCATTCAGGTCAACATCGTGGCCCTCACCGAGCTGACCAAACGGCTGCTGCCGGGCATGGTCGCGCGGCGGAGCGGCCGGATTCTCAACGTCGCGTCGACGGCGGCCTTCCTGCCCGGGCCGCTGATGGCGGTGTACTACGCGACCAAGGCGTACGTGTTGTCGTTCAGCGAGGCGATTGCCAACGAGCTGGCTGGGGCCGGGGTGACGGTGACGGCGCTCTGCCCTGGGCCGACCGCTTCAGGATTTCAAGCGGCGGCCAAGCTGGAAACGTCGAAGCTCATGGCGGGCAAGACGCTCGCGACGTCGCGTCAGGTGGCGCAGGACGGGTACGACGCGATGATGGCGGGAAAGACGCTCGTCGTGTCCGGCTGGTCGAACAAGCTGGTTGTGCAGATGCCGCGGCTGCTGCCGCGCAGAGTCGTCGCGTCGATCGTGCGCGGCGTTCAGGATCGGCGGAGCTAGTTACCGAATCCGCACCCTCGACTGTTCCCGCATGAACTGCTGGACGTAATACGGGCCGCCGGTGCCGCGGCCTGTGGAACCGCTCGCCTTCCAGCCGCCGAACGAATTAATCCCCGGCCACGCGCCGGTCGTCGCGCCGGCGCGGCGGTTCGCGTAGGTGACGCCCGCCTGGATGCGGTTGAAGAACTCCTCGATCTCGCGATCGTCCTCCGAGAAGATCCCCGCGGTGAGGCCGTACTCGGTCTTGTTCGCGAGGCCGATCGCTTCGTCGAGGGAGAGCACGTCGCCGACGACGGTGATGGGGACGAAGAGCTCCTCGGCAAAGAGCGGATGGCTGGTCGGCAGGCCGTCGATGACGGCCGGCTCGACGAAGTAGCCGTGCGCGAACTCGCCGTCGGTCAGCCGGCGTCCGCCGGTCAGGATCTTCCCGCCGTCCTTCTTGGCCTGCGCGATCGCACGCTCGTAGGTCTTCACGGCGTCTTCGTTGATCACCGGGCCGAGGTAGACATCTTTGTTGAGCGGGTTGCCAATCTTGATCTTCTTCGTCTTCTCGACCAGCAGCCGGACGAACTCGTCGCGGATCGACTTGTTGACGTAGACGCGCGAGCAGGCCGAGCACTTCTGGCCCTGCGCGCTGAAGGCCGACCGCATCACGCCGTCGCTCGCCTTGTCGAGATCGGCCGACTTCATCACGAGCGCGGGATTCTTGCCGCCCATCTCGATGATGAGCGGCCGCGGCACGACGCGCGTCGCGTTGTCGCGAATCAGGTGCATCCCGACGTCTTTGGATCCGGTGAACACGACGCCGTCGATGTCGGCGTTGTCGATGAGCTCCTGGCCCGCGGTGCCGCCGCCGCCGGTGACGAAGTTGAACACGCCAGGCGGAATGCCGGCCGCCATCGCGATCTCATACAGCTCGTAAGAGAGGAGCGGCGTCGCGGACGCCGGCTTCAGCACGATGGTGTTGCCGGCGACGAGCGCGCCGCCGGCGGGACCGGCCGCGAGCGCGAGTGGAAAATTGAAGGGCGAAATGACCGCCCACACGCCGTACGGCCGCAGCACGCTCGAGTTGTCTTCGCCGGGGCCGAGCGCGCCGAGCTTGGTGGCGAACCCGTCGTGCTTTTCAATCTGATCGCAGTAGTACTCGATCAGATCAGCGGACTCCTCGACGTCGCCGACGCATTCGAGCCGGTTCTTCCCGGCCTCGTAGCCCATGATCGCGGCGAGATCCCAGCGCTTCGCGCGGATGCCGTCCGCGACCTTCTTGAGTAACGCGACGCGCTCGCGCCAGGGGCGGGCGCTCCACGCCGGATAGGCGGCCTTGGCCGCGGCGATCGCCTCGCGCACCTGCTCGCGGCTGCCGTTCTGAAATGTGCCGAGGAGAATCCGCGTGTCGATCGGGCTGCGATCGTCGAATTCGCTCGACGCGCGGACCTCGCGGCCGCCGATCATCATCGGATAGCTCTTGCCGAACGTGGCCTTCACGCGCGCGATGGCGGCGTCGAGCTCGCGATGGAGATCCTCCATCCGCTCGGCGCTCATCGTGGCGTAGGTAATCTTTGCTTTGGTATCAGTAGCCATATCCGATCAACATATCACGGGCGAGGCCGGCCCTTCATCGATCTGAGAATCGCCTTCGCCGCGAGCGCCCCGGACCGCCCGTTCAATCCGGTCCCCGGATGCGTGCCCGATCCGCAGAGATACAGACGCCCGACGGGCGTCGCGTAGCGCGCCCAGCCGAGCAGTGGGCGCGTAATGAAGAGCTGGTCGAGCGACAGCTCGCCGTGGAAAATATGTCCGCCGGTCAGCCCGAAGGTCCGCTCGAGATCGAGCGGGGTGATGACCTGCCGCGCGACGATCGTCGATTCGAAGCCCGGCGCGTATGCCGCGATAGTGCGCGTGGCCGCGTCACCGAGCCGATCGCGCTCGGCGTCCCACGTCGTGCCGCGCAGGTGATACGGGGCGAACTGGACGTACGCCGAGATCACGTGGGCGCCCGACGGAGCGAGCGCGGTGTCGCTGACGGAAGGAATCGTCAGTTCGATCCAGGGCTCCCCGGAGTAACCTCCATATTTCGCCGCGTCGAACGCGCGCTCGATGGTGTCGAGGTCGCGGCTCAACCGGATGCGGCCCGACAGGGCGGCGGCGTGCTGCTGGACCGCTTCGCTTCCCGGGCCCCCCAGGCTCTCAAAGCGCGGCAGCGACGCGACCGCGTAGTTCACCTTGGCCAGCGTCCCGTGCATCCGGATGTTCTGCACGCGCTGAAGGAATTCGGGGGCCAGGTGCACCGGATCGAGCAAGCCGAGGAGCGTCCGTTTCGGATCGGCGCTCGAAATCACCGCGCGCGCGGCGATCGACTCGCCGTTCGAGAGCACAACGCCGGTCGCCGTGTCGCCGGCGACGCTGATCGCCTGCACCTCGACGCCGGTTCTGATCTCGGCGCCGGCCTCGCGCGCCGCGCCGGCGAGCGCGTCGCTGAGGGCGCCCGTGCCGCCGATGGCGAACCAGCCGGCGCCGATCGGGTGTCCCTCCCCCGCGCCGAGGAGCAGCAGCTGCGCGGCGCTGCCCGCCGATCTCGTGCCCAAGAACGCCCCGAGCAGGCCGCCGGCCGCGACCGTGGCGCGGAGCGGTTCGCTCTCGAACCATTCGCTCATGAGATCGGCGACCGCCATCGGCATCCACCGCAGCAGCCGGTACGCGTCGGCTCTTCCGAGCGCGCGGAATCGGCGTCCCGTCTTGAGCAGCTCGATCAGATCGCCCGTCGTCGGATCGTCGATCGACGGCGGCGGCGTCGCGCTCATCGCGCGGAGGACACCCGCGATCCGCGCGAAGCTGTCCAGAAAGCGCGGATACTGTTCGGCGTCGCGAGCGGAGAAGCTCGCGATTTCCCTGGCGGCGCGCCGCGCATCGGCCCAGAGGACGAGCGCGCGCCGATCGAGCGACGGCGCGCACACGTGCGCCTGCGGTCTGATGATGTGCAGCCCGTGGCGATCGAGTGCGAGGGCGCGCACGATAGCCGGATCGATCGCGGCCGCGTGCGCGAGCGTCGGACAGCGGAAGCCCGGAGCGATCTCCGAGGTGATTGCGCAGCCGCCCACGCGCTCGGCGCGTTCCAGCACGAGCGGTTTCAGGCCGCCTTTCGCGAGAAACGCGGCGGCGATGAGGCCGTTGTGGCCAGCGCCGATGATGACGACGTCATGCATCACGCCCTCCGCCCCAGGATCTTCAACGCGGCGTTGCGCCCCGGCGCGCCCATGATGCCGCCGCCCGGATGCGTCGCCGACCCGCACATCCAGAGGTTCTTGATCGGCGTCGCGTACTGCGCCCAGCCGGGCGCCGGCCGCAAAAAGAACAACTGCTCGAGCGTCAGCTCGCCTTGGAAGATATTGCCCTCGGTCAGCCCGAACTCGCGCTCCAGATCCAGCGGTGTCAGCACTTGCCGATGCAGGATGATGTCGCGAATGTTGGGCGCATGCTCGGCGATGGTGTCGATCACGGCGTCGCCAAACGCCTCGCGCTGATCGTCCCAGGTGCCCGCCGCCAGCTTGTACGGCGCGTATTGCACGAAGCACGACAGGATGTGCTTGCCCGCCGGCGCGACCGACGGATCGGTGAGCGTCGGAATGACCATGTCGATGTACGGACGCCGCGAGAACTCGCCGTACTTCGCCTGGTCGTACGCGCGCTCCATGTAGTCGACGCTCGGAGAGATCGAAATCGCGCCGCGCAGGTGCGGGCCCGGCCCCGGCAAGCACGTGAAATCTGGCAGCGCGTCGAGCGCCAGGTTCACCTTGCCCGACGAGCCGCGATACTTGTAGCGCCGGACGTCGTCCACGAAGTCGTCCGGCAAGTCCTTCGCGTCCATGAACGTCAGGAACGTGAGGTTCGGGTCGACGCTCGAAAGCACCATGCCGGCCGACAGCTCGTCGCCGTTGGTCAGCACGACGCCGGTCGCCTGGCCGTTCCGGGTGACGATCCGCGCGACGGAAGTGTCGGTGCGGATCTCGACGCCCGCCTCGCGTGCCGCGCTCGCAATCGCATTCGAGATCGCGCCGGTACCGCCGCGCGCGAAGCCCCACGACCGGAACGCACCGTCGATCTCGCCCATGTAGTGGTGGAGGAGCACGTATGCGGTGCCTGGCGATCGCACGCCCAGAAACGTCCCGATGATCCCCGACGCGGACATCGTCGCCTTGAGCACATCGGTCTCGAACCATTGATCGAGAAAGTCGATCGCGCTCATCGTCATCAACTGAACCTGGTTGTAGCGATCGCCGTCGGCGAGGCCGCGGAAGCGCTTGCCGAGGAACAGGAGCTTCATCAGCTCGCGCGGATCGAGCGTGAGCGGATCGGGCGGCGTCATGTTCAGGATCGGCTTGACGAACCGCGCCATCTCCACCATCGCCTTGCCGTACTCGTCGTACGCTTCCGCGTCGAGCTTCGAATGGCGCGCGATGTCGCGCCGGGTCTTGGCGTGATCGTTCACACGCCACAGGTAATCGCCGCTCGGCATCGGTGTGAACGTGCCGTCGAGCGGCAGGATCTCGAGGCCGTGGCGCGGCAGGTCGAGCTCGCGGATGATCTCCGGCCTGAGCAGCGAGACGACATAGGAGCACACGGAAAAGTGAAACCCGGGGAAGACCTCTTCGGTGACCGCCGCGCCGCCGACGATGTGGCGGCGCTCGAGGACGAGGACCTTGCGTCCGGCGCGCCCGAGGTAAGCGGCCGCCGTCAGGCCGTTGTGGCCGCCGCCGATGACAATCGCGTCGTACCGCATGCCGCCCTACTATAATGCGGCGCATGCCGATTGGAACCGCGGTCCACGAACGCACCTTTCCGCTCTGCGAGAGCCTGAACTTTCGCGAGTGGTCCGGCTACTACGCCGTCAGCGCGTACGAAGCGCACCACGAGCACGAATACAACGCCATTCGCAACGCGTCTGCGCTCATCGATGTGTCGCCGCTCTTCAAGTACTTGATCAGCGGCAAGGACGCCGTGAAGCTCGTCGACCGCGTGATCACGCGCGACGCGCAGAAGCTCGCCGCCGGCCAGGTCTACTACACGCCGTGGTGCGACGAGCACGGCAAGGTGATCGACGACGGGACCGTGACGCGCGTTGGAGAAGACACCTTCCGCTGGACCGCCGCCGACCCGAGCCTGCGCTGGTTCACGCAGAATGCGATCGGCCTCAACGTCACCATCGACGACATCTCCGAACAGATGGCGGCGCTAGCGCTGCAGGGGCCCACCTCCGCGCGTCTCCTCGATGCGGTGGCGGACGCCGACATCCGACACTTGAAGTACTTCCGCATGACGCGCGGGCGGATCGCCGGCGTCCCGGTCGAAATCTCCCGCACCGGCTACACCGGCGATCTGGGCTTCGAGATCTGGATGCCGTGGGATCGCGCCGTCGATGTCTGGGACGCGCTGATGAAAGGCGGCCGCGCGTTCGACATTCATCCCGCCGGGATGCTGGCCCTCGACGTCGCGCGCGTCGAGGCGGGCCTGCTCCTCATCGACGTCGATTTCAACAGCAGCAAGAAGGCGCTGATCGAGTCGCAGAAATACTCGCCGTTCGAAATGGGGCTTGGCCGTCTGGTGCAGCTCGACAAGCGGCCGTTCGTCGGCCGCGCCGCGCTCGCCGACCAACAGCGCCGCGGACCGGCCCGGCAGATCGTCGGCCTCGAGATCAGCTGGCCCGCGGTCGAGCGGCTGTACGATGGCCTCGGCCTGGCGCCGCAGCTGGCGGCGACGGCGTCCCGCGTGCCGGTTCCCGTCTACCGGAACGGCCGCCAGGTCGGGCGCGCGACGACGACGACGTGGTCGCCGGTGTTGAAGAAATTGATCGCCCTGGCGACGGTGTCGGCGCCGCATTGTACCGAAGGCACGACGCTTGAAATTGAAGTGACTGTCGAAGCGGTGCGCCACCACGTGCCGGCCCTGGTCGTGAAGACGCCGTTTTTCAATCCCGCTCGTAAGACAGGCATGCCGCCCTAAGGGATGTGAGGTCAGATTCTAGGATTTCCCAGCCTCGGTCCTAATCATCTCGTCGAAACGCCACAGCAGTTCTTCCCGCTCCGAGTACGGTCCCGGCTCGTAGGCCCGCGAGCTGATGCCGGCCTGCGATCGTTCCGAGATCCACCAATCCTCGCGGTTCGTCAGATCCCAAAACTCAATCGCATCGTCGGCCTGGAAGCCCGGCCTGGCCATTTCGTCCGGATGAAAGTGCCATTCGCAGACGATCTCGGTCCGGTCGTGCGCGCGCGGCCACAACGTGTGCGTCATCATGTAGTCGGGGTGCAGGCTCAGGAGCAGATTGGGATAGATCGCGAAGTAGAACACCTGCTGGCGCTGCGACGCGTTCAGGCCGGGCAGATAATGGCGCCGCCGCTTGCCGTCCATGCTCATCGTTTCCACGCCGTTTCGAAACCCCATCGCGCCGCCGACGTAACACGCGGTCGGCTCGACGTTGTCGGCGCCGAGATAGTGATGCAGGCGATTGAGCGCGGGATGCAGCGTCGGGCAGTGCAGGCACTCGTTGAAGTTGAGGACGATGAGCTTCCAGTTCGCCTTCACGTCGTAGACGATGCGCCGCCCGAGACGGAGATCCGCCATTCGCCACGCCGCGAAGCGCTCCGGCAAATCCGCGAGTTGCTCCCAGAGTGATCCTGGCCCGGACGACGGGAGCGCCTGCGTCCCGCGCGCCTTGAGATTGATGAAAATATGGCCGTCCCAGACGTCGCAGCCGGCGCGATGCAGCGGGTAGTCCGCTTTGCGGAACTCCGGCGGCATGTGCGGCGCGGCGAGCAACTGTCCCTGAAGGTCGTACGTCCACGCGTGATACGGGCATTGAATGCGATCGACGAAATGGCCTTCGGCGTCCGCGCAGATCCGCGTGCCCCGATGACGGCACACGTTGAACACGGCGTGTATCCCGCCGGTGCCGTCGCGCGTGATGATCAGGCTCTCGTCGCCGATCGTGCGCGTGAAGAAATCGCCTGCATTCGGAATCTGGTCGGCGCGCCCCGCGCAGATCCAGCGTGTGAAATACAGGCGCTCGAGCTCCGCCTCGTAGAACGCCGGATCGGCGTAGAAATGTCGCGGCAACGTCTTGTGCATACCCGTTCCGGAGCAGCCATGATACAACCCACCCACCATGTCCGCCTCGACGACTTCGTCTGTCGCCCCGACGCTTCGCCGCGCGCTCGGA
>ODAK010004230.1_pt1 | contig 14729 bp, 13 predicted proteins | sample 1539591 | NCBI WGS metagenome assembly ODAK01 (sample SAMEA3539303, study PRJEB22396) | soil metagenome | biome: tundra; feature: field; material: soil | place: USA | collected 2010-05 | depth 0.15 m | reverse complement strand
AGTGACTGGAGTTCAGACGTGTGCTCTTCCGATCTGGGGGTTCGCCTTGTGCACCGTATTCTTCGCTCCGGGCGCGCTCGCCGATTCACGGTCGTTGACCGACGCGATCCACGTCGAACCGGGCGCGACGTGCCTGGACGCCGACGGGCTCGCGGGCGAAGTCGCGACGTGGCTCGACACGGACCAGGTGGACGACGACGTCTGGGTCCGCGTCGAAGGGAGCGCCGACGATCCCCGCGTGGCATGGTTCGAGATGGGTCGCGGGCACCACGTCCTCGCGCACCGGCGGTTCGATCCCGGGCCTGCCCGGTGCGAGCACCTCGAGGCGATGCTCGGCCTCGCGATCGCGCTCGCGATCAAGGTGTCGCTCGTCGAAGAGCTCACCGGGCAGGCGCCGCCCGCCAAGGCGCCGGAGGCCCCGAAGTCCGAGCCGTCCGAGACGTGGGCAGCCGGGGCCGACGCGCTGGCGGCGGTCGCGGTCGTTCCGGGGCTCTCGGGCGGCCTCGACGTACGCGTCGAGAAGCCCCTGCCGCCGAACTTCGTCGTGAGGCTCGGAGCGCTCGGCCTCACCGGCGGCCGCGGGACGTTCGACCACGTCGCGGGCTCGTTCAGCGCCGAGGTCGCGGCGTTGCGCGTCGACGTCTGCGTGCGGCAGATCCTTCGCGCCGGCTCGCTCGCGGTCCGGATCGGAGGCTGTAGCGGCCTCCTGGCCGGCGCGCTCTTCCTTCAGGGCCGCGACTTCGCCGCGTCCCGGTCCGCCGTGGCCGCGTGGTCCGCCCTGGGGACGGGGGTCGACGTCGCGGTCGACGTGGGTGCGCACTGGTCTCTCGAGGCCCAGGCCGGCGCGCTCTTGCCGTTCGGACACACGACCGTCGGAGCGGCCTCCGCAACGGGCTCCGTCGTCGATTCGCGCGAGCTCGCGTCCGTCGGGGGGCTCTTCGCCCTCGGTTCGTCGTACCGGTTCTGAGGAGTCCATGCGATTTGCCGCCAAGGATCGGAGCGCCGTGGGTCAGTCACGAGGCACCCGGATGTCGATGAGCGCGTCGCCGACTGTCTCGAATGCTTCGAACGAAGCCGCGATCAGCGCCGAAGACCTCTTCCGGCTGCACGCGCCGTTCGTGGCGCGCTTCTTGTTTCGCCTCGGCGTCGGACCCGACGCGATCGACGACGCGGTGCAAGAGGTCTTCCTCGTCGTCCATCGGCAGGGCGGATACCGTCCGGGCGCGGCGCGGCCGACGAGCTACCTCGCGAACCTGGCCCTCCACGCCGCGTCGGCCCATCGACGCGCGCAGCGCCGCCGACGCGACCGCGAGACCGACGCGGCCGTCGAAGACGTCGCGGCCCCTGCGAGCGGCCCCGTCGAAGTCCTCGAGACCAACGAGTCACTCCGGCGACTCCAGGGTCTCCTCGGGTGTCTCGATCCCGACCTGAGATCGACGTTGATTCTCGTCGAAATCGAGGGCGAGACGTGCGCCTCGATCGCCGCCGCGATGCAGATCCCCGTCGGGACCGTGTACTGGCGGCTGCACCAGGCACGAAAGAAATTCCAGAAGGCCCTTCAATCGTTCGAGGCCATACGGCCTCGGCGCGAGCTGGCGGTCCACACGGCGGGCGTCGGTTATCCACGCGGCCTGCAGAAGGAGCGAGCGGGAATGCTGCTCTTGATGTCGTCGTCTCCGTGGTTGGGCTCCGAAGGGCGCGACCTCTTGCGTCTCGGCTCCGACCGCCATGGGCTGCGCTACGCGGTGGAAGAGGGGCTCGCGCGTCACCGTCAGATCGCGGCCTCCGGAGCGCCCACGCCGTCGTGGGCGACGGGAACGGCCGGCGGGTCGCTGACCGCGGCTTCGATCGTCTCGGCGATCGTTGCCCTCGCCGCGATCGGCGCCGTCGCGATCACGTCGATGCGTCTCGCCGCGCCTCACGCCCCGGCGTACACGCCGAGGGCCGTCGCCGTCGTCGCCGCGCCCTCGGCCGCCGCCGACGACTGGGCGCCCTCGCTCCCGAGCGGGGCAGCGCCTGCGCCGATCCCGTCGGACGCGGTGCCCGTCGAGCTCCTCCCGCGCGCGGGATCGTCCTCGGTCGCAGCGCTCACGGCGTCACGTCACGTGGGGCCGATAGCCGATCCGGCGCAAGCGAAGGACGCGCCGAGCGCGGCAGCAGCCCCTGCCCCTCCGTCCCCCGACGAGCTGGCCGAGCTCCGCGACGTGGCCGACGCCGAACGCGCGTTGGGCACCGATCCCGCGGGCGCGCTCGCGCTCGTGCGCGCAGACGACGCGCGATTTCCGGAGGGGTATCTCGCGGAAGAGCGTCGCTACGTCTCGATCATGGCGCTCTTGAAGCTCGGGCGAGTCGAGCAAGCGCGACCCCATGTCGCGGACTTCCTTCGCGCGTACCCCGACGGAGCCTTCGCTCGTCGCGTCCGCGAGGCTTCCCGGGCTGCCGGCGTCGAGCCCTGACGATGCGACCGCTGGCGCTCGTTCATGCGCATGTCCTGGTGCGAGCCTTGGTGCTCGCCCTGCTGCTCGCGGCCCTCGGGTGCAGCCAGCTCGAGATCGTGGGCCGCGTGACGGCGGATTCGGAGGTTCCCGCGATCGAGGCAGGCCCGCCGCCGAACCCGATCGACAGCGGTCCGGTCGAGGGCCGGACGACGCTCGACGACTGCGAGCCCGGCGACGCCTCGACCTTCGGAGCGGAGACGATCGCCGCGTTGATGAGCGGCGGCGGAGAGGGCGCGCTCCGTTTGCTCTATCCCTACGACGGCACCGTCTTCCCCGGCGGTCTGCAATCGCCCCTCCTCATGTGGGGCGGACCGGCCGGCGACGTCGTCTACGTGCGGATGCATTCGGAGTCGTTCGACTACCGCGGGTGCTTCGCGCCCACGGCTCCTGGCCAACTCCAGTTTCCGCAGCGCGCGTGGGACCTGGCCCAGACGGTGACCGCGGGCGCCGCCCATCCATTCGTTCTCGAGTTGACGGTCCTGACGAGCGGTCAGGTCCTCGGTCCCGTCTCCGAGCGCGTCGTCATCGCCGCCGGGACGTTCCCCGGGTCCGTGTATTACATGACGCTCGGCTCGAAGCTCGGAGGCGCCATGACCTTCGGCGAGAGCTCGGTGGTCCGACTGAGACCCGGCAAGCCGTTGCAGCTCGCGCTCGGCGCGAGCGGATGCTCTGGCTGCCACTCGGTCTCCGCAGACGGCACGCGCCTCGTCGCGAACGCGTCGGACATGGGCGCGTCGTTCACCGTGAGCGCTGCGGCGGGGCCGACGCCGCTCCTCGACCCCACGCCGGGCGGGGAATACGCCGCCCTCGTTCCGGACGGCGCGCTCTATCTCGCGACCGCACACCCGATGGGCGGCGGACCGCGCAGCTACGGCGCCTCGGCGTCCATGACGGCGACGCTCTACGAGACGGCCACCGGGAACGCCGTCGCTGACGCGGGGATTCCGACGGGCGCCACGATGCCCTCGTTCTCTCCGGACGGTACGCGGCTGGTGTTCAACGACCCCGCGATCGTGGCCGGGAACGGCCTCGCGCTCATGGACTTCTCGGAGTCTTCGCGCAAGGCGTCCAACTACAGGACCGTCTTTTCGGACACCTCGAGATACGCCGGGTGGCCGACCTTCTTGCCCGATGGCGGCGCGGTCGTGTTCTCGCTCGGCGCGGGCTCCGACTACTCGGGCGCCGGCACGGGGCTAGGGGTCATCACGCCGGGACCGGCGACGGACCTCTACCTCGTCGACGCGTCGAGTCACACGTCGATGATCCTGGCGCGAGCGATGGGCTTCGCGACGCCCGCTGACGCCGCATCGGGCACCACGTACCTCCCCTTCGGCTCCGGCGACCTCCACCAGAACTTCGACCCCGCGGTGTCGCCCGGCACCTCCGGCGGATACGCGTGGGTGCTCTTCGACTCGAGGCGCAACTACGGGAGCACGGGGCTTCCACGCGCAATCTGGTGCGCCGCGCTCGATGTCTCGCCCGACGGCCAGTACGCGACGGACCCGAGCCACCCGGCGTTCTTCCTGCCGGGACAAGAGAGCGCCACTGCGAATTTTCGTCCGGAGCCTGCGCTTGACCCATGAGACGAAAAATAGCACCAAGGGTTCGGTCCCCTCGAGCCAGGTGTAGGCCATGACTGCGCTCGCCTCGCTCGGCCGCTCCTGGGTCGGCGTTCCCTGGCTCTTCGCTGTCGCGACCTCCGGATGCTTCGCGGACTCCGTTGCGGCCGGATACTACGGGAGCACCGACGACGCGGGGGCGGCCACCATGGCGATGGGCACGGCGGCCCCGTCGAGCTCCGCCTCGACGCCCGCGTCGACCGACGAGCCGCCTGTCGATGGCGGCGGCGGGAGCGTGCGCGCAGGCGACGCGGCGCCGGCCAGCACGACGACGACCACCGTCGGATGCGATCTCAGCGGGCGGTGGATCGCGACGGATCGCGAAGTATCGACGGGCCTCGGAGCCCAGGAGGCCTCCCACGAGTGGTTGTATCTGGAGCTCGGCCAGATGGGTGACAGCGGCACGGTCACCAAGGGCCTCCATTGCGGCGGCAACGTCCGCGGACTCACGTCCGTCGCCGCGAGCGTCGACTACCAGAAGACGTGGCCCGCGATGATGAAGAACGACACGTCGACGGGGCGGAAGTTCACGAGCAAGTCCGCGAGCGGTGGGTGCGCCGTGGCGTTCGAAGAGCGCTACTTCATCCTCGGAGCGACGGCCTCCTACTACGTGAATCCGAGCACGACGATGCCGACGATGTCGCAACAGGCGACGGGCACGACGCCCGGTTCGGAAGACTGGGACAACGACGGCAACCCGGGGTTCACGAACAACGTGACAGGGCTCGCGACCGGCCAGATCTACCTGGCTGTCCGCAAGCACAACGCGTGGTCCGGCGCGATCGCGACCGGGGCGTCGACGTTCAAGCTGGCCGACGACTGGAACTCGGAGCAGGATCTCCTTGGCTACAACGGGTCGCAGCTCCTCACCGAGACCTCGTCGGCGACGCGCGACAACAACGCGTCGCTCCACTTCGTCGAGTTCGCGCGCCTGAGCGCGACCCAGGCCACGGGCGACGACGCGACGCTCTGTGCCTCGATCCGCACGCTCGCGGCCACGCTGACCCCCCATGCCGCGAACTAGCCGGCGGATGCGGGTCGGCCTCCCGTGTCTGGCCTTGCTCGGATGCGTCCTGGCTTCGAGCGAAGCGATCGCGTCGCCGCTCTTCGAGTTGACGGGGGGAACCGACGGAGTCGGCGGGTTGCAGGCCGAGACCATCGAAGGGGGCGCCTCGGCGGCGTACTTCAACCCGTCGCTCCTCGCCGACCTTCCGTTCGGGCTGACCCTCGGCGTCATGACGGCCAGCTCGCAGATCGGGATGTCGCTCGACGGGCGTCCCGGCACGAGCTACGCGGTGCCCGACGGCGTCGCCAACGCGACGCACGCGAGCGGCGCGCCGATCGGGAACGTGCCCATTCCCACGGGCCAGCTCCAGAACGGACGCGCCGCGGACGCGCTCAACGCCGCCCTCGCCCCTCGACCACGCCAGGGGGCCGGCACGGGACACCTGACGATCGTCTACGAGACCGTGGGCTTCGTCGCCAAGCTCCTCGACAATCGCCTCGGCCTCGGCTTCTACGGAATCATCCCCGACGGCAACTTCACGAACCTGAATGCCTTCTACGCGGACGAGCGGGAGCAATACTTCTCGAACAGCCTGCACCCGGAGCTCTACAGCGACCGACTCACGGCGCTCTCGCTGGCCTTCGGCGCCGGCTACAGGATCAGCGACGCGCTGGCCATCGGCCTCGGCGCGACGTTGAGCCTCAAAGCCGGCGTGACCGCGCCCACCTACGTGGCCAACGCCGGCGCGCTGCAGAATCTGCTCATCGACACGAACGCCAGCGTGAACATGTCCGTCGCGCCGAATCTCGGATTCTCCTATCGGCCGTCGTCCCGGTGGCGATTCACGGGGACCGTGCACGCGCCCGAGAAGGTCGAGCTCGAGGTCAAGTTCACCTTCCTCCTTCCGACGGGCCTGCAGCAAGGGTCGACCTTCCCGCTGGTCTACGACTACATGCCGTGGCGGATCAGCGCGGGCGCCGCCTACGACCTCGTGAAGGACGAGAACGAGACGTTCACGATCGCCGGGACGGCCATGTACGGCAAGTGGTCCGACTACCTCGACCGCCACGGGGTCGAGCCCATCCCCGCCTACGGGTGGTACGACACGCTGACGCCGACGATCGGTGCACGCTACAAGTACCATTCGACTGGGACGTTCATCGACGTTCAATACAAGCCGACGCCCGTCCCGCTGCAGACGGGGCGCACGAACTACGTCGACAACGATCGCCTGGGGTTCGACGTGGGCGTCGACTACGGGTTCACGGTCGCCCATACCCCGATGCGCGTCGGCGCCCAGGCGCAGACGTACTGGCTCGTCCCGCGTCACCAGACGAAGCTCCCGACGCCCGACTCCCCGGACGGCGTCAATCACACCCCCGGGCTCGTCGCCGACGAGCTGCCCGACGACACCCAGATCGCGGGCGAGCCCATCGCCGGCAGTCAGGGTCTTCAAACGAACAACCCTGGATGGCCCGGCTTCGGCAGCAGCGGCATGGTCCTGAGCGGCGGGATCTATCTCACGGTGATGCCATGACCGCGGGGCCGAAGGGCCTCGCGCTCGGATTCGTCGTGCTGGCGGCGTGCCGCTTCGGCGGACCGTCCGGGAACCCGAGCGAGTACGTCACGTATCCGAGCGACGCGGAGTCTTCCGACGCGCAAGACCCAGGGTCCAGCGGCGGCGGTGGAGGAAGCGACGACGCCACGGTCGTGGCGAGGCCTGACGCGACCGGCGGCGGCGTGCCCGCGGGCGACGCTGCCTCGTTCGGCGACGACGCGTCGTTCGGCGACGATGCGTCCTTCGGCGACGACGCCTCGGGCGGGTGCGGGCCCACCATCGCGGTCTGCGACCCGGTCCACAACACGGGCTGCAATCCCCTTCAGCAGTGCGACGTCGACACCACGCAGAAGACGACGCCGACCGGCGTCTGCGTCTTCAACAGCGGCGCCGATGGCTCGGCGTCGTGCACGACGTCGATCTTCACCGAGAGCTGCCCGCCGCACTCGACGTGCGTGAACGGCGATTGCCGCGCGGTCTGTTTCTGCAAGGCCGACTGCCCGGTCGGTCAGTGCTGTTCGGACACCTCCGGACCCGCCGGCTTCACGCTCTGTCAGCCGTGCCCGTGACGTTCCCGTCCTGAGCCAACACCCACCACGGAGCCCGATCCATGAACCTTCGCGCAACGATCGCAACGGCCGCGGCGCTCTTCACGTGCTCGTTCACCGTCCCCGCGATCTCGTCAGACCAACCCGTGCCCCGCGACGAAAGCGAGCCCCTCGCCGTGAAGTATCCTCCGGAAGCGATCCTCGGCGAGTGGTGGACGGAGAAGGAGGACAAGCGTCCGTCCGCCAAGGTCAAGTTCGTGCTCGCTCAGGACGACACGTACACCGGCATCCTCGCGTGGTCGCCCGAGTCGAAGAAGGACGTAAACAACAAGGACCCGAAGCTCCGCGACCGGCCCGTCGTCGGCATCGTGCTGATGTGGAACCTCCGCTACGACGACGGCGTATACACGGGCGGCTACGTCTACAACCCGGAGGACGGCGGCACCTACCGCTTCAAGGCGGAAGTGTTGACGCCGCAGTCGCTGAAGATCCGCGGCTACCTCGGCATCGCGCTCTTCGGGCAGACGCAGAAGTGGTCGCGAACGCCGCAGGGCTCCTAGCCACTGCTTACGGACGACGTCGTGCCCTCGAAGCGACGCTTGGGCCGCCCGGGGACGGACCGGACGGCGCCTCGTGGCAAAGCGCGAGCCACAGGGCGAGCCCCCGGCCGCGGTACTTGTGCTTGTTCAAGAGGAGGTAAAAGCCCCTGCGAAAGTCGCGGTGCGGCACGCGGCACGCCGCGAGGCTCCCGTGGTCGAACGCCTCCTGCAAGGCGATGCGCGACACGCACCCGAGGCCGAGGCCGGCCTGGACGGCCCCGCGGATCGCCTCGGTGTGCTCGAGGGCGAGGACGATGTGGAGCTCCCCGAGGAGGCCGTGCATCGCGCGATCGAAGGTCTGTCGCGTGCCGGAGCCGTGTTCGCGCACGATCCATCGGGCAGCGAGCAGATCGGCGTCGGTGAGCGCGCGCTTCTTCGCGTAGGGGTGGCCGGGCGCACAGAAGACCACCAGCTCGTCTTCGCGCCACGGGATTACCTCGAGATCGGGGTCCTGGATCTCGCCCTCGACCAGGCCGACGTCGATGTCGAAGTTGGCGACCTGCCGCGCGATCTGCTCGGTGTTGGCCACGGCGAGCGTGAGTTCGGCCCCGCTGTGCTCGCGCATGAAGCGAGCCATCAGCGGGGCCACCAGGTGGTTGCCGATCGTGAGCGTGGCGCCGATCCGCAGCCGCCCAACGACGGCGCGACCCTCGAACGCGGCCTCGAGCTCGCTCGCACGGTCGATCACGCCCACGGCCTGCGCCCGCACCGATTGCCCCAGCTCGCTCAGGCGCAGCCGCTTGCCGATGCGATCGAAGAGCTGCAGCCCGAACTGCCGCTCCAGGTCCCCGAGCGCGCCGCTCACCGCGGATTGCGACATCGCGAGCACTTCGCCCGCGCCGCTGACGCTGCCGACGCGAGCGACGGCAAGGAAGACCTCGAGCTGCCGGAGGGAGTAACGCATATCGGTTCCGCCGCAGAGTCATATCAGATCATCCTGTTTTACCGATGCGAAAGGGCGGGTCATCTTGAGTGCAGGTGAGGCCTGAACCTCCCCGAACCCGGGAGAAACTGTCGATGAGCGCCTTCAACGAAGAACGAGTCCTCAGCGTCCACCACTGGAACGACTCGCTCTTCAGCTTCACCACGACGCGCAACGCCGCGTTTCGCTTCCGGAACGGGCACTTCGTGATGATGGGCCTGGAGGTCGACGGCCGCCCGCTGCTCCGCGCCTTCAGCCTGGCCGGCGCCAACTACGACGAGCACCTCGAGTTTTACAGCATCAAGATCCCGGACGGCGCGCTCACCTCGCGACTCCAGCACATCGAGCCCGGCCAGCGCGTCCTCGTCGGCCGCAAGCCCACGGGGACGCTATTGGTCGAGAACCTCCGCCCCGGCAAGCGTCTCTACCTGCTCGCCACGGGCACCGGCCTCGCGCCCTTCTTGAGCATCATCCGCGATCCAGTCACCTACGAGCGTTACGAGCAGGTCGTCATCGCCCACGGTGTCCGCCGCGAGAGCGATCTCGCGTACCGATCGCTCATCGAGGAAGAGCTCCAGCGCCACGAGCTGATCGGCGAGCAGGTCCAGCAGCAGCTGCTCTACTACCCAACGGTCACCCGCGAGCCCTACCGGAACCAGGGTCGCCTCAACGACCTCGTGGAGGGCGGCAAGCTCGCCCGGGACCTGTCGCTCCCCGCCATCGACGCCGAGCACGATCGCTTCATGCTCTGCGGCAGCCCGACGATGCTGAAGGATCTCGTCGGCATCCTCGAGGCGAAGGGCTTCGACGAGGCCAGCAGCGATAGGCGCGGCTCGTACGCGGTCGAGCGGGCGTTCGTCGAGAAGTAGAGCGACGACCGCCGTCGATCTAGCGCCGCGATCGTCCGCTCGCGCGCCGAGCCACCTTGCCGACCGGCGCGCGGACGACCTGCGTGACGAAGGGACCGATGAGCATCGAGATGGACTCCACCGCGTCCTCGATCGATCCCGTGGGTAGCGTCGCGTGGCTGATCGCGAGACGGACCAGCACTTCGGCGACGACCCGCACGTCGACCTCGTCGCTCGCCGTCCAGTGATTCTTGACGGCACGGGTCACCCGCTCGGTGGCGAGCGTCAGCACGGGACCGCCGCGGGTGGTGAACATGGCCAGGAGATCGTCGGACCCCGGGCCGCGCACGAGCACCGCGCGAACGAGCGGGTTCTCTTCCGCGCGACGCAGGAAGCACCGGAACGCGGAGCGAAGCGCGACGTGCGGGTCGTCAGGGTGCTCGGCGATCGAGTCCTCGACGGCGGTCAGGAACGTGTCGGCTTCACGCAGCGCGAACGCCTGCGCGAACTCCTCGCGCGAACCGAACTCGTTGTAGAGCGTCTGACGGCTCACCCCGGCGCGCGCGGCGATCGTGGCCATGCTGATGTCGGACCAGCTGTACTCGATGAGGAGGTGGGAGGCGGCGTCGAGCAAGGTGGTGCGAAGCAACGTCCGCGCGGCCTGCGCGTACGTGGGACGGGGATCGATCATCTGTCTCCGACGGATTCGAAGTCGAGCTTGTCGCGCACCGCGCAGTCCGGGCAGTTCCAGTCGTCGGGTACCTCCGTCCACGGGGTACCCGGGGGGAAGCCCTCGGCCGGGTTGCCCTCGGTCTCGTCGTAAACGTAACCGCAAGCAGGGCACTTGAACTGGCTCACGTCGACTCCGCCGAGCTCACGGTCGGCCCGCCAGGCGATCCGCCGGCGACTCCGTACCGAGCGAGCACCGCGGCGCGCTTGCTCGGTTGAATGTTCGCCCGCGTCATGTCACCCCCATAGTGCCGGACGACGCGCCCGTCCATCACGCGCCTCCAGAGGGGCGGGATCCAGGCGACGAGGATCATCGTGGCGTATCCCGAAGGCAGGTTCGGCGATTCGTCGAAGCTCCGGAGCGCCTGGTACCGCCGCGTCGGGTTGGCGTGATGATCGCTGTGGCGCTGCAGGTGGTAGAGAAAGACGTTCGAGACGACGTTGTTGCTGTTCCAGCTGTGCGACGGGAGGCAGCGTTCGTATCGCCCGTCGCCTCGTCTCTGTCGCTGCAGGCCGTAGTGCTCGAGGTAATTGACGACCTCGAGCAGCGACAGGCCCAGGGCCGCTTGCAGGAGCAGATACGGAAGAATGCCGACTCCGAACGACGCGACCAGCGCCGCGAAGAGGACGACCGTCATCGCCCAGGCGTTGAGCACGTCGTTCTTGATCGACCAGAACGGCGTCCCCGATCGCTCGAGGCGCGCTCGCTCGATCGCGAGGCTCGACCGCAGGCTTCCTGCGACCGTGCGCGGGAGAAACGAATAGAAGCTCTCGCCGAACCGTGCGCTCGCGGGATCCTCCGGCGTGGCGACGCGCACGTGGTGGCCGCGGTTGTGCTCCACGAAGAAGTGCCCATAGGCGCTCGGGGCGAGGGCGATCTTGCTCAGCCAGCGCTCGAGCCCCTCGCGCTTGTGACCGAGCTCGTGCGCCGTGTTGATGGCGATGCCGCTGACGCAGGCGACCGTCGACACGAGGCCGACTCGCGCGACGACCGAGAGACCGCCGCGACTGAAGAGCCAGCACGCGAGCACCAGCGCCGCGTACTCGATCGGGATGAACGCCCAGGTGCACCAGCGGTAGTAGCGATCGTCCTCCAGCGCGGAGAGGGCGCTGGTCGGCGGGTTCTCGGCGTCCGTGCCGATGGCCCAGTCGAGCAACGGGATCACGCCGAAGACCACGAGCGGGCCGGCGAACCAGAAGACCGTCAGCCCTGACCACGAGGCGAGGCCCCAGGCGACGAACGGCAGGAGAGGGACGAGCAGCCCCAGGAGCCAGACGTAGCGCTTGGGATCGGTCCACGTCGACGCGCAGGGCGGCCCGGACACGCCGACCTCGGCGCCCGACGCGACGTTGACACCATCGGCCATCTTGTCGGCCAGATTTACACAATGAGCATAGTTGTCAAGACGCGGCGTCTCGACCTTTGCTCCACTTCATCTTGTCTGCTCACTTCGGAGGAATGTCCGGAGGGACGATTCCGCAGCTCGTGAACGAGAGGTTGGTGTCGACGCGAAAGTGCGAGCCGGTCGGGTGCCGCTCGGCGTTGAAGATGTCGAGCGCGTACGTGTTCCCCTTGGTCAGCGAGAGGGTGTCGAGCATCACGGACCCCGTCGCGGCCGAGTGAGTCCCCCCGAGATCCACGGCGAGTTTGTGGTCGATGAACGCCCAGACGTCGTCGTCCCCCACGAACGTGAACGTCTCGCCGCCCTTGTACGCGAACGCGAGGTGGACCTCCGTCGTGAAGCCGAAGTTGTGCGTCTTCCCGTCGTCGCCCATCGCGTTGTTTCCCCAGCCCGCCCCGTCGAGCGGAAAGTACTCTTCGCTATCGAAGGTGTAGACGCCGCCGTTGGGCACGAACTCCAGGTACACGAGGAAGGGCTTGTTGACGCCGGACGCGTACCGGTACCACTCGTCGTAGTTGGCCTGCGTCGTCAGCATCTGCCCACCCAGGCAACCGGCGCTGAGGAACGACGTCCCCGGGCCGCAGTTGCCCGCGTAGACGGGCTTCTGATCGGTGCCGAGGGCCGCCTTCACCAGCCCGGTCGTGGGCGTGAAGCCGGAGAAGGTGTCGAAGTCGGGATCCCCGGTGTTGCCGTCGTCGGGCTGGTCCTTGAAATCGCGCACCACGCCGGTCACGAGGCTGCAGTTTGCGGTCCCGGGGTTCTCGTACACCCCGGCGTCCGAGCCGCCCGTGGTGACGGCCGGGCCGAGCGCGTACCCGCCGTGCTCCGTCGCGACGAAGTTGGAAGGCAGCGCGACGCTGCCGTCGCCGGAAGGAACCGCGGTGACGCCCGTATCCGGCGAGGTGAAGAGACCGCCCCCTTCGGCGATCGCCGTGGTCGCATCGGCGGGGTCGCCCGCGTCGTCCGGGCCGGGGCTCGCGTCGTCTGCGCCGGAAAAGGCAGGAGGCGCCGTGCTGCCGCAACCCCACACACAAAGCACGGCCGCGTAGATCCAGGAGGCCGGGGAGGTCGTCTTCATCGCCACCTCCCTATGTGCCACAGTTCGCCTCCGAAACCACGGCGCCCGGCGCGCCTCACGGCACGTACTTCTGCCAAAGCCCGCTATCGAAGCACGACGAGTAAAGGACGTGATGATAGCTGTCGTACGCCTCGTACACCCCGAGCCCGCCCTGACTGTTCGGGCCGGCGTCCGGGCCGGGCAGCGGCGTCCACTTCGTCGGGTCACTCTGCGACGCGATGTAGTAGTGCGGGTCGCCTTCGCTGCTCATCACGAGCTGAGTCGAGGTCGGATACAGGAACTGCGCCTGCGGAGAGCCGGGGATGGCCGACCAGCGGGTGGTGTCGTTCGGTTCGCTGCGGATGACGCCTCCCGGCAAGAACCATGACTTCGTCGGCAGGTAGTAGCGCCCCGTCGGGTCTTGCCACGCGTACGGCTCGTAGTAGTTGGTCTCCGCGTAGGCGTTCGGCAGACCGGGCGAGCTCCCCGCGTCGTCGACCGGCACCTCGGCCCAGGTCGCGCCTTCGTCCGCAGTCCTCCAGAGCCCGCCGAAGAAGCCGCCCCAGAGCCACGTCGTGCGGCTCAGGATCGCGACGGAGCTGTTTTCCGCCCAGGGCTGCGGGATCTCCAGGAGCTTCCACGTCACGCCGCTGTCTTTGCTCTCGGCCAGGCAGGTCCCGGCGGCGCCGCCGTCCGGCCCCGCGTCGTACGTACAGCCGGAACCCCCGTGAGACTCGATGACGAGGTGGGTATGATCGCCAGGGTCGATCGAGATGCCGGTGATCTGCCCGCCGGCGTAGAACGCGCTGCTGATCTCCGGAGTCAGGACGTTGGTCCAGTCGGTGCCCGCGTTGGTCGACTTCCACACGCCGGACGCGCCGTAGCCCTGCACCGTGTACATGACGTCGGGCGTGATCGGGTCGATGACGAGGCTCCACGGCCGGCCGGAGCTCAGCGCGCTGGCGTTCTGCCCGGTGTTGACGCGGGTCCACGTCGCGCCGCAGTCCGTCGACCGGAACATGCCGTTCGAGTCGACCCCCGCGTAGACGATCGCGGGGTTGTCGGGCCGGACCGCGACCGCGTTGACGCCGCTGTAGGTGCTCGCGTAGTTGGAGCCCGGCGGCGAGACGTTGAGCCATCCGCCGTCGAGGAGGGCCGGGAGGTTGGGGCACGCTCCGGCATCGACCGGCGGAGGCGTGCCCGTGGTCGCGGCATCGCCGCTCCCCGACGAGCTCCCCGTCATCACGTCGTCGCTCGTACCGGCACCGCTCGACGAGCCCCCGTTCGGTCCCGCCGTCGCGTCCATGCTGGCGCCAGGTGCGCCGCTGGCCGAGCTGCCGCAGCCGAGAACGAACGCCGCAGGCGCGGCGAGAACCGGCAACCGTCGAAACACGGACGTGTGGCGCATGCCCCAATCCTGCCATGGAATCGGTGCATGTCGTCTTGAGCCGCGACCCGTGAGTCGCTCGCCCCCCGTCGGATTTCGTGATCGCGGGACCGCTCGGGCGCGATTACCTCGGCATGGGGACCCTTCACGACGCGGCGCGGGTGGTCGCGCTCGCGGCCTTCCTCGCCTTCGCGTGCCCTCTTCGCGCGGCGCTGGCGCAAACGCCGGACGCGCCGGACGTCGCCGTCGCCTATACCGCCGGCGACGGCTGCCCGAGCGGGGCCGAGTTCGGCGCCGCCGTCGCGGCACGCGGGCGCACCATCCACGTCGGAGACGATGGCCGTGCGACGGCGCACGTCTCCATCGCGCCGGACCCTGCGGGGGGTTACCGCGGGACGTTGCGCATGGGAGCGTCCGACCCGGGTACGCGCGACGTGCACGGGGCGAGTTGCCGCGAGGTCGTCGACGCGCTCGCCGTCGTGATGGTCAGCTCGCTCGGACCCGCCGGATCGACGGCCGTCTCTCCGCCGGCGAGCGACGCGCCCTCCGGCGCGC
>ODAK010004229.1_pt1 | contig 14730 bp, 13 predicted proteins | sample 1539591 | NCBI WGS metagenome assembly ODAK01 (sample SAMEA3539303, study PRJEB22396) | soil metagenome | biome: tundra; feature: field; material: soil | place: USA | collected 2010-05 | depth 0.15 m | reverse complement strand
TTTATCGGCCTCGGCGTCATGGGCGAGCCGATGTGCGGCCACCTCGCCCGCCGCGCCGGCAAGCCGATCCTGGCGTACGATCTGCGCCCCGAGCCGTTGGAACGGCTGGCGTCCAACGCGGTCACCGCCGCCTCGGTGGCGCGCATCGCGGCGAAGGCCGATCTGATCCTGCTGTCGCTGCCGGATGGCAAGGCCATGGCCAGCGTCGTCGCGGCGCTGGAGCCGCATCTGAAGCCGGGCCAGTGCGTGGTCGATACCAGCACTTCCTCGGTCTCGATGACGCGAGAGATCGGTGCGCGGCTGACCGCCAAGGGCATCCTGTTCGCCGATGCCCCGGTCGCCCGCACGCGGGAGGCGGCGGCGCGCGGCGAACTGTCCATCATGGTCGGCGCCACCGAGGAAACCTTTCTCCATGTCCGGCCGATCCTGGAAACGATGGGCACCGACGTCACCCATTGCGGACCTGTCGGCTGTGGCCAGGTGGTGAAAATCCTCAACAACATGCTGGTGTTTCAGCACTGCGCCGCGTTGGCCGAGGCGATCGCGATCGGCCGCCGCAACGGTGTCTCGCCCGAGGTGCTGCTGCCGACCATGGCGATGGGCTCCGGCGACAGCTTTGTCCTCCGCAATCACGGGATGAAGGCGATGCTGCCGCGGCAGTTTCCGTTGCGCGCGTTCTCGACCCGTTATGCGATCAAGGATCTGTCCTACGCGCTGGAGATGGCCGAGGCATCCGGTCTCGACATGAAAGCCGCGAAGCTGACCATGGAACGGTTGAAGCAGACCGAGGCGGCCGGGTTCGGCGATGAATACCATCCCGTGGTGCTGAATGTGATCGATCCGCTATGAGACTGTTCCCGAATGCCATCGAATGGCGCGCCGCCTGCCGGAACGATCCGGTGCTGGCGGTCTGGACCGGCTCCTGGTCAACCTGTTTCGCGATTGAAAGTGACGGCGTATCCGTGTCGTTCGACTTCATCGATGGGCAGGTCCAGCCGGGCGACGGCACGCCGCTGTTTACACTCGCCGCGCCGGCCGCGGTATGGGCGAAATTTCTGGAGCCCATTCCGGCCCGTCACCATCACGGAATTTTCGCGATGATGTACCGGGTGCCGGAGTTTCAAATCAAAGGCGAAACGGTGGCGTTCATGCAGCATGCCCACCTCGCGCGCCGGATTCTGGACATCGGCAAATGGCTCGCATTGGGCAATACCGGGCCGGCGCCGGTGACGCTGGCGCCGCGCGGCGGGAAGCGAACGGTTCCCGCGGTGACCGGAGGCTACGTGCCGGTCACCGTGGCCGGCACGACGTATCAGATCTATTACGAAACCGCGGGCACCGGGCGCGATGTGCTGTGCATGCACACCGCCGGCTCCGATGGACGGCAATTCCACGGGCTGATGGCCGATCCGCGCATCACCGATGGTCACCGTCTGGTCGCGTTCGATCTGCCCTGGCACGGCAAGTCCCCGCCGCCCGAGGGCGCGATCCCCGGATCGTGGCGGTTGAATACCGATCTTTACGTCGATTTGATCATGGGCTTCATCGCCGCGGCGGGGCTGCGCGATCCGATTGCTCTCGGCGCGTCCATGTCGGGGGAAATCTGTCTGGAACTGGCGTATCGCCATCCGGAGGCATTCTCCGGCATCATCGCCTGCGAGGCGTGCGACCAGGTGACCCGCCGGCAGACGTACTGGGCCGCGCATCCCCAGGTGAACCAGACCCTGTTCGTACCGGAGTGGATCAGAAGCCTGTCGGCACCCCAAAGCCCGGCGGAGTGGCAGGAGCAAATCACCTGGCAATACGGTCAGGGCGGGCCGTCGGTGTTCTTCGGCGACATCGCGTTTTACGCGGGCGACTGGGATGCGCGGGAGCGGGTGGGACGCATCGATACCAACCGCTGCCGGCTGTTCATGCTGACCGGCGAATATGATTACTCTTGCACGGTGGAAATGTCGGAGGCGACGGCAGCCAAAATTCCAGGCGTGACGTTCAGGGCGATGCGCGGGATCGGACATTTTCCGTTCGCTGAGAATCCGCCGCTGTTCGCGGAGTACTTGTTGCCGATTCTGAAGGAGTTGAAATCAGATTGATACGTATGCCAATCAATTGGCGACCGCGCGCTCCAGCGCCGTCATGACCCATTTGTTGAGACTGACACCGGCACGTTTCGCTGCCGAAGATACGGCCCGATGCAATTCGGGGGGAGTGCGCACGACAAACTGCCCCGTGAACGGCTTTTCCGGCCCATCGCCACGGGAGGCGCGAAACGCGAGATAGTCCTGGACCGATGCGGCGAACGCATCTTTCAATTCGTCCCCGGATTGACCTTGGAACGTGATGACGTCACGCGGATTGATGACCTCCCCATGGAAGATACAGGCATCCTCGCCGAATTCGCCGATCGCTTCATGGCCGTTGAAACGCATCGTGCTCATTGTTCCACGCGAGCCTCTCTCAAACAGCGTCGCCCTGCCTTGACCGCCCTCTTGTCAGTTTCTTTCCGACGTGTAGCCGGTGCAATACCGCCCGGACACCGTTCAGAAACACACCGACCCGGGAGCCGGCGCCTTCACAGATCTCCACACCACAGGCTTCGAGCAACGCCTCGATATCCCGCCACGGGATCGTGGCGTGAACTGGGTCAGCAACGATTGCCTCAATGGTCGCGCGATGCTTCCTGGGAAGGCTCCTATAGGATCGCCTTTCGATATCCGGTCAAAGGTCTTCCTGATTACCCACTTTCCTCAGCCACATCCCACGGCCAATAAACCGGGTGAAATCAGCATGTTGAGGCTTCCGCCTCTTGCTATCGGCTTACCCTCGAACGTCCTCCAGACCACACACGCCGGTGGCGGTCACCTCAAACAGCGCCGGGCCGGGCCGGATTCGCCGGCTCACCGACGGTTTCGGCGATGGCGGTAGCTGAGGATGGTACATAATCAGGAAGGTCTTTGGCGCGAGCCCGATACAACCTGGCACTGCCATTCGCGGCGACAAGAGAGGCTGCCCGTCCATTCCTGACACAACGTTGTCAGCAGGCCTCTGATATCCCGCGCGCAGCCATAAGAACGAAAGAACCCAATGCTGACCCTGACAGACGCCCCCGATCCGGAGTTCGAGACCATTCTTGAATCCGGGCTCGCCGACTACAACGCAACGCACACACATCGCCGCGACTGGTGCCCGCTGGCGGTCACCGTGCGAGACACCGCCACCGGCGAACTGGCCGGTGGCCTGTTGGGCCGCACATCACTGGGATTGTTCTTCCTGGATCTGTTCTACCTGCCGGAACATCTGCGCGGCGCCGGCACCGGTAGTGAATTGCTACGCCTGGCGGAAGCCGAAGCCACGCGCCGCGGCTGCCGCGCCGCAACCCTGGTCACCGTCAATTTCCAGGCGCCCGAGTTCTATGCCCGCCATGGGTGGGAGGAATTCGGCCGCATCCAGACCGCCCCCGACGTGACCCGAATCTTCATGCGCAAGTCACTGACCACATGAGCCGCCTGACCAAACGCGAGCCCCCGCCAGGGGAACGGCCGTTCCATCGTCAGTCGAAAAGCGATCAGGCCTGCGCCTTATGCTCCACGCCCTTGTCGGCCAACAGCGTCTCAAGCTCGCCGGACTGGAACATTTCCGTTATGATGTCGCAGCCGCCCACGAACTCCCCCTTCACATAAAGCTGCGGGATCGTCGGCCACTGGGAAAATTCCTTGACGCCCTCGCGCAGTTCCTGTTCCTCCAGCACGTTGGCGGAGCTGAACGGCACGCCCAGATGCGACAGGATTTGCACAACACGCGCGGAGAAACCGCATTGCGGGAACATCGGTGTGCCCTTCATGTAAAGGAACACCGGGTTGGCGTCGACCTCGGTCTGGATGCGGTCGAAAACTGTATCGGCCATGGTGGGGGAACTCCTCGTTTGTCGTTTCAGTTGGGGGCCGAGGTCTGCAATGCAAGAGCATGCAGCTCTCCGCCCATGCGGCCGCGTAACGCGGCGTAGACAACCTGGTGCTGACGCACCCTGCTCAGGCCGCGGAACTGCTCGGAAACCACGGTCGCGGCGTAATGATCGCCATCGCCGGCCAGATCGTCGATCGTTACGGTCGCATCAGGGAGCGCGGCCTTGATCAGCGCCTCGATCTCATTCGCCGGCATCGCCATTCGTGGCATTCTCCAAAATCAGGTCTCGCCGTCCATCCCCTCGGCCATCCAGGAAGGGAAGAAGCGTTCGTGCAGCCCACGCAGTTCGTCGACCGATATGGTTCCGCCGTCCGGCAGAGTCAAATCTTTCCCGCCCGAAGTGCCGATCCGCATCGCCGGCACGCCAGCCGTGTCGGCCGCCCGGATAAGCGCGACACCGTCTGGCACGGCGATCAAGTAGCGGGCCTGGTCCTCGCCGAACCAGAACGCATGGCCAGGGACATCGCGCGGATGGGTGATCAGGCGGCAGCCGGTGCCACTGGCCATCGCCATCTCGGCGACCGCGATCAGCACCCCGCCGTCCGAGACGTCGTGGCAGGCGCGGACCGTGCCATCCAGGATGCGGGTGCGCACGAAATCGCCATTGGCGCGCTCGATGGTGAAGTCGACGGGGGGTGGTGCGCCGTCCTCGCGGCCGGTGATCTCCCGCAGCCAGAGCGACTGGCCCAACCAACCGGCGGTCGCGCCGATCAGCACGAGGTCGAGCCACGGCGGCAACGCCAGTCCAACCGCCTTCGTCACGTCATCCAGCACGCCGAGGCCGCCGATCGCCGGGGTCGGTAAGATCGCCCGCCGCTCGGTCTCGTTGTACAGCGAGACATTGCCGGATACGACCGGGAAGGCCAGCGCGTCGCAGGCCGCCGCCATGCCGCGGATCGCGGCGGCGAACTGGCCCATGATCTCCGGCTTTTCCGGATTGCCGAAGTTCATGTTGTCGGTGATGGCCAGCGGCCTCGCCCCCACCGCCGTCAAATTCCGCCATGCCTCCGCCACCGCCTGGGCGCCCCCCATCTCCGGGTCCGCGAGGCAATAGCGCGGCGTACAATCCGTGGTCAGCGCCAAACCGCGGCTGAGGCCTTCCAGCTTCACCACCGCGGCGTCGGCGGCCCCCGGACGCTTGACGGTCTGGCCGCCAACGGTGCTGTCATACTGGTCCCAGACCCAGGCCCGCGAACACAGGTCCGGGCAGGCGATCAGTTTGCGCAGGGCACCGGTCAGGCCGATCCGGTCCTCAATGCGCGCGGGGTTCAGTTTTTCCCGCTTCGGCGGCTCGATCGTGGGGCGGGTGTAAAGCGGGGCCTGATCGTTCAGCGGCGCCAGCGGAATGTCGGCCTCCAGCTTTCCCCCATGCCAAACTGTCAACCGGCCGGTGTCGGTCAACTCGCCGATCACCGCGAAGTCGAGGTCCCACTTCTCGAAAATCCCACGCGCCAGTTCCTGCCGGTCCGGCCGCAGGATCATCAGCATGCGTTCCTGGCTCTCCGACAGCATGAACTCATACGCCGTCATGCCGGTTTCGCGCGCCGGCACCATGTCCAGGTTGAGCGAGATACCGACATTGCCTTTGCCGGCCATCTCCACCGAGGAACTGGTCAGTCCAGCGGCCCCCATATCCTGAATGGCGACGATGGCGTCGGTTTGCATCAGTTCCAGGCAGGCTTCGATCAGCAGCTTCTCAGTGAACGGGTCGCCGACCTGCACGGTTGGTCGTTTCTCCTCCGAGTCAGCGGCGAACTCGGCCGAGGCCATGGTCGCGCCATGGATCCCGTCGCGGCCGGTCTTCGAGCCGACATAGACCACCGGATTACCGACGCCCGCCGCCGCGCTGAGGAATATCCGGTCCTTGCGCGCGATCCCGACGGTCATGGCGTTGACCAGCGGATTGCCGTCATAGGCGGGGTGGAAGTTGATCTCGCCGCCGACGGTGGGCACTCCGACGCAGTTGCCGTAGCCGCCGATACCGCGCACCACGCCGTCGACGATTCGTTTGGTCACCGGATTGCTCGGGCTGCCGAAACGCAGCGCGTTCAGATTGGCGATCGGCCGCGCGCCCATGGTGAACACATCGCGCAGAATGCCACCGACGCCGGTGGCGGCACCCTGATAGGGCTCGATGAAACTCGGATGGTTGTGGCTCTCCATTTTGAAGATTGCCGCCAGGCCGTCACCGATATCCACCACGCCGGCGTTCTCGCCCGGCCCGTGGATGACCCAAGGTTGTTTCGTCGGCAACTGTTTCAGCCACACCCGGGACGATTTGTAGCTGCAATGCTCCGACCACATGACGCTGAACACGCCCAGTTCGGTGAGGGATGGGGTGCGGCCCATGATGCTGAGGACGCGGGCGTATTCCTCGGCGCTCAGGCCGAACTCGCGGGCGAGTTCCTGGTTGATCTCGCGCGTCATCACGCGGCCGCGAGCGAGTCGAACAACGGCTTGCCGCCGGTGCCACCCATCAACGGGTCGACCAGGTCCTCGGGATGCGGCATCAGGCCGAGAATCCGCCGATTGGGACTGAGGATCCCGGCGATCGAGCGGGCACTGCCGTTGCGGTTGGCTTCCGGCGTGATGGCGCCGGTTGGCGTCGTGTAGCGGAAGGCGACGAGGCCCTGATGTTCCAAACGGTCGAGGGTCTCGCCGTCGGCGAAATAATTGCCGTCGCCGTGCGCCATGACGGCGCGGAAGGTCATGCCAATCTGGTAACGACTGGTGAACACGGTATCGTTGCGCTCGACCCGCAGATGGCAATCCATCGACAGGAAGCGTAACGAGGCGTTGCGCAGCAGAGCGCCGGGCAGCATGTCGGCTTCGGTCAATATCTGAAATCCATTGCAAACACCCAGGATGTAGCCGCCGCGAACGGCATGGTCATGAATGGCGCGCATGACAGGCGAACGCGCCGCCATGGCGCCGCAGCGCAGATAGTCTCCGAAACTAAACCCGCCGGGGATAACGACAAGATCAAGATCGCCGAGATCGGTTTCCTTATGCCAGATCATGCGTGGTTCGTGACCAAACGATTGCTTCAGTGCGATCGCCATGTCGCGTTCGCGGTTGATTCCGGGAAAGATGACGATGCCGGCTTTCATTGTTCGGTGAGTGCTCCGACGCGGGGTCCGATGACGCGCGGCGCGCTGTTCGCTCGCGTAATCAGGGTTGGACGCGCGTGTCTGTTCCCCAATACCTGATCAGCTTTTCTGGTTGAACTCAGCGAGGCTTTACCACGGAGAACCACGGAGGACCACGGAGACACGGGACCAGCCTCTGTTCGTGCGATCACGCGACCTGGTTGCCTCGCGACGGCATGATTTAATACGCGGCGCGGAAATCCGAAGAACCTCCGTGGTGATCCGTGGTCCTCCGTGGTGAAATTCTTGCTTTGCCTCGACGGCATCGGACCTGTCCGATTAACTGCACGCGGGATTTGCCTCGTGCCATCCGTCACGACGGGGAACGTGCCGATCATTCCGCCGGCACCTCGACCTTAAAACTCTCGATCACCGTGTTCGCCAGCAGCTTCCGCGCCATTTCGTCCGCCGCGGCGCGGGCCCTGGCGGGATCGCTTTCCGCGAGGTCCAGCACGATCACCTTGCCCGCCCGCACGTCGTTCACTCCGGTGAACCCCAGCGTGCCCAGTGCGTGACCGATCGCCTTGCCCTGCGGATCGAGCACGCCTTCCTTCAACATCACGGTGACGAAGGCTTTCACTGCACCGCCTCCGGACCTTTCAGATCGCGCACTCCGGCCTCCGGCAATATGCCCAGTCGTTTGGCGACTTCCTGATAGGCTTCCTCGACCTTGCCGAGGTCGCGGCGGAAGCGGTCCTTGTCGAGCTTTTCGTTGGTGCGAGTGTCCCACAGGCGGCAATTGTCCGGGCTGATTTCGTCCGCCAGGATGATGCGCATCTCGTCGTTTTCCCACAGCCGGCCGAATTCCAGTTTGAAGTCGACCAGCGTGATGCCGACACCCAGGAACAGCCCGCACAGGAAGTCGTTGATGCGCAAACTCAGCGCGACCATGTCGTCCAGATCGGCGGTACCGGCCCAACCGAAACAGGTGATGTGTTCCTCGGATACGATCGGGTCGTTGAGGGCGTCGTTTTTCAGGTAATACTCTATGATCGACCGCGGCAACCGCGTGCCTTCCTCAATGCCGAGCCGGGTGGAGATGCTGCCGGCGGCGACATTGCGGATCACGACCTCGATCGGGATGATTTCGACTTCCCGGATAAGTTGCTCGCGCATGTTCAGACGGCGGACGAAATGCGTCGGGATGCCGATCTCGGCCAGGCGCTGCATCAAATACTCGCTGATCCGGTTGTTCAGCACGCCTTTGCCGGTAATGATGCCTTTCTTGGCGCCGTTGCCGGCGGTCGCGTCGTCCTTGAAATACTGCACCAGGGTGCCGGGTTCGGGTCCCTCGAACAGAATTTTGGCTTTGCCCTCATAGAGCTGGCGGCGACGTGCCATCACGGAATCCTTCTAAGCCCCTGGGCCGGAGGGTCCGGGGCGGGTGAGCGACCGTATAGCAGGCGGGGAGGATGGGACAAAGGGCCGCGACAGACCTGGCGAGATCCTCGACGGCGGCAAGCGTCGAGATCTGGATGACAGTCCTGTTCACCGGCACCTTCGACGATGTATTTTCCGGGATGCCCCGCTCACCGGATGCATTTCCCCAGTTGACCGCCCGACGCGACCGTGACGGCGCCCGGCTCGTGCCAAACCCGCCACTGCCGCGATCCGAGCCACTTTGGCTCGCGTCTGGCGGCCCCCGCCCTGTCAACCGTTCGCGCCTGAGAGGCGCCGCATGACGTCACCCGTTCCGTCGGCGCGGATCGACTTATCGCATGTCTCGCCGCGCGACCGACTTGAAACCTTCCGGGCCATCACCCCGGCGCATGAGGTATCGGCGGCCGGCGAGATAGCCCAGGAGCCCGGCCCGATCGGCATCACGGTGTGGCACCTGGGCCCGATCCTGCTTGGCGACTCGCGCCTGGGTTCGCTGCGCCTGGCGAGGCGGCCCGCGTTGATCCGGCGCGACCAGATCGATCACATCGCGATCGCGGTCGGACGAAGCGGCATCTGGCGCGGCGCCGGCAATGGCGTCGGCTTCGATATGACGCCGGGGCAGGTCTCGGTCTGCGATCTCGGGCAGCCGCTCGATACCGACCTGGTCGGCGTCAGCGCGTTGTAACTGGTCATTCCCCGCGACAGCCTGCGCGGTCTCGACCCCGGAGCGGCGCACGGGTGTGTGCTCAACAATGGCGCTGCCGGATTGTTCGGCGAATATCTCCGCATGCTCGAAGCGCGGATGTCAACATTACGGACCGAGGATCTGCCCGCCATAGCCCAGATCACCATGGACCTGTTCGCCGCCAGTCTTCGTCCGGCCATCGAGACCATTCGGCGGGCGCGGCCCGCGATCGACGCGACATTGCTGCAGCGCCTCCGCCGCCACGTCGAGACCCACCTGCACGACCCCAACCTGACGCCCGAGGCGATCGCCGGCGCTCTGCTGATCTCGCGGGCGCGGCTTTACGGCCTGCTGGAGGGTTTCGGCGGGGTGGCTGCCTACGTTCAGTCGCGGCGCCTCGCGCGGGCGTACGCGCGCCTGCGTGCCGCCGGACCAGTCGTGCCGATCAAGGAGATCGCCTACCAGGTCGGGTTTTCCAGCGAGGCCCATTTCTCTCGCGCGTTCCGCCGGCATTACGGCTGCACGCCGAGTGAGGCGCGCGCCGGCGAAGCGTTCGGCGCGGATCGGCGCACCAATCCGGACGCCGATCTGACGGCGACCGAAATCCTCCCGGCCTGGCTGCGCGAACTGCGCTGATCCGCCGTTCCTGATCCGCCGGTCTTGACCCAGCGTCCAAATCGCCTGGCCCAGAGTTTGGACGCCATGGTCAGCCGGTCCGGTCCTGCTATGGTGCGCGCTGGCGGTGCGCGCGGCCGCATCGCCACGACCCGATAACCAACGGTTCCTCGGTCCATCTGAAATTCCGATGGACCCGGTCCGGCGCGGGATGATCGCGCGGGCCGCCGTTTCGATCGTCTGCCGAACCGATCGGCGGCGCGCGATTTCAAGGGGAACTGGATTTGGCGAAGACCATCACCACCGTTCAGACGACGGCAGTCGTCCTCGTCCTCAACACCAACGACAATCCGTTGAGCATCACCGCCTCCGGCGGCGTCGAATCATCGAGCGGTACGGCGATCGATAGCTACCTGGGCCTGACCTGGACGGTCACCAACGCCGGAACGGTGTCGGACAGCACCACCATCCAAAGCACGGGCATCGATCTGCGCAGTGGCGGACGGGTCACCAACAGCGGGTTGATCAGCGCGTACGTGTTTGGCGTTCGCATGCGGACCCAGAGCGGCACGGTGACCAATTCCGGCAGGATCGCCAGCCACACGGATGGTGTCGTGCTGTCCGCCGGCGGCTCGGTCACCAATGCCGCCGGAGGCCAGATCATCGGCACGACCAATGTCGGGGTTTATTTCACCGGCGGTGCCGGCACCGTGACCAACACGGGCACCATCACCGGCGGCATCGACGCGGTGCAGTTCGTCGGCTCCTTCGCCAACCGGGTGATCATGAATCCCGGCGCGGTGTTCAACGGGACGGTTGCCGGCGGCGGCGGCTTCAACACGCTGGAACTGGCATCCGCTGCGGGCAGCGGCACGCTGTCCAATTTCGCCTCGGGATTCACCGGCTTCGGCAGCATCGTCGTCGACTCCGGCGCATCCTGGACCGCTGATTCCAGCGATACGCTGGCCGTCGGTGTCACCATCACCGACAACGGCACTCTCACCAACACCGGATCGATCCAGGGCACGACCGTCACGGTGACCAGCGGCGCCACGCTGGACAACCGAGGAACCATCACCGGCAGCAATCCCGTGCTGCTTCTGGGCGGCGTCCTGATCAATGAGGCGACGGCGTCAGTCGGCGACCTCGCCGGCCTTTATGGCGTGGCGGGCATGACGTCCCCTGCCACGGTCAGCAACGCGGGCACCATCGTCGGGGCGGAGTTCGGCGCGACGCTGACCGCCGGTGGTTCGATCGACAACCAGGCGAGCGCCTTGCTCGCCGGAACATTCGGCGTCGGCGCGTATATCGAAGGCGGCGGCGGCGCGGTGACCAATGCCGGTACGGTGCGCGGCCAGCAGAATGGCGTGGAACTCGTCGCGGGCGGTTCGATCAGCAACGCGTCCGGCGGCCGGATCACCGGTACGGCCAATATCGGCGCCTACATCAAAGGCGGCGTCGGCACGATCACCAACGCGGGGACAATCAAGGGCTGGGACGGCGCGGTCCTGCTCGCCGGCGGCGCGATCGTCAACCAGGCCGGTGGTCTGGTCACCGCCACCGCCAACACCGGAGCGTACATCGCCGGAGGCGCCGGAACGATCACCAATGCCGGAACCATCACCGGCGCGGTCGACGCGGTGCAGTTCATCGGCAGTTTCACCGACCGGCTGATCGATGTCCCCGGCGCGGTGTTCTCCGGCGCCGTGATGGGAGGCAGTGGCTCCAACACTCTGGAACTGGCGGCCGGGACGAGTGCCGCGATCGGCACGCTGACCAATCTGGGCGCCCAGTTCACCGGTTTCGGCGATATTGTCGTCGATACGGGCGCGCAATGGGAATTCGATGCCAGCGACACGTTCGGCAAGGGCGCCCCCGTGGTCGACAACGGCATGATGCTGTTCAGCGAGGCAGCCGGTACCACGCTGACCGTCGTGTCCAACATTTCCGGCGGCGGCGGCGTCACGCAGAAGGGCGGCGGAACTTTGCTGCTCAGCGGCAACGACAGCTTCAGCGGCGGCATCACCATTGGCGGCGGTACGCTGGAACTCAGCCCCGCCAACCTGGCCGGTCACGGGCCGATCGCTTTCGTCGGCGATACCACGCTGCGTGTCGATGGCTCGATCATGCCCACGGGAACGCTGCACGGCCTCGCGGTGGGCGATCGGATCGCTCGCGGGCGCCTTGTTTCTCGCCCGCGGCTCGATCCCGCCAGGCGCGTCGATCGTCAACGGCAACACTCTGGCGCTGATCGAAAACAGCGGGACGTTCGATCTGACCTTGGACCCCGGCCAGAGCTACGACAACCTCGCGTTCGGGCTGTCGGCGGACGCCGGCAACGGCACGCTCATCACGGTCGACCCGGCGTGCTTTTGCGCCGGCACGCGGATCATGACACCGGACGGAGAAGTCGCCGCCGAAGACCTTCGTGCCGGCGATGCGGTCGTCATCGTGTCCGGTGCGACCCGGACGATCCGCTGGGTCGGACACCGGCGACTGGACCTGTCCCGGCATGCCGCGCCGGCACGCGCCGCGCCGATCCGCATCCGGGCGCACGCCTTCGCCGACGGAGTGCCTCGGCGTGACCTGCTGCTGTCGCCCGACCATGCCGTGCTCCGCGACGGACTGTTGATCCCGGCGGCTTTGTTGTTGAACGGCGCCAGCATCACGCGGGAGATGGCGCGGCGGCGGGTAACTTATTACCATATCGAACTCGACGCGCACGCCATCCTGCTGGCGGAAAACCTGCCGGCCGAGAGTTACCTCGACACCGGCAATCGCGGTCTGTTCGACAACGCGGGCGGCCCGACGACGCTGCATCCCGACTTCAGCGGCGGTCAGATGGGGCGCGTGGCGCGATCATGCCTGCCATTCGCCGATGATCCCGACCAGGTCGAACCGATCTGGCGGAATCTGGCCGCGCGAGCGGAACGAAACGGCTGGCCGGCGCCGGCCGCGCCCGAAACGACCGACGATCCCGCGTTGTGCGTGCTTGCCGAATCCGGACGCATCACCCCCACCGCTGTCGCGCCAGGCCGTTATGAATTCACGCTGTCGCGCGCGACCAAACGGGTGCGGCTGGTGTCACGAAGCACCGTTCGATCCGAGACTGCGCCATGGATCGCCGATTGTCGCCGTCTGGGTGTCATGCTGAGCGCTCTGCGGCTGCGATCCGGCGGATCGTCGGTCGTTACAATCCCGCTCGATCACCCGGACCTGTGTGAGGGCTGGTGGCAACCGGAGTGGCATGGCCCGCGCACGCTGCGCCGTTGGACAAATGGCGATGCCGTGGTGGAGCTGCCCGCCGCGGTAACGTCCGAGACCGGCCCGTGGGTGCTGGAAATCGCGTTCGGCACCGTGCCTTATCCGTTGCCGGCGACAATTCAGGCCGGTCCGCGTTTCTCCGATGCGACGCCTGTAATGCGCCAGGCTGAAGCTTCTGCTTAGAAGCTTATAAAACGTCACGACCATCGGGCCGATCGTGGCATTGTGTTCCTTCAGGTTCACACGCCACGGCGCCGCGGGCCCACCTCGGGCCTCAACTCGGCGCAACAATGCAGCCAGAGCCTTATCATGCTCCTGGTGACGGCGAATCTGATCATCGTCACCATACCAAATCGATTCGAGATCCGCCCCCCAAGGTATCTGCGCGGCGTGCCGCTGACGCCAGACGATAATCAGTTCCGCTACGGTGCCCGGAATCACCTGTTCGCCATTCTGCCACCGGCGAACAGCACGCGGCGTTACCCGCGGGAGGGCGGCGGCATCGCTCTGCTTCAGGCCCAGGATTTCGAGGTGCTGGTTGAACTCGGTGCTGATCATGCCTCCTTGACAGGAGGCTTTCAGTCCTCTGTCAAAGAGGTATGGTATTCCTCTATCCCAGGCGTGCTGAGCCAGGTGGTACGGCACGGCGCGCAAGGTGGCGCCAGCGGCCCGGTGACGTGGCGAAAAAAGGGGCGCCCGAGGCCGCGCCGTGCTAAGCTACGCGTCATGAACGTCGCAATGGTGAACCCTTGGTCCGCCGAGCAGTTCCTCGACTGGGCCGCGCGCCAGGAGGAACGCTATGAGTTCGACGGCATTCGCCCGGTCGCCATGGTCGGCGGGAGTGCCAACCATAACCGCATCTCGCAGAACATCTACGCGGCGCTGCGATCACGTCTGCGCGGAACACCATGCTCACATTTCGGGCCTGATCTTGGCGTCAGAACGATCGGCGAGAGGGTCCGCTATCCGGACGCTTTGATCACCTGCACGAAATTTCCGGGAACGGAAAGACTCGCACCGGATGTCGTCATCATCTTCGAGGTGATCAGCTCCGACTCCGGCCGGCGCGATCGGATCGAGAAAGTGCGGGAATACGCCGCCGTCGCTTCGGTCCGGCGCTATGTCATTGTCGAATCTTCAGGCAGTGGTCTGCTTGTCCTGCATCGGCAACAGGGGGATGCGGCGTTCACCGCACTGACCCTGACGGGCGAAGACACGCTAACCTTGCCGGAGATCGGCGTTTCCATGCCGGTCGCGGAATTCTATGAGGACGTCGAATTCGTGGAGACCGGCGCGGCCGAATGAGGTTCGGCGGAATTGTTGAAACGCACGCACGCGGCTCTGGCGACGAACGCGCCGCCGGGTGAGGCGAACTTCACGCCAAAGCCGTCTGGAGGCTAACCCGCCACCCGCGGCAGCCCGAAATGGTCACGCAAGGTCGTTCCCTCGTAGTCGTGCCGGAACAGTCCGCGACGCTGCAATTCGGGAACCACGAGATCGACGAAATCGTCGAAGGCGCCAGGGAAGTACGGCGGCAGGATGTTGTACCCGTCCGCCGCGCCCGCGACGAACCACTCTTCCAGCGTGTCGGCGATGCGCCGCGGCGTGCCGCACAGCACCCAATGGCCGCGCGCCGCCGCGGTCAGATTATACAGGTCGCGCAACGTCATGTTG
>ODAK010004228.1_pt1 | contig 14730 bp, 11 predicted proteins | sample 1539591 | NCBI WGS metagenome assembly ODAK01 (sample SAMEA3539303, study PRJEB22396) | soil metagenome | biome: tundra; feature: field; material: soil | place: USA | collected 2010-05 | depth 0.15 m | reverse complement strand
CCCCGTCCCCCGCCACCCGGAAGGACAGCCCTCATGCGTACCGGCAACTGGACCTGAGCAGCAGCTCGACGCTCGTAATTCGCGGCGCTGACGTAACCCTCGGTCCTGGCGCGGCTGCGGGTCGTGTCGGCTGATGCTGGCGTGCCAGCTGATCGCCAGCACCGTGGCCGTGATGGCGCCCAGGCCGCCGGCCACTGCGATGACGGCCGAGGGAGCGTAGTGTTCGGCCGCCGCGCCCGCGAGGATCATGACCAGGCCTTGGCCTAGGCTCATTCCGCCGACGGCCAGGCCGAACGCCTGGCTTCGCTGCTCGGCCGGCGCGGCTCGGACGAAGGCGGCGTTAGCGGCCAGCTGGAAACACGTGAACACTCCAGACGCGGCCAAAATCAGCAGGGCGGGAAGAAGGGGAGGCGAAAGGGCGAAGAGCATGAGGACCGCGCAGGCGGCGACGGCAAGCGGGCCCATCACCCTCAGCCGCCGGGCAGGACTTACCGCCCGGCCGAACACGAGCGATCCGATCGACGCCCCGAGGACCTCGAAGGCCAGCAGCAGCCCGACCGTCACGGAGCCGCCGCCGAGAGAATGGCCAAGGGGGGCCGCCACCCCTTCTGGCGCGTCGTAGAAGGCCGCGAGCCAGCCGAGCAGCATCGACGTCCGCAGCGTGGGGTTCGCGAAGACGAGCCGTGACCCTGCGATGACGCCGGAGAGCCGGGACGAGGTGTCCGCATCGCTCACGCTTGTCGATGACGTCGGCCGGGCTAGCACCCAGATGCGAGCGATGGCGGCCGAGACGGCAAAGGTGGCGGCGTCGATCAGCAGAGAAGGCCCGGTGTGAAAGAACCCGGCGATCGCGCCGCCCACCGCGAACCCGATGACCTGGGCGATTTGGCTCGTGGTGAGCATTATCGCGTTACCGATCACGTAGCTGTCACCGGCCAGCACGTCGGGGAAAACCGCCGCACGCGCCGACGTAAACGGAGCTCCGACGAGCGTCACCACGAAGAGCAGCGCCACCATTGCCCCGAGCGGCATCCGCGGGATCGCCATCACCAGGACGAACGCGCACCGCGCCAGGTCACAGACGATCATCACCCGGCGGCGCGGGTAACGGTCGGCGAGCCCCGCCAGGGTTACGCCGCCGACAAAAGTGGGCACGATACTGACCACGAAGGTGACCGCGGCGAGAAAGGCCGACCGGGTCCTGTCGTAGACAAGCAGCGTCAGGATGACGCGGGCCAGCTGATCGCCGACTACCGACAACAGCTGCGCCACCCACAGAGCCCGGAACTCTGTCACCGCGAATACGTCGCGGAACGTGGTCTTCGAAGCCTGCACCGTTGTGCCCCCCCGGGCCAGCGTGTGCTTTGCTATGTCACCCTCCGGCTCGGCGCGATACAGCAGTATGGGTGGTCAAATACTGACCGACAGTGGCTACCTTTAGCAACAGCACAGGATAGGCGGCCCGCGCCGGGGGCGGGCCGTCAGCTCGCGGACGCGGCCTGGCAGCGGCCCAGGGCCTTCGGCTGGGCTGGTTAGCCGTCGGCGCCCGGCTCGGGTGAGCCGGATGACCCGCTGCGGTTCAGCTGCGCTGCACCGCGCCGACCCGGCGTTCGGCCTCGGCCACGGCCGCGTCGCGGGCGGCGTTGGTCTCCGCCACGGTGAGCGTCCGGTCGGGGGCACGGAACCTGAGCGTGTAGGCCAGCGACTTGCGCTGCTCGCCGACCTGGGCTCCGGTGTACACGTCGAACAGCCGCACATCCTCGAGCAGCTCCCGGGGCGCCCCGGCGACCAGCGCCGCTTCCACCTCGGCGGCCGGCACGGCCGCATCCACGACCAGCGACACGTCCTGCGTCGCCAGCGGGTAAACCGACAGCTCCGGCGCCTGCACGGTCCCGTTGCCCTCGGCCGCGGCGAACAGGACCGACAGGTCGAGCTCAAGCGCGCAGGTCCGGTCCGGCAACCCGAACATCTTGGTCACCCGCGGATGCAGCTCGCCCGCGTGGCCGGCCAGCCACTCCCGCCCCGGCGACTGCTCCTGACCCTGGCCCTGGCCCTGGTCGGCGGCTACCCGTGCGTAGATGGCCGCGCAGCGGCCCGGATGCCACGGCGCGTGCTTGTCGGCGCGCACGTCGAGCGACACCCGGCAGATCCGGCCCACCGCTCGCGCCGCCTCGATGGCGTCCGCCCACGACGACACGCGGCCCGGACCCCACCAGCCGTTGAGCTCACGGGCACCGGCGAGGACGGCGCCGAGCCGCAGCGGCTGGCCGGGCAGCGCGGCCTCGAGCGAGGCGAGTTCGGACACCGAGGGTCCCCGGTCGACGGCCAGGATGGGCGCCGAGGGCGCCGCCCCCGGCCGCGGCCGGAAGACCGGGCCGATCTCGAACAGCGCGGTGTCGGCGAAACCCCGGCCGATGTTCCTGGCCAGCACCCGGAACAATCCGGGCAGCAACGTCGTGCGCAACAGCGGCTCGTCCTCGCTCAGCGGGTTCGCCACCACCACCGCCGGACGGCGCATGTCCTCGGGCGGCAGTCCGAGCAGGTCAGCGTCGGACCGGGACGCGAACGGCGATGACAGCACCTCGACGTAGCCGGACTCGGCCAGCGTCCGGCCCACCGACCGGCGCAGCCGCTGGCGCGGCGTCAGCCCCCGCCCGGCCAGCACGCGAGGCATCCGGGCCGCCACGTTCTCGTACCCTTCCAGCCGGATCACCTCTTCGGCGAGGTCGGCAGGGTCGGTGAGGTCGGGCCGCCAGGACGGCGGGTTCACCTCGAGCGCGGCCACCAGGGCCGCACCTCCCGAGGTCTCCGGCTCGGCTCGCCGGTCCGCCCGCCAGGGGGCGACGGTCGGCAACGCGGCCATCCGCCTCTCCCGCACCGTGCACCCCACCTCGCGCAGCCGCCGGACCACGATGTCCCGGCCGTACACCACGCCGGCCACCCGGTCCGGGTAATCCGCCGCCATGGAGATCGCCACCGGCGGCACGTCGACCCACGCGTGGGTGCAGCCGGGCACCACGCGGCCGCCGCCCAGCCCGAAGAGCAGGGCCGCCGCCTTCGCGCTGGCCCGCAGCGGCAGCTCGCGGTCCACGCCGCGCTCGAACCGGTAGGACGCCTCGCTGTGCAGCTTGTGCCGCCTGCTCATCTTGGCCACGCCGTCGGCGTCGAAATGCGCGGCCTCGATCACCAGGTCGGAGGAGTCCGAGTCGATCTCGGTGGACAGGCCGCCCATTGTCCCGGCCAGGGAAATCGGCCCGGACGCGTCGGTGATCAAGATGTCGTCCGGATCCAGGGTGCGGACCACGTGATCCAGCGTCTCGAGCTTCTCCCCCGGCTGAGCCCGCCTGACCACGATCTCGCCGGTCAGCTTGGACCGGTCGAACGCGTGCAGCGGCTGTCCGAATTCCAGCATCAGGTAGTTGGTCACGTCGACCGCGAGCGACACGGACCGCATTCCGCACCTGGCCAGCCGGACCCGCATCCACAGCGGGGTCGGGGCCGCCGGGGAGAAGCCGCGCACCTCCCGCAGCACGAACCTGTCGCAGCCGGCCAGGTCGCCGATGCGGGCCGGGTAGACCTCCGCGCCAACGTCCCCGAGGTTCCCGCCGAGCACATCGGGACCGGGCAGTGTCACATCAGGCAGGCCGGTGGACGCGGGATCGGTGAAGGGGACGCCGAACGCGCTGGCGAGCTCGCGGGCGATCCCCCGCACCGAGACCGCGTAGCCCCGGTCCGGGGTCACCGCGATCTCGAGCACCTCGTCGCGCAGTCCCGCGTACGCCACGAAATCGGCGCCGAGCGGCGCGTCCGGCGGCAGCACGATGATGCCGGAGTGATCCTCTCCGATGGCCAGCTCCTGGGCCGAGCAGATCATCCCCTCGGAGATGTGGCCGTAGGTCTTGCGCGCGCTGATGTCGAAACCGCCGGGCAGCGCCGCGCCGGGCAGCGCGAGCGGCACCCGGTCACCGACCGCGAAGTTGACCGCGCCGCAGATCACCCCGGACGCCTCATCAGGCGGCCCGGCCAGCTGCCCCTCGGAGACCGCGACCCGGCAGTACCTGATCGGCTTCTTCAGCTTCTGGGGTCCGGCCAGTTCCTCAACGAGGAGCACCTGGGCGATCACCACGCCGCGGATGTCGTGCCCTACCGACTCCAGCGACTCGACCTCGAGCCCGGCCGCGGTCAGCCGCCTGGCCACCTCGGTCGCGTCGGCCGGCTCAGGCAGCGGCGCGTACTCACGCAGCCAGGAAAGCGGCACTCGCATCTCAGATCTCCATCCCGAACGCCCGGCTGAACCGCACGTCGCCTTCCACCGCATCCCTGATCTCGCCGAGCCCGTGCCCGATCATCAGGCTGCGCTCGATGCCGAGCCCGAACGCGAACCCGCTGTACCTGTCCGGGTCGATGCCGCACGCCACCAGCACCCGCGGGTTCACCATGCCGCAGCCCGCGATCTCGATCCAGCCCTGCGACTTGCACACCCGGCACGGATCACCGCCGGGCTTGGCCGAAGCGCCGCGGCAGATGTGGCATTCCATTGACACGTCGCCGGACGGCTCGGTGAAGGGGAAGTAGTCGGGCCGGAAGCGCGTCCGCAGGCCCACGCCGAACATGGCGTCCACGAACGACTGGATCGCGCCGCGCAGGTCGGCCATGGTCAGGCCCTCATCGACCGCGAGCCCCTCGATCTGGTGGAACACCGGGCTGTGCGTGGCGTCGAGCGGGTCGTGCCGGTAACAGCGGCCGGGGCTGACCACGTAGAGCGGCAGCGGGCGACTGAGCATGGACCTGATCTGCACCGGCGAGGTCTGCGTCCGCAGCACCATGCCCGACTTGACGTCAGGTCCCGCCGGGCTCTGGACGAAGATCGTGTCCTGCATTTCCCTGGCCGGGTGGTCGGGCGGGATGTTCAGCGCGTCGAAGTTGTACCACTCGGCTTCGACCTCTGGTCCCTCCGCGACCTCGTAGCCCATCGCGACGAAAACGTCGGACAGCCGGTCGGCCAGCATCGTGACGGGATGGCGCGCGCCCGCCGGGATCCGGCGGCCGGGCAGCGTGACGTCGACCGCCTCGGTGAGCAGCACCTGCCGGTCACGTTCGGCTTCCAGCTGGACCTGGCGCTCCCGGAGCGCTTCGCGGAGCCGGCCGCGGGCCGCGCCCACCCGGCGCCCCGCCTCGGCGCGGGCCTCCGGCGGCAGCGCGCCGATCTCCGCGCTGGCCAGCGAGAGCGGCGCCCGGTCACCGTCGTGCGCGATCCGCGCCGCCTTCAGCTCCTCGAGCGTCCCGGCGGCGGCGACGGCGGCCAGGGCCTCGTCGAGCACGCGCGCCACCTCGTCCGGCGCCAGCGCGGCCACCCCCCGTGGGTCGTAACTCTTGTTTGGTGCGGACATTGGGTCCTGCTTCCTGCGGGCCGTACATTAACTTGAAGGTCTGCTGGGGTTCCGGCCAGCAATTCTGCCGAACGGGCCGTGGTAGCACTTCCGCGTCAGCGCGAAACGCCAGCCGGCTGGCGTCGGGCCCTGATTTCCCGGCTTCCTAGGAAATGGCCGGCCCTGCGCGGTTCATGCCCAGGACGTCACGCCCGCCGATAGCTGTGCTGGGTAATAGCTGTGCTGGGTAATAGCTGTGCTGGGTAATAGCTGGGCTGGATAGCCCGAAGGGACATTACCGTACCGAGCCTGTAGGCGTTGCCGTTGGACGGTCCGTCGGCTGGACGGGCGGTCTCAGGTGCGCTCTTAGGCGGCAGCAGCCCCTGCGGGCACGATAAATCGGAACTCGGCGCCGCCACCGGGCGCGCGGGACACGCCGATCGTGCCACCGTGGGCCTCGACGAGGCCCTTGACGATGTAAAGCCCGAGGCCGGTGCCCCCGCGGCGCTTGCCCCGCCAGAACTGGCGGAACACGCGGGGCGCCACGTCGGGCGAGATGCCCTCGCCCTGGTCGCGCACCAAGACGGCGGCCGCGTCAGGCTCGCTGAGCGGCGTTTCCGCCGCGTCGCCGCCCAAATGTGCTGGTTCCACCACGACAGTCACGATACCAGCTCCGTGCCTGACAGCGTTTTCCACCAGGTTGCTGAGAATCTGATCGATCTTGTCGGCGTCCAGCCAGGTCTCCGGCAGGCCGCTGCGGACCTCCAGCCGGAACCGGTCCTCGGCGTCGCCCGCGGCCACCCGCCCTGCGATGATCTTCCTCGCGCGGTCCGGCAGGTCGACCAGCTGCCGGTGGACCTCCATCCGGCCGGACTCGAGCCTGGACACGTCGAGCAGCTCGGTAATAAGCCTCGTCACACGGTCAGCGTCGGCGTTCACCGTCTCCAGCATCACGCGCTTCTGGTCATCGGTGAACCGGCCCCACTTGTTCAGCAGCGTGGCGGTGAAACCCTTGACGCTGGTGAGCGGGGACCTCAGCTCGTGCGCGACGGTGGAGACCAGCTCGGCCCGGCTGCGCTCGAGCCGTTCCCGCTGCTCCGCACCGCGCAGGCTGATCACGAGCTTTTGGAGTGCTCTGTTGCCCCGGGGGGAGCGGGGGGTGCGGACGTAGCCGACCGAGACGAGGACTTCGGTGCCGTTGGACAGGTAGAGGGATCGCTCGGGGTGGCGGGTGCGGGTGGACAGGCCGTGGTACGGGTCGGCGCAGACCCACCAGTCGTTGCCGTCGGCGTCGCGGAGCGGCAGCACGTCGAACACGAACTTGCCGATGACTTCGGCCGGGTCCTGCTTAGTCAGGCGGGCGGCGACCCGGTTGAACACGACGATGCGGCCGGCTTCGTCGGCCACCACCACCCCATCCGGCAGCTCATCGGCGAAGACCAGGCTCCCGATCGGGACCGGCCCCTCTGGTAGCGGCCCCCCCGGAAGCCTACTGATGCCAGAGTCATGACCGTTCGCGGTCTCGCGGTTTCTGGACGCCCTAGCCGGTTGAGGGGCCTGCGGGTCAGATGACGCCCGGCTCGTAATGAGCTTGTCCACTGCAGCGAACCCTCCGTCCGGCGAGGCCGCGCTGCAAGCGTCCGGCGGCCGGAAGTGGTCACGGTATGGGTAACAGATTGTGATCAGACTCTAGCGCGTATGGCGTCATTGTGACAGTCCTGAGACGCGAATTCTCTATGTTGTAGCCCAAATACTCTCTGCCATCACGAATGGCTTACGCGTCGCCTTGTCCCGTTACCGCGCGTACTCGCTGCGCACGCGCGGACGCGTAGAGACACACCGCCGCCGCGGCGGCCAGATTGAGGCTTTCTGCACGGCCGTAGATGGGCACCGCAATGGGTTCGTCGGCCAGCGCGACCAGCTCCGGCGGCAGTCCCCAGGCCTCGTTGCCGAACATCCAGGCCGTGGGTTCGGCCAGCCGGGCCTGCACGCCAGGATCGTCCAGAGAGCGGCCCGCGCGGCCGTCGGCGGCCACGATCCGCAGGCCGGCCGCACGCATGGCCGCGACGGCATCCTCGAGCCTGGCGCCGGCCACTACCGGCAGATGAAACAGGCTGCCCGCCGATGCGCGCACGCACTTGCCGTTGTACGGATCGACGGACGCGTCGGCGAAGACGACGGCATGGGTGCCTGCGGCGTCAGCGGTGCGCAGCACCGTGCCCGCGTTGCCCGGATCGCGGACGTTCGCCAGCAGCGCGACCAGGGTGGGCGCCGGACCTGGGCGGGTTACCTCGGTGAGCGGGACGTCGATAAAGCCGCAGACCGCGAGCAATCCCTGCGGGGTCACCGTCTGCGCCAGCTCGTCCATGATCTCGCCGCTGACGAGGTGCACCGGGATGCCGGCCCCGGCGATCGCGGTGACGAGATCGGAGTGCCGGCTCCGCGCGGGCACGGTCACGAATAGGTCGGTGAGGAGGGCCCCGCAGTTGAACGCCTCCGCCACCGCTTGCGGACCTTCGGCGAGGAAGGCCCGCTCACGCTGGCGGAAGGCACGTTTCGTCAGGCGCCGCGCGGCCTTGAGCCGCGGCGAATGGGCGCCCGCATAACTGATCTCGGCCGATGCGGTCACCCTGCCTGGCTCCTAGGCAGCTGCTGACCCTGAGGCGTCAGGCAGGGCCTTCTTCGCCACCTCGACCAGAGCCGAGAAGGCCGGCTCGTCCGCGACAGCGAGCTCGGCCAGCATCCGCCGGTCGACCTCGACGCCGGCCACTCGCAGGCCCTGGACGAAGCGGTTGTACGTCATGCCGTTGGCCCGGGCCGCAGCGTTGATCCGCTGAATCCAGAGCCGCCGGAAATTGCCCTTGCGATCCTTGCGGTCGCGGTAGGCATAGGTCATCGAGTGGAGGACCTGCTCCTTGGCCTTGCGGTACAGCCGTGACCGCTGGCCCCGGTAGCCGCTAGCCCGCTCGAGGGTAACCTTGCGCTTCTTGTGGGCGTTGGTCGCCCGCTTGACGCGTGCCATTGTTCTGTCTCCCTAACGCGGGCCGGGCTACTTGCCCAGCAGCTTCTTGATCTCCTTGACGTCGCTGGGCGCGACCGTCACTTCTCCGGCGAGCCGCCGCGTCAGGCGGGACGACTTGTGCTCGAACAGGTGGCCTCGGTTGGCGCGGCGGCGCATGACCTTGCCTGTGCCGGTCAGCCGGAACCGTTTCGCGGTACCGCTGTGTGTCTTCATCTTCGGCATGGTCGCCGTCGTCTCCATTCCTGCCTGCCGCCCGCAAGCGGGCAGCAGCTAGCCATCGTCACCGTGGCGCCTTGCCACGGTGGTCCCCTCGAAGGCGGACAGCCGTCACCATCCCCCGGCACTGGACGCCGGGGCTTGTCGCCGCCGGGTATCGCTGCCGGCTAGGCCGGACCTGGTACCGCAGCACCGTCAGCGGCCGGCTCGATGTCCGCGAATGCGGTATCTGCCGGCGCGGTATCTGCCGGCGCGGTATCTGCCGGGTCTGGCGTCGCGGCCGCCCGCGGGCTCGGCACGGACCGGTTGTTCGGCGAAGCTGGGGTCGGATGGGCCCTGGTCGCTTCGCTCTTCTTCCGGTGCGGGCCGATCACCATGATCATGTTCCGCCCGTCCTGCTTGGGCTGCGACTCCACGAAGCCGAGCTCTTCGACGTCTCCGGCCAGACGCTGCAGCAGACGGAAGCCTAGTTCAGGACGCGACTGCTCACGTCCCCTGAACATGATCGTCACCTTGACCTTGTCGCCCGCCTTCAGGAATCGCTCGACGTGGCCCTTCTTGGTGCCGTAGTCGTGCGGATCGATCTTCGGGCGGAGCTTGATCTCCTTGACGACGGTCTGCGTCTGGTTCTTGCGCGACTCCCGGGCCTTGACTGCGGACTCGTACTTGAACTTTCCGTAGTCCATGAGCTTGCAGACCGGTGGGCGCGCCGTGGGCGCGACCTCGACGAGGTCGAGGTCGGCCTCCTGGGCCAGCTTGAGTGCGTCGTTGACCGAGACAATCCCGATCTGCTCCCCCTTCGCCCCGACCAGCCGGACTTCAGGAGAGCGGATGCGCTCGTTGATACGTGCTTCGGTGCTGATGTGACCTCCTGAGCCTCATCTCCGCCGCCGGCGCTTCCGGCGGCGATATGTGCCATCGCGCCCGGGAGTTTTCCTGCGGCGGCGGACCCATAAGGAGACCGCCGACGAGAAAGCCCCGCGAGCAACGCGCTCCGCGGGGCAACCACAACAACGGCGCGGTCCCGCGAATGAGGCGGGAATGCGCCGTGCCAAGAACACCCGGCGCCATGCGCGCTCTCGCGCGCACCGCATGCCGGACGTCTGGCCAGACCCGCCTGCCCCGGTAGCTACCGGGCCGACTGGGTGGGAGGTGGTCCTCCGCTTTGCGCGCCCGGCAGCAAGCTACCGGGCTATTGGCAACTAAGCCTAACAGCACTGAGCCGTCAGGCGGTATTCCCGCGCTTTCCCGACCCTGGCCTAATTGAGCACCCGCTTGGTGAAGGTGCGGGTACCCAGGTAGCTGAAGACCACCGTGCCGCCGACCAGCGCGAGCAGGACGCCCCACATTGGCATGTGCCCAAGGGACGGGGTCAGCACGGCTCGCAGTCCCTCGGACATATACACCATGGGATTGACCAGGACCGCGATCTGCAGCCAGCGGATATGGTGCAGCGCCGACCAAGGGTAGTAGACACAGCCGAGCATGGTGGCGGGGAGCAGGATCACGGCGAACAGCATCTGCATCTTGCGCGGGTCCATCATCGTGCCGAGCAGCAGCCCGAGCGAGGACGTGAGCAGCGACGCGAAGACCAGGATGAGCGCGAGCAGGCCCCAGTTGGTCACGTGCACATGCGGGGCCTGACCAGAGGCGTGCACGAGCAGCACGATCGGGAACACGATGACCGCGCCGATGAACGACTGGACCGCGCCCGCCACGATTTTCTGGATCGCCAGGACCCGGATCGGCACCGGGGCAAGCGCCCGGTCCTCGATCGTGCGTTGCCAGGAGAACTCCATCACCAGCGGGAACGTCACGGCCATGATGCCCTGCATGAGCAGCATGGAGGCCATCAGGCCAGGCACCAGGATGGTGGCGAAGTTGACGCTGCCCGTCGCCCGGGATGCGGCCGCTCCCCCGCCGAGGTTGATACCGCCGCCGATCTTCGGGAACACGTAGGCGAAGACGAAGACGAACAGCAGCGGCTGCATGACCGCCCGGGTGAAGGTGGCAATGGCGTTGCGCCGCAGCACCCGGAACTCCCGGGCCATCATGGCGTTGAACGTCCTGATCAGGGTCGGCCGCGGCTTAGGTGCGTCCGCAATCAGGGCGGCAACCTGTGCTGGCCCGGGGGGACGACCCCCCGGAACCCCCCGCTCCCGGGGGGACCCATCCCCCCGGACCTCCCTTGTGGTGGTGGTCACTCGCGGTACTCCCGTCCGGTCAGGGTGAGGAAAACTGTCTCCAGGCTGGGCTTGAGCTGGGTCGCGTCACGTACGGTCAACCCGGCGGCGGAACCCACGGTCACGAGCTCACCGAGCACGCCCTCGGGTTCGCGGGTGAAGACCCTGATGTAATCCCCGTCGGTTTCGACTTTACTGACCCCGGACCGTTCGGCCAGTCCTGCTTTCTCGGTGACGCCGTCAGGCACGGCTTCCTCGTACCTGACCGTGATGACCGTTTCCGCGCCCGTGCTGTGCTTCAGCTCGTTCACGGTGCCTGAGGCCAGCACCTCGCCGTGGTCGACCACCGCGACCTGCTCGCACAGCGCCTCGGCTTCTTCCATGTAGTGCGTGGTCAGCAAGATAGTCTGTCCCTCGGCGTGCAGCACGCGCAGGATGTCCCACAGGTTCGCCCGGGTTTGCGGGTCGAGCCCGGCGGTCGGCTCGTCGAGGAACAGCACGTCCGGACGGTGGACCAGGGCCCGCGCGATCAGCAGCCGCTTGGCCTGGCCGCCGGACAGGTCGGTGGACATCGCCTTGCGCCTGTCCGCGAGCCCGAATGCCTCGAGCAGCTGGGTGGCGCGACGTGATGCCTCCCGCAGCCCGAGACCGAAGAACCTGCTGCGGAACTCCAGGTTCTCCGCCACGGTCAGCTGCATGTCGAGCGTGTTGTTCTGGGTCACCACGCCGATCCTGCGCTTAACGCCGACCGGATCGGCGACCACGTTTATGCCTGCCACCCACGCCTGTCCGCCGGTCGGCAGGACCAGCGTGGTGAGCATGCCGATCGTGGTGGACTTGCCCGCGCCGTTCGGCCCGAGCAGGCCGAAGAACTGGCCGGAGTTGACGCTCAGGTCGATGCCGCGCACCGCGGGCACGTCCCCGCGGGACGACTTATAGGTCTTGCGCAAATCTTCGGTGCGAATCGCGAGCCCGGCGCCGTCCGTCATAATGTCAACCTATGTTGACGAATGACTAGTGTCAACTTAGATTGACGCCTCCGCTCGCCGCACCGCGACAATCCGACGTCCTGCGTCACTTGCCGCGCTCCTTCCGTATCAGCTCACCGAATTGCTTGATCATGTCGATAAAGAACCTGCGGATGGCCGGCTCGTCCTCCGGGCTCACGAAGTCGAAAGCGTCGCTCCAGTACGGCCCGGCCAGCGAGTAATAGTCCGCACAGATGCGGCGTCCCTTGCCGGTCACGAACAGCCTGACCACCCGCCGGTCATCGGCGTCGCTGCGCCGCTCAACGTAACCCTCCCGCACCAGCGTGTCCACCACTGCGGTCACCGTTCCCGGCGATGACCAGCCCCGGGCCGCGACATCGCTGGACTTGAGGCCGTCCGCGGTCAGCAGCACGCCCAGCACGCCCAGCCCCGCCGGGCTGATCCGCAGTCCCGTCTGGGCCACGGTGCAGGCGCAAAGCGCGCTCATGATCCGCGACGCCGCCAGCAGCAACGCAGACAGCGGCGCGTCCTCGGAAAAAGTGTCGGCCGCATCCCCCCACCCCGTGTGGCCCGGTCCGCTCGGCGGGGAGTCCTGCTGGGACCGCACCGCTCCTACCTCGCTCACGTCGCCCAGTCTTCATCGTCAGCTATTTCAATGTCAAATCATTTGACCTCAAAGTACTTTCGCGGTCCGTGGGGCGGGCAGCCGCGCTGCCGATCACCTCAGACAGGCGGCGATGGTCCGCGCGCACTCCATCGACTCAGCATGTGTCGTATCCACTTCCAGGTCATACACCACGCCCTGGTGAACCGCCTCCGCCTGGGATGCAGCCATTCCGGTGATCCGATCGCCCCGTGCAACCTCCCGGTCCGCGGCAACCGTACCCTCGCACCTGACACCGACCCACAGCACGCCAAGTCCGCTAAGAGCCTTCTGCCACCGCTGCTGGGACACCGCTCCACCGAGGAAGACCTCGTCGATGATGACCCCCGCCCCCGCGCGGGCCATAGCGGCGACCCCCTCGATCCATGCCGCTTCCAGCGACCGGAACTCCGGCCCGACGATCACCTCGCCGTCCGGAGCGAACTGGACCCCCGCATCTGATGCCCTCAGGGACGCGGGCATCGCCTGGATCAGTGTGTCCACCCCGAAGGCCAGCCATGGATCCCGCAGGACGGACTGCAGACACCGGGCGATCCCGGACTTCCCCGAACTGGAACCACCATTGAGGACGATCACCTGGGTTGCCACCGCGCCACAGTAGACGCATCGCATCCACTCGGTGGACCCCAAACGGGACGGCCAAGCATGGTGCAGCACCGGATGACACCGCCGCTTTGACCCTCTGGCGGAGGCTGTCATCCGGCGCTGGCCGGGTAGGGAGGGCAGCGATCGGCTGCCTGGTAAAGGTGGCCGTGGTGGCCGGGGCGTTAGCCGGAGGGGCCGGGGGGCGGGCCGTGGCTGTGCAGGATCTTGGTTTTATCGGGGCTGTAAGCAGTGGTGGTGCCGTCGGGGTTCAGGACGACGGTCCAGCCCCACTGATGGATGACGACATGGTGGTGGAACCAGCAGTACAGAGCGCAGTCGTCGACGCTGGTCTTGCCGCCGTTGGCCTGGTGGGTGATGTGGTGGACCTCGCAGCCGGACGCGGGCTGGTCGCAGCCGCTGGGGAACCGGCAGTGCTGGTCCCGCTGGATCACCGCGCGGCGGATCGCGGCCGGGATGTCCCGGCTGACCCCGACGTCCAGCGGCAGGCTCGGCCCGGCCAGCCGGGCACCGAGCTGCTCGCGGCGCAAGAAGCTGGCCAGCCCGCCCGGACCCGATACCAGGGCTACGGCCTTGCCAATGATCTTCCGTTCCAGGGCATCACGGCCGCGCGCCGTCGGCGGCACCGGACCGGGCAGCGGGACCTCATCGGCCCCGGAGGGCCCGGACGACGCGGAGGTCGCGGAGGTCGCGGGGGTCGCGGGCGGCGCGGGGGTGTCCGGGGTTGGGTCGCCGCCGGGGCTGGGGTCGTTGCGGCTGGGTCCGTGCGGGCTGTGGCCGTAGCCGGCGAGTTCTACGCAGAGCCGGACGAGGTCGTCCAGGACGGCGGGGTTAACCTCGCCCATCACGATCGGGGTGATGGACGCGTCGCAGGCGAAGGCCTCGGCGGCGCCTCCTTCCAGCCAGGCACCGCCGTCGCTGCCTGAGACGGAAGCAGCGGCGCGGTGCGCGGCCCACTGGCCCCGGACTCGCTCGGTCCACGCCTTCTGCAGCGTGGAGTCGGCGTCCAGGTCCATCAGGTCGGCCAGGGACATATGCGCGATGACCTTCGCGGGCTGGCCGGCCCGCTCCGGGAGCAGCCCGGCGCTGACGAGGCGGCGCATCGCTTCTTCCAGCGCGTCATGGTACCGCTGGGCGTGGCTGCGGTTGTCCTCGGCGCCCCGGGGGGCGGACAGCGCATCCAGGACCGTGGTGAGGACGGCGGTGCATTCCGGGGTAAGGTCGCCGGACAGGACCCCGGCGCCGCCGAACGTGGTCTGCAGGCGGACGGCGCGGTCCTCGAGGATCTTTCCCTGGTCATCATCGCCGTCGGGGTCGGGGTGGGCGCGGGACTGGATCTCGGCGGCTAGCGCGGCCAGGCCACGCAGGGCCATGCCCCGCTGGACGGCGGCGACCAGGATCGCATCCGCGGCGTCGCGGCAGTCGTCGGGGAGCTGATCGGTCCACCCGCACAGGGTCCGGGCGTAGGGCTCCGACATCTCCTCGGCGGCCAGCGCGGCCATGATCCGGGGGTGGGCGCGGGCCCGGCGGACCCACGCGGTGTGGGCAGTGGCGGCACCCTTGGTGATCCGGGTCTGGTGGATGAGCCAGGCCCGGGGGCTGTAGGCGGCGTCGTCGCAGTACCCTTTCCCGGCGGTGAACCCGCCCAGGACGTTGGCCCGGGCGGCGGTGGTGACCGCGGTGA
>ODAK010004226.1_pt1 | contig 14738 bp, 18 predicted proteins | sample 1539591 | NCBI WGS metagenome assembly ODAK01 (sample SAMEA3539303, study PRJEB22396) | soil metagenome | biome: tundra; feature: field; material: soil | place: USA | collected 2010-05 | depth 0.15 m | reverse complement strand
GCTGCTGCGAAAGCTGGCCCGGTGCTTACGGAACACGAGCGGATCCTAACCGATGCCCGCGTGCTCACCGATGTTCGGTTTATTTTTCATCCCTGATCTTTCTGAGAAACCGCAGAGTGCTGTCATCGTTCATATGCTGCGCCTGTCTACGCGCGATGTATACGGACATAAACAAGCTGAGTACTTTGCACTTGATTCAAACGACATCAGGCTCCTAAAACAACTGATGGACCGTGCGATAAAGAAGGAAGAGACTATCAAGAGCGTTATGACAAACTCTGGCGTTGGAGTAATAATGCCAAAGGAATTTTTCTAAAAGGAGACAGTTTGATGGCTACACCGGCAATGGCGATTGACTGGCAAGTCGACCTTTCGTACCCAGAACCTGAGCCCGGCCACCAGGTAATAGATGGCCGACAGGCCGAACTTAATGCGGAACTCGCGCGTGCGCGAAGCATCGCAGGGAAAGTCGTGGACGAAGAATTAGCGTACTCAGAGGAAACTCTCGCCAGGGCCGTCGCCTTTCTTAAGATTCACGGTGACTGGCTGTGGAAAACTTGCGGCATAGCTGTGCCGGTACCGATGATCGGACCAGGCCCAAACGCAAGCGTTGATCTGTTTTGGAGAAGAAGCTCGGGCAAGTTACTCGTCAACATACCCGCCGCCCCGGATGCGCTCGCAACATTTTACGGCGATGACTTCGGAGTCCAAAAGGCCAAAGGAACAATCGAGCCGACCAAGGTGTCAATGAATGTGGTGGCATGCCTGATGGCGTGAGGTGGGATTCTGAGTACATACCGGACGAGTCCCAAACCTATATGCGGGCTCACAGCCAGTATTTTAGAGGGAAACTACTCCAGCCTGGCGTATTCAGAAAGCGCGATGGAGGTATGTCGGTTGATTGGGACAAGTACTCAACGCCCGAGCAAACCCGGCAACGATGCGCATCCCCACCTGATAATGCCGTAATTCGCCTCGCTGTAATCGGGGTCCGTGACATACCCAAACTGGACGTACACCCGATCATACGCCAGGTCTGGAGAACCGAGCTCACTCCGATGTACTCGGCATACCGGACGGCGGCGAAGAACTGACAGAGGTCAGGGCGTCCCTGGTTGACCTCGCCAAAATCGTGATTGATCTATAGACAGCATAAAACTAGACCTATGAAACCTTAAAAACCGCAGTTATTTATCCATTTCGATCTTTCGCCCCACCTTGCGTAGCGCGGCTTCGAAGTCGGCCTGTGTGAATCCTTCAGCTCTGGCTTGGCCCTGAAATCCGGAATCGAGCGTCGGCGCGGACCGCTTCAGCCGCGCTTCTTTGTCCTTCTCGCGATTAGCCTTCAGCTTGGGGTTATTTTCGATCAAGTTCAAAATCTCCCACGCAGGCGTCACAATCGCGATGCCTGTGTTTATAGTACTGTCGAGATCACCGGCAAAGTCCACGCCGCTGTCCTCTCTTTTCATGTCCCAATGTCCGCGTATGATTCCAAGCAATAGAACGCCGATTAGTTCGTCGATCGGTCCCTCCATGGCAAATACGCCGCCGCTTGCCGAGGGGTATGCTTTTGCCGCCTTCCCTCGGAGCATCACATACACAGGAGATCCGCTGAGGCCCGCAATTGATCTAGTCTCGATCAGAAACGCTTCATATGGACGCCCGGTCTGCTCGTTAAACATAGGCTCTTCCGGCATCGCAGCAATCGCGCCGGACCGTAATATAGGAATATTCTTGCCTCTTCCATGGCGAAGCGTAAAAAGTCCGAGCATGAAAATGTCGTCGCCGATGCCGACGCCCGATGGCTCTATTCTTTCCTTATTAAGAAAACCGCCGGTCATGATTCCTGCCTGGATGAAGGATTCCGCAATGATCTGCGGGCCCCGCGCTTGGGGCTCCCTCGGCAGAATTGCAATATCCACTTCCTCGTCGTCGGGGAATATCCACTCGTTCGGAAGCTCCATAAGGCCGCTGCTATCATCCCAGCGATTGAATCGAGCGTAGAGCGTCCCGTAATCGCGCAGAGCCATTTTCACGCAGTGCTTGGCTGTCACCAGGTATTCCCAAACCTGGTCTAAGGGGTTTCCGTACCTGACAAAAAACGCGGTCCCGCCGTAGATCGTATTGATGCCGCTTTTGAAGCACAAAAAACAGAGACTGTATTTGAAATAGTCAGGTACGCGCATTTCGGCATCGGGCGGCTTCTTCCAATACCAAGTTTGGACTCGTGCGACCCTTCGATCACAGTACATTTATCGTGTACCTACTGTCAAGGGATAATTACCCGCTGAACGCTCATTCGCCATTTATATTTTGGGCTGGCAACCCCCTGAAAAACCTGGTGTGACCGCTCTGTTGCCACCGCGGCTCTGCAAGGCATCTCGAATCAACGGCTCTGTCTTCTAAGCCGCGCGCGCAGGCGAGCAGTTTGCGCGCTGTTAGAGCGCGATGCGATCCGACGGTTCCGGGTGCCCTTCCGCTATCTCCACACTCAGCGTTATTTCCTTCTTATTGCGAACGACGGTAAAAGAGAAAGCTTTCTTGCGGCTCGCGCTCACCAGCCCGGTTATTTCGTGAGGCGACATCACCGGTGTGCCATTCACTTTCACAACCACATCACCCGCTTTGAGCCCCGCGTGTTCTGCGGGTGTATTCAGGTTCACGCTGTGCACAAGTACGCCTTGTTTGACTCCGAAGTAGTCGGCCAGTTGACCGGTGAGTGCTTCGCCAAAGAAGCCCACGACAGGGCTGTTGGCCGGAATCGCAGGGAATTGGTTGCCTCCATTGAACGGCACCTCAGGCATCGGCGGCATGGGTGCATCCGGTGCGTTCGGAGGCATAAGAAGCATGAAGTTGGGCGGCCGCGGGTCCAGAATTGCCGAGACGGTTTGCCTGGCGCCGTTTCTCCACAATGCCAGACCTACTTTTGTACCCGGCGCTGTCTCGGCGATGGAGATCTGAAAATGAAGGATATCCTCGATCGGTTTCCCGTTCACTTCGAGGATGACGTCGTTCGGTTTGATGCCCGCTCGTGCGGCCGGACTGTTTTCGTCGATGCGATTGACTTCCACGCCATGATCGTCCTTCAGATGCAGCGCCTTCACGCGATCGTCGGTCAGTTCGAGAACGCCTACGCCGAGATAGCCCCGGCTGACTTCGCCCCCTCGCTTGTTAGCCGAATGCGCTCGTTGCTGCGCCTGCGCCACGCCAGTCACAGGTGACATGCCCATGACCAGAGCCAGTGCCAAAGCCGCCTGCTGCCAGAATCTTCTGTTAAAAATCATCTTTCGAAAACCTGTTCGCACAACTTATTCGACGCTGGTCAATCGCTTCCGTCACGATCAGTAAGTGCCGACTGAAGCCTTCATCGCTTCCAGAAGGTCGCGGCAGCGAATCCGGATATAGTCGTCGTCTTCCTTCTGCATGACATCCTGCAGAATGCCTGCAATCGAATCGTCGTGATGTGCCGTCAGCAAGTCGATAGCCTGTCCCCGCACTCCCGCGTTATCGTCCTTCAGCAGCACGTTCGCAAGAGCCTTCCGGACCGACGCATCGCCCGCATATTGTTTCAAGCCCTGCAGCGCTTTCAGGCGGACGCCGGCGTTCGGATCGTGCGTCAGCGTGTCGACCAGCGCCTGTCTGATTTCCTGGGAATCGGTGCTGTTCTGCAAGACGCCGATCGATTCGACGCGCAACCCGGGATTCGTATCTTCATGGACCGCGGCCAGCAGCAGTTGCTGAATGCGAGGGTCGTCAAGGCCGCCCGTCACAACGCGGCGTTGTACATCGTCGACGGCAATCTGAACCTTACCGGAATCTCCCGGCTGAATGGACTTTACGCTGGAGAACATGGGTTCGGTGAGCCCGGCTCGAATGCCCCCGAATTTTTCGGGCGTGTAGCGGGCAGCGAAGAATCCAACGGCGACCAAAGCCAGAGCGCCTACAGGAATTCGGAACGGGATATGGAACGCGGCCACATTGCGAAGGCTCTCGAGCCATCCGCCCCACCTGGTTGAGTGCTTGACTGTTGCCGCTTCTGCGGCAAGCTGCCGCCGGAAATCAAGACGGCAGGTCGTCAGCAGTGCTGCGTCGTCGATTTCCTCCCGCCGGTCGAGCGCTTCCATGAAAGTCCGGTGCCGTGCGAAGCCCTTTGCGCACTTCGCACATGCGGCCAGATGCGCTTCGATGCGCTCCTCCACCTCTGGAGAAACCTCCCCGTAGCTGTAAAGCGGAAATTGTTCGACTACTTCATCGCACTTCATATCGCACACACCTTAAACAAAAGTCTCCAGACTTGCTCTCATCTTCTGCGTCGCACGGAAAAGGCAGTTCTTCGCGGCCTCTTCGGATGTGCCCAGAATCTCGCCGATCGCACGCAGCCGCAGCCCTTCGTAATGGCGCAGTTCAAACACTGTACGCTCGCGCGGCGTCAGGTTCTCCAGCGCCGCCGTAATTCCCGCACTTAATTCCTTATTCCAGGTTTGCCGCTCCGGATTGCCCGCGGGACCCTCTTCTGCGAGCCGGGTCGCCTGATCGACCGGGCCCTCCGGCGTCTCGATTACTGAAGACTCTTCTTTCCGGACTTTGCGCCGGCGCAGGTGGTCCAGGCAGACGTTCGTCGCAATCCGGTAAAGCCAGGTATGAAACGAACAGTCGAATCGGAAAAGGTGAAGATTCCGGAAGACCTTCAGAAACACTTCCTGATAAACGTCCCGTGCCTCATCCGGCGACCGCAGCAGGTTGACGGCGAGCCTGAGGACGCTTTGGTCGTAGCTTCTGACCAACCGTTCGAAAGCGTCCTGATCGCCGCGCTGTGCTTCACGGATCAGGCTGGCTTCATCGGCGGCCGCGGCGGTTCTCGCCTGCTCGGCGCTTCTGTCAAGAGGCTCTGCCAATATGGCGCTCACTGTTCCGGCAGCTGGATACATCGGTCAGGGTTACCCCGTTTACATAGACGCACCAAGCCGCAAAAGGTCCGGTCTGCAATTCGTCGTAAATTTTGGTCCGGATTGACCCGGTCCGGATTGACCTATCGCCTATAATAATGTCTTACCCACCATGCACCAGCAACTCACCGAACGTTCGGTCGATCTCGACCCGCGTGAAACCGCGGAATGGCTCGAAGCCCTCGACCAAATTGTAGAGGAAGCAGGATCCGACCGGGTCAATTTCCTCCTCAATAAATTAACGGAACGTGCCCGCGACAACGGCGTGACGGTTCCAATCCGGACCACGACAGATTACATTAATACGATCTCGACGGATGAAGAAGTTCCGTATCCGGGAGACCGTGCGCTCGAGCGCCGCATCAAGAGCCTCACGCGCTGGAACGCCATGGCGATGGTGTCGCACCAGAACAAATATGACGACGGTATCGGTGGACACATCTCCACCTATTCGTCGCTCGCGACTTTGCTCGAAGTCGGCTTCAATCACTTCTTCCACGGCAGCTACGGCGATCAGCCCGGCGACCTGATTTACTTTCAGGGCCATGCTTCCCCCGGGGTTTATGCCCGCGCTTTCCTCGAAGGCCGTCTGACCGCCGATCATCTCAATAACTTCCGCCACGAACTGCGTGATACCCCGGGCCTCAGCTCCTATCCTCACCCATGGCTCATGAAAGACTTCTGGCAGTTCCCGACGGTCTCGATGGGCCTCGGGCCGATCAATTCTATCTATCAGGCGCGCTTCATGCGCTATCTCGAGAGCCGTAAATTGATTCCGGCAACGGACCGCAAGGTCTGGGCGTTCCTCGGCGACGGCGAGATGGACGAGCCCGAATCGACCGGTGCGATTGGCGTCGCCGTGCGCGAGAAACTCGATAACCTGATCTTCGTTATCAACTGCAATCTGCAGCGCCTTGATGGCCCGGTCCGCGGCAACGGCAAGGTCATCCAGGAATACGAAGGTCTGTTCCGTGGCTCCGGATGGAACGTTATTAAATGTGTCTGGGGCAGTGACTGGGATCGTCTCTTCCAGAAGGACAAGACCGGACGCCTCGTTCAACTCATGAACGAATGCGTCGATGGCGATTATCAGTCGTTCAAGGCGCGCGGCGGTGCTTACGTCCGCAAGGAATTTTTCGGCCGTTATCCCGAAACCGCGGCGCTTGTGGATGACATGACCGACGACGAGATCGGCAACCTGCATCGCGGTGGTCACGACCCGCTGAAGGTCTACAACGCTTACAAAATGGCGACCGAGCACAAGGGCGGCCCCACGCTCATTCTTGCGAAAACCGTGAAGGGTTACGGGCTCGGCGCGATTGAAGGCCGCAACGCCACGCACCAGCAGAAGAAGCTCACCGAAGAGACCGTAAAGTACTTCCGCACCCGTTTCGAAATTCCGATTCCCGATGACGCAGCCCGCGACGGCGCGCTCTATCGTCCGCCCGATTCCAGCCCCGAGATCGCTTACCTGCATGAGCGCAGGCGCGTTCTGGGCGGCTACCTGCCGATGCGCAAGCCAGCACCTTCCACCACGAAGGCTCCCGAGCCCGACTTCATCGACGAATTCCGCGGCGGTTCCAAAGAACCGCATCCTTCAAGCACCATGGCTTTCGTCCGCCTGCTGGGTAAGCTCATGAAGCACCCGGAATTCGGTAAGCGGATCGTACCGATCGTGCCCGACGAAGCGCGTACCTTTGGAATGGAATCGATGTTCCGGACGTATGGTATTTACGCTTCCGGCGGCCAGAATTACAAGCCCGAAGACGCGGAATCCTTCCTCTTCTACAAGGAAATGAAGGACGGCCAGGTGTTGGAAGAAGGCATCACCGAAGGCGGCTCAATGGCGGAATTCACCGCGGCCGGCACGGCTTACTCCAACTACGGTGTCGACACGATTCCGTTCTACATTTACTACTCGATGTTTGGGTTCCAGCGCGTCGGCGACCTCATCTGGGCCTTCGCCGATTCACGCGGCAAGGGCTTCTTAATGGGCGGCACCTCCGGCCGCACAACCCTTTCCGGCGAAGGGCTGCAGCATCAGGACGGGCAGTCGCTGCTTCTCGCCAGCACCGTTCCGACCCTCGCGGCCTACGATCCCTGCTTCGCCTACGAGATCGCCGTGATCGTGCGTGACGGCATCCGCCGCATGTACGAAAACCGCGAGGATCTGTTCTACTACCTGACGCTCTATAACGAAAACTATCCGCAGGCGGCCATGCCGGAAGGCTCGGAAGAAGGAATCCTGAAGGGTATTTACCTCTTCAGTAAATCCGCGGTGGCGAAGCCCAAAGCCCGCGTGCAGTTATTCGGCAGCGGTTCGATTTTGACCGAGACCATCAAAGCGGCCCAGATTCTCGGCGAGAAGTACGGCGTCGCGGCCGACGTATGGAGCGTAACCAGCTACAACGAGCTCCGGCGGGAAGCGCTGAAGATCGATCGCTGGAATCGTCTGCATCCGGCCGAACCGGTTAAGACGCCATATATTCAGAAGGTGCTCGAAGGCGTCGAGGGCCCGATCGTGGCGGCGTCGGATTCCATGAAGATGGTGCAGGATCAGATTGCACCCTGGTTGCCGGGCCGTTACGTCGTCCTGGGCACCGACGGCTTTGGACGCAGCGATAACCGCGAACATCTGCGGGCGCACTTTGAAGTCAACGCGGCATCGATCGCCGGTGCGGCTCTTTCAAAGCTGGCGCGCGACGGCAAGTTCGACCCGAAGAAAGCCGCGAAGGCGCTCGGCGAACTGGGAATCGACCCGGAAAAGGCCGACTCCGCAACCGCTTAATTATTTTCGGGTTGGGCCGCCGAGTACAAGAAGTTGATCCTCGGTGGCCCCCACTACGGCTTTCAGGGGAATTGAACGGTCGAAGGTCACCAATCGACCTCGATTGCGGCAAGCCAGCGCCAAAAGGCACACATCGGTGATCTTATGATGGCTGCCGATCATTTCCGGGCGTATGGCGTCGACATCCAGCAGTGAAGTAGCATCACTCCAGAATTCGTGACGCTTGCTGCGGGACATCTGCCGCAGATGTGCCACAACCTCTTCCGTCCGCGCCCGAACAGTCGGATAGCCGGGATTACTCAGTATTCGGACGCATCCGTTTATCGTAATTGTGGAAGTTGCCCATCCGTATCGCTCATGCCGCCCGAACCATTCGTGTGCTTCCTCATGATTCGGGTGAGCGGCATCGAACAGGGCGATCAGGAAATTGACATCCAGCAGCGCGACGCTCATTCTTCGTCGCGAAGCCGGTTTACAAGGGCCAAAGAGGGTTTGGGAGCGCCCGCAACAGTCTTAAACAGAGGAACGCCATTACGAATCGCCGGCACATCTTTCGGCTCCAATGCCTCTCGCATAAGAGACGACACTACGCGGCCCATGGTGGTGTGGCGTTGTTCAGCGAGTTGTTTGGCAACGGAAATCAGATCTTCATCAAGGTCCAGAGTCGTTCTCATGGATCCAGTTTAGCATCACGCATCAATTGTGTTGATGCGTGATGCATCTACCCGTGGCCGAGTCTCATCAGCCACGCGATACCAAACAGCGCGGCCAGAAAACAACCGAAGCAGTAAAGCCCGTAGTTCTTACGTTCAGCATCGGTCTTTTTCGTCGTGATCCCCATGACCACCGACGTGAACAGCGAAAACAGAAACGCGGCTTCGAAATGCGACAGATTCATCTTCGGCATCAGTCTTTCTTCCTTACTGCGATCTCGTAGCTGTCGACCATCGCCAGAATATTGAGCAGGCCCGCAGTCACCAGAAACTTCGTGCCATAGTCGTGAACGTCGCCAGGCATATCGGGGGCGGCGTACCCGAACATTGTAGCCGCGAAATAAAACACGCCGGAGGCCAGGTCGCAGACGAACCCGCCGTAGTTGATCAGCGTCGTCAGGATGTCGCCTTTTTCCGGCGAAAACATCATGCCCCTCATCAACAGTCCGAACAGGAACATCAATCCGACCGAAGCCAGCAGTAAGGCTCCGCGCCCGGTTTTCTTCTGCAGGAAATGGCCGCCGCCCGGCACAATCCACGCCACGATGACGGGCAAAATCCACACGCTGATCGGCTGTGACGATTCCTGCGACGATGCCACTGTTGTTGTTTGAGCTGCCATTCTTTATCTCTGTCTATTCTATCGTTCGCCCCACTTCAATTTCTGGCGCAGCACGTCGAAAAATGTCTTTTGGGGGGTACGAATCAGTAATATATCGAAGGCCGAGACCGAACATTCCACCGCGTCCCCGCTTTCGAGCGGACTCCCCACCTGGCCATCCACCGTCAGATAAGCCTCTTCATCCTTCGCACGGCTGACAATCCGGATGGTCATCTCCGAGGGCAGAATCAGGGGGCGGTTGGTCAGGGTATGCGGACAGATCGGCGTGAGGCAGATCGCGTTCACCGTCGGGTACATGATCGGGCCGCCAGCCGAGAGGGAATATGCGGTCGAACCGGTCGGAGTGGAAATGATCAGCCCGTCGGCCTTGTACTCACAAAGGAAGCTGTCTCCCGCCCATGCCTCCAGATCCACGATGCGCGCGATGGTCGATTTCGCGATCACCACATCGTTCAGCGCGTGGTATTCCGCTACAACCCCACCTTTACGCAACAGCGACACTCGCAGCATTTTGCGCCGCGTGAATTCCTGGCCTCCCGCCAGCGCGCGCTCGAGTTGCGGAAAAAGATCCTGCATCGGAATCGACGTCAGGAATCCCAGACCCCCGAGATTGACCGCAAGAATCGGAATGCCGCGATTGCCAACTGCGCGTGCGGCCGAGAGCAGAGTGCCATCCCCTCCCAGTACGATACAGAGCCCGCAGCCTTCCGGAACATGAGCGCGGTCGAGGCCCACCAGCATTCCGGCATAACGCGCGGTTTCGTTATCCAGCCTTGCTTCGATGCCGTGCTGCTTCAGCCACAGCAGCAACTGCGGCACCAGTTCGACCGCCGGCGGCGAGTTTGGTTTCGAAAAGATGCCAGCGGTTTTCACCGGTATCTCAGCGGCGGCCATAGAGCAGGAACTCCTTGTTGCCTTCCGCGCCGGTGATGGGGCTTTCCATCATCTGCGTCTCGAAGCCCAGGTCTTCGGCGCACGCCCGTACTTTGGCGCAAGAGGCTTCATGCTGCGCCGGATCGCGTACGATGCCGCCTTTGCCTACCTGCCCCCTGCCCACTTCAAACTGCGGCTTGACGAGGACTACGAACTTGCCGGCAGGGACAGGCTTCAATACTCTCACCATCGCGGGCAGCATCAGGGTCGCTGAAATGAAGCTGACATCGCAGACCGCGAGATCCACCGGCTCACCCAAATCCGTGAGTTCAATATACCGGGCATTAAGCCCCTCGTGCACCGCCACTCTCGGATCGGCACGCAACCGCCAGTCGAGCTGGTTAGTGCCGACGTCGATCGCATGCACGCGCACGGCGCCGGCCTGGAGCAGGCAATCGGTAAAGCCGCCGGTGGAGGAGCCGAAGTCCGCCGCCGTGATTCCCTCCACGTCGATGTTGAAATGCCGCAGCGCGCCCTCCAGTTTCAAACCGCCCCGGCCTACGTAGCGCTGCTTGGCGGTCACTTCGATACGCGCATCATTCGCGACCGTCTGGCCTGCCTTGACAGCCTTCTGCCCCTCGACAAGCACCTCCCCCGCCATGATCAGCGCCTGCGCTTTCTCGCGGGATTCTGCCAGACCACGCTCCACCACCAGGCGATCCAGGCGCTCTTTCACGACTTTCGGTAAACGATCAGATCCGCGATTTCGTGCAGCCGCTGCGCACGCGTGCCGAACGGTTCCAGCGACTCGTGAGCGCGCTTGCATTCTGCTTGTGCCATGGCACGCGATTCCTCGAGTCCATAAACCGCAGGGAAAGTGATCTTGCCCTGCGCCGCATCTTTTCCGGCGGTCTTACCCAGCGCTTCGGAAGACTCTTCCACATCCAGAATGTCGTCGACAATCTGGAACGCGAGGCCCACATGCTCTCCGTACTGCGACAGGGCTTCCAACTGCTGCCCGGTAGCGCCCCCGCAGATACCGCCCATCCGCACGCTGGCCCGCAGCAGCGCGCCCGTTTTCGCGCGATGAATGCGGGCCAGCAGTTCCGCGGTCGGTGCCTGCCTTTCGCCCTCGATATCGGCGACCTGACCGCCGATCATGCCCCCGACGGTCCCGCCACCGAAGGAGAGTTCTTCGACCAGCGCCACCTTCGCGGCAGCATCCAGACCTTCGATGCGCACCAGGGTCTGCATCGCGAGCGTGAACAGGGCATCGCCTGCCAGGATCGCCATCGCATCGCCGAAGACTTTGTGGCAAGTCGGCTTGCCGCGCCGGAAGTCGTCGTTATCGAGTGCGGGCAGATCGTCGTGAATCAGCGAATACGTATGGATCATCTCCAGCGCGCAGCCGGCATCGACAGCGCCGGGTGCGTCATCAGAGGTTGCAGCCGCCGCCTGCATGCAAAGAATCGGACGGATACGCTTTCCTCCCGCAAACAGGCTGTAACGCATGGCGCGGTGAATCGTTTCAGGCGCGATGGTTGCGGCCGGCGTCAGACGATCCAGCGCTTCGTCAATGCGCCTGACTTCGCTCGCCAGAAATTCCTTCAGCGGCATCGATTCCTGTGCTACTTCTCGGGGCGAAACGGCTCGGGCTGGTATGTTCCCTCCTTACGAATGAGCATCTCGACGCGCGTCTCCGCTTCTTCCAGTTGTTTGCGGCACGAATCGCTGAGCTGCATGCCGCGCGAGAACAGTTCGAGCGACCGGTCGAGAGGCAGATCTCCCGACTCCAGTTCTTTGACTACTTTCTCCAGTTCATCCAGAGAAGTTTCGAAGCTCGCGACAGTCTGCGGGGGCTGTTGACCTTCGGCCATCGGACCATTCTAACGTGGCGCGCGTTCGGGTTGCCGCACGAGCCACAGTCGATTCCTACTGGGAGGTTGTAACCCCAAGCGTCAGCGCGTGGAATCGATCGCGGGTGCGATTGTGACGCTGACACCCTACTACGCCCCGAACAGCGAGTCGTAAAGGCGCAGGAAGTAGCGATCGGTCATGCCCGAGATGAAGTTGCACACGGCGCGATGTAAAGCCTCCGAATTCTCCGCGCCAGGAACTTTTTCGGGATGCTCCAACAGGTAACCGAACATTCGTTCGAGCTTGGCAATCGATTCGCGGCGGTCTGCTTCCAGTGCCTCCGAGCAGTAAACATTCTGCATCAGAAAACGCTTCAGCTCCAGACTCGTATTCCGTACTTCGGGAGTAAAGCGCGCCAGCCGGGAAGGGAAGTGACGGACTGCTTCGTGGTCTTCCACGCCTGCCGCCTTCGCCGCATCGACGGTACCTCTGATAAACCCTGAAACCAGATCGTCGATGAGATGGCGCACGGATTCCTGAAAACGCTCGCGCTCCGTCGCGCCCGGGAACTGCGTCTCAATCGTGTCCAGCGCATCCGCGTAAGCCGGCACGGCGGCGGCGATCTGCTCCGGTGTGAGCAGGCCTGCTTCGTACGCGTCGTCAAGATCCGCGGCGTTGTAAGCGACTTCGTCAGCGAGATCGATCAGCTGAGCTTCGAGCGGAGGGCGCAGCCCCGGCAGGTACTCATCGAGTTCGGGAATCTCGCCTGGCGCGAAATCGCGCGAATGTTTTACGATGCCTTCACGCACCTCGAAAGTCAGATTCAGACCGGTGAAACGCGGATAGCGCTGTTCAAGCGATTCCACGATCTTCAGGCCCTGCATATTGTGATTGAAGTGTTCGCCGAAGCGTTCCATCTGACGGTTCAGAGCCTCCTCACCGGCGTGTGCGAAGGGAGGATGTCCTACGTCGTGCACCAGCGCCAGCGCTTCCGTCAGATCCTCGTCCAGACCCAGAACATTGGCGACAGTGCGCGCGATCTGCGAAACCTCGATCGTGTGAGTCAGGCGATTGCGAAAATGATCGGAGATTCCGGGTGCGAAGACCTGTGTCTTATTTTCGAGCCGGCGAAAGGCGCGGGTGTGGATGATGCGATCGCGATCGCGCTGAAAGGCGTTGCGATAAGGATGTCCCGGTTCCGGATATCGCCGGCCCCGGGATGCGTCTACGGGAAATTTGAGTCTGGACAGCAAACCTGCTGTTATTTCTGCGGCAGATCGTTCATCGCCGCGACCGCGATCTGGCTGGCGTCAGACTTTTCAGTCGCAATCTGCATGTAGAGCTTGCGCGCTTCATCAGGTTTCGTGGGCGCAATGGCTTTGGCATAGGCGAAGGTGGCCTGTGTTTTCGAAACCAGGTCTGTGGGGTGCTGCATCAGATCTTTCAAAACGGTTTCCGCTTCCGCCTGGCGATTCTCGGCGATGTCCAGTTGCGCGAGCGCGAGTTTCGCAAGCGAGCCGTAGTTCGCGTTAGCGTGATCCGCTACATCCTGATATTTCTTGCGGGCGTCATCCACTTTTCCTGCATCGAGCGCCTGGGCGGCAAGGTAGTACTCTGCCACGAAAGCTTCTTCACTGCCGCTGTAATCCGACTGCACTTTTGCGAATGCTTTTGAGACGGCGGTTTCTTTCGCGGTCGTCGTCGGGAAACTTGTGGGAGCTCCGGGCTGCGGTGCACCTACGGGCGCGCCCGCGAGCGTGATCGCCTCGCCTAAAGCCTGTGCACGAACGGACTGTTGCGAAGAGCGGTAATAGTACACGCCTGCAACGATCACAGCCACAGCCAGCAGGATTACGCCGTAGCGAATTGCTTCTTTGCGATGGGCAGAAAGAAAATCTACGGTGTGTTCGGCTTCTACAGTGAACTTGTCCTGCTTCAATAACTCTTTACGCGTGAGATTACTTGCCACGAAAACCTCTGGATGGGATTGAATCTTCATGTTAACATGAGCGCGAATCGGGCATTTTCGCCCTGCCCGGGATCTGGTAGAATTCAGACTGCTTCAGGAAACACGGAGGCATCGCGAAATGTTCAAAACAAAAAAGGAAGCGGCTGTTGCGGCCCCCGAGCAGGAGCGTTTCACGAGCGGCGATGTCGCCCGCATTGCCGGTGTTAGTCTTCGCCAGTTGCAGTGGTGGGATGAACGCAACGTTGTTTCCCCCCGCCAGGAAGGCCACCGGCGCGTTTATCTTTCTCAGGAAGTGGTTGAAGTTTCGGTGATTGCAGAACTGCGGCGCAAGGGTTTTTCGCTGCAGAAGATCCGCCGGGTACTGCGCTTCCTGCAGAAGGAAATGGGCAAGCGTCTGAGTGACGCAGTGGCGAAGGATGGCGATGTCCACCTCATTACAGATGGCAAGAACATTTACCTCGAAGACCAGCCGGACCGCATCATCGACGTCCTCAAGAACGCAAAGCAGCCTATGTTCCTTGTCTGCGTGACAGATCAGTTACGTCGATTTCAGAATGGAACTGCTGTCCGAAAACCTGTGAAATCCGAGAGTTCAGCCACCGCATCCGCGAAATCAAAGCTCGGCTAGTGGGTGCTGAAAAACTACCTGTGTGACCGCTCCCTTTGCAGCCGGGACCCCTAAAGGGGATCTCCGGGCATCGCGGCTCTGTAAATCATCTCGAATCAGCGGTTGTTTTCTGACCCGCGCGCGCGAGCAAGCGGTTTTGCGGGTAGCAGGCTAATCTGGTGGGCTGGCACAGCCAATTCGCAACCGCGATCTATTCGCCGGTATTATCTTCCCCGCGCTGACGCTTGGGGTTATAGCCCCGAGCGTGAGCGAGTGGGAATGGATTTTGGTTACGAAATGGCCGAGACCCTCGGTGGTCACCTGAAAACCGGCCAATGGTGGTCACCCCAAAAGCGGCCAATG
>ODAK010004225.1_pt1 | contig 14740 bp, 11 predicted proteins | sample 1539591 | NCBI WGS metagenome assembly ODAK01 (sample SAMEA3539303, study PRJEB22396) | soil metagenome | biome: tundra; feature: field; material: soil | place: USA | collected 2010-05 | depth 0.15 m | reverse complement strand
GAAGCACCAGGCGATCGTCGGCAACATCGGCCACTTCGACAACGAGATCGACATCCTCGGCCTCGAGAACTATCCGGGGATCGAGCGGATCAACATCAAGCCGCAGGTCGACGAGTGGCGGTTCCCCGACGGACACTCGATCATCGTGCTCTCGGAGGGCCGCCTGCTGAACCTCGGCAACGCAACCGGCCACCCGTCGTTCGTGATGTCCAACTCGTTCTCGAACCAGACGATCGCGCAGATCGAGCTGTTCTCCAAGAACGACGACTACGAGAAGCGCGTCTACGTGCTCCCCAAGCACCTCGACGAGAAGGTCGCACGCCTGCACCTCGACGCCCTCGGGGTCAAGCTGACGACGCTGACCGACGAGCAGGCGGCCTACATCGGCGTGCCGGTGCAAGGCCCGTACAAGCCTGATCACTACCGCTATTAGAGGTTGTCTGCTGCTCCGCGCGTTCGGCTGGCAGTGCCGCACGCGCGGGGCGGGGACGCACAGAGCAGGCCGTGGCATCGGTGACGTTCGCGAGCAGCAGTGAGCCAGCCCGCTAGAACCAAGCCGCGCTCGCGCCCCCCGGCGCTGGTCCGCGCCGGGGCAGCGCGGATCGCCTGGGCGGACGGCCAGATGCCGGTGCTCGCGGCGATCCGCGAGCGCTTCGCGAGCGAGCTTCCGCTCGACGGCTGTCGCATCGCGGCCTGCCTGCATGTCACCGCCGAGACCGCGAACCTCGTGCGGGTGCTGCGCGCCGGCGGTGCCCAGGTGGGACTCTGCGCGGCCAACCCGCTGTCCACCCAGGACGACGTCGCGGCGGCGCTCGCGACCGAGCACGGCGCCGAGGTGCTCGGCGTCCGCGGCGAGGACCGCGCGGCCTACGAGCGACACCTCAACACGCTGATCGAGCGCGCGCCGCAGATCCTGATCGACGACGGCGCGGAGCTGATCGTCGGCGCCCACCGCGACGGCGGCGCGGTCGCCGACCAGTTGCTCGGCGCCACCGAGGAAACGAGGACCGGTCTCGTGCGGCTGCGCGCGATGGCTGCCCAGGGCACGCTGCGCTGCGCCGTGCTGGCGATCAACGAGACGCTCACCGAGCGCGTCTTCAACGACCGCTACGGAACGGGACAGTCGACGCTCGACGGGATCCTGCGAGCGACCAGCATGTTGCTCGCCGGCCGCGCCGTCGTCGTGCTCGGCTACGGCTCGGCGGGGCGCGGGGTCGCGCAGCGGGCGAAGGGCGCCGGGGCGGCGGTGATCGTCTGCGAAGTCGACGCCGTCCGGGCGCTGGAGGCGCGGATGGAGGGCTTCGAGGTCATGAGCGCGCTGGCCGCGGCGCCGCTCGGTGAGATATTCATCACCGTGACGGGCGCCCCCGACGTCCTCCGCCGAGAGCATTTCGAGCAGATGCGCGACGGAGCGGTGCTGGCCAATGCCGGACACTTCGATGTCGAGATCAACCTCGTCGAGCTCGCGGCCATCGCCAGTGGCCCTCCGCGGGAGGCGCTGCCGCTGGTCGACGAGTACGAGATCGACGGGCGCCGCCTGCACGTTCTCGCCAAGGGGCGCGTCGTCAACCTGGCCGCCGCCCCCGGACACCCGGCTTCGGTGATGGACCTGTCGTTCGCCGCGCAGGCCCTCGCCGTGGCCGGCATCGCGGCTGCGACCGAGCAGCGCGCGTCCGGCGTGCATGCGGTCGCCGCGGCCGTCGATCAGGAGGTGGCGCGGCTCAAGCTCGCCTCACTGGGGATCCAGATCGATGTGCTGAGCGAGGCCCAGGAGAGCTATCTGCGGCCGTTCCGCTAGCGCGGGCGCGAAATCGACTAGCGTGCGCTCTCGATGCGCGCCATGGTTCTCGCGGCCGGCCTCGGCACTCGTCTGAGGCCGATCACCTATGAGATCGCCAAGCCGATGGTGCCGGTGCTCGATCGGCCGGTGATGGCGCACATCGTCGACCTGCTCGAGCGCAGCGGCGTCGAGGAGATCGTCGCCAACCTGCATCACTTCCCCGACCCGATCCGCGACTACTTCGGCGAGCGCGTGGCCTACCGCTACGAGGAGCAATTGCTCGGCACGGCCGGCGGCGTGCGCAACTGCGCCGACCTGCTCGGCGACGAAACCTTCCTCGTGATATCCGGCGACGCGCTGACCGACATCGATCTGCGGGCGCTGGTCGCGAGCCACCGCGAGCGTGGCGCGGTCGCCACCCTCGCGGCGACGCGCGTGGCGGATCCGCGCGAGTACGGGGTCGTGCTGCACGACGGCGAGGGCCGGATCAGCGGCTTTCAGGAGAAGCCCGAACCGCAGGACGCGCGCTCCGATCTGGGGAGCTGCGGGATCTACTGCCTCGAGCCGGCGATCTTCGACTACTTCCCCCCGACGCCGTTCGTCGATTGGGCGCAGGACGTCTTTCCGGTATTGCTCGCAGAGCGCGTGCCCTTCTTCGTCCACCAGATCGAGGAGTACTGGAACGACGTCGGCTCGCTCGCCGAGCTGCGCCAGGGAACCTTCGACGCGCTCGCCGGGGAGCTGCGGGTCGAGATCGCCGGAACCCAGGTCGCCGCCGGCATCACCGTCGGCGAGGGCTCGACGATCGACGGCGCGCAGACGCTCGACGGACCGATCTGGGTCGGGCGCGACGTCTCGATCGGCGCCGGCACGCGGCTGATCGGCCCGCTGGTGATCGGTGACGGCGCGCGGATCGGCGACGGCGCGGCGCTGCGCGAATCGATCGTCTTTCCGGGCACCGAGGTGGCGCCCGACGCGATCCTGATCGGCGCGATCGCCGGGCACTGCGGAATCGCCGCCAGCCTGCGCCCGCGTGCTGGCTAGCGGCCCGCAGCAACCACGAAGCACACTGACGGCATTGGTAGGCTGAGCAGATGGGTATCCTCGATCGCGCGCTGAACATCGGCGAGGGCAAGCAGTTCAGACGCTACGAGCAGCGCGTCGCGGCGATCAACGCCTTCGAGCCCGAGCTCGAGCTCGACAGCGACGAGGAGCTGCGCGAGCGCGTTGACGTCCTGCGTTCGCGGGCACGCGCCGGAGAGGCGCTCGACGAGCTGCTCCCCGAATGCTTCGCGATCGTCCGCGAGACCGGCAAGCGGCGCATGGAGATGCGCCACTTCGACGTCCAGCTGATCGGCGGCATGGTGCTGCACGGCGGCTCGATCGCCGAGATGCGCACCGGCGAGGGCAAGACGCTGACCGCCACGCTCGCGGTCGTCCTCAATACGCTCGCCGGCACCGGCGTCCATCTGGTCACCGTCAACGACTACCTCGCCCGCCGCGACGCGGAGTGGATGAGCCCGATCTATGAGGCGGTCGGCGTCACCGTCGGGGTGCTCCAGTCCGGACAGCCGGTCGAGGAGAAGATCCACGCCTACGCCTGCGACGTCACCTACGGGACGAACTCGGAGTTCGGCTTCGACTACCTGCGCGACAACATGGCCGCCAGCCTCGAGGACAAGGTCCAGAACGGCGGCCGTCGCGACGCAGACGGCAGGCCGGTCACCGCGTACTCCTTTGCCATCGTCGACGAGGTCGACAACATCCTGATCGACGAGGCCCGCACGCCGCTGATCATCAGCGGCGCACCCGAGCAGGCGGCGGACCTCTACGTCCAGTTCGCGCGGCTGGCGCCCACGATGGCTCCCGGGAAGACACCGGAGGGCCTCGATCCGCGCACGCGCAAGGAGTTCGTCGCGGACTTCGACTACGAGTTCGACGAGAAGTACAAGACCGTCGCGGTGACCGAACTCGGCGTCGCCAAGGCCGAGCGCTTCCTCGCCATCGATCACCTCTACCGCGCGGAGAACGGGACGCTGGTCAATCACCTGCTGCAGGCGCTGAAGGCGGAGTCGCTGTACAAGCGCGACGTCGATTACCAGGTCGTCGAGGGTGAGGTGAAGATCATCGACGAGTACACCGGGCGCACGCTCGACGGGCGCCGCTGGTCCGAAGGCCTGCACCAGGCGATCGAGGCCAAGGAGGGGGTCCGCGTCCAGGAGGAGAACCAGACCCTCGCGACGATCACGCTGCAGAACTACTTCCGCCTCTACGACAAGCTCTCCGGCATGACCGGCACCGCGCTGACCGAGGCGACCGAGTTCATGAAGATCTACAAGCTGCCGGTCGTGCAGATCCCGACCAACCGTCCGATGGTTCGCGCCGACCGCAACGATCAGGTCTACAAGACCAAGGAGGGCAAGTGGTCGGCGGTCGAGCGCGAGATCGCCAGCCGTCACGCGGCCGGCCAGCCGGTGCTCGTCGGCACGATCTCCGTCGAGGTCTCCGAGCTGCTCTCCGAGCGCCTGCACCGCCGCGGAATCGACCACGCCGTGCTCAACGCCAAACCCGAGTACGCCGAGCGCGAGGGCGAGACGATCGCCGAGGCCGGCCGGCTGGGCGCAGTGACGATCGCCACCAACATGGCCGGACGGGGCGTCGACATCAAGCTGGGCGGCAACGCCGAGCATCAGACCCGTCTCGAGCTGGCCAAGCTCGGCCTGCGCGCAGGCGACCCGGGCTTCGACGAGCAGTTGGCCGAACTGCTGCCGACCTTCGAGGCGCGCCTCGAGCAGGATCGCGAGCGCGTGATCGAGGCCGGCGGCCTCTACATCGTCGGCACCGAGCGCCACGAGTCGCGGCGGATCGACAATCAGCTGCGCGGGCGTTCGGGACGCCAGGGCGACCCGGGCGAGAGCCGCTTCTTCCTGTCCGCCGAGGACGACCTGATCCGCCTGTTCGCCGGCGACCGGATCTACCGGATCCTCGACCGTCTCGGCGGCGTCGACGTCGAGGGCAATGAAGAGCCGATCGAGGCGGGACTGCTGTCGAAGCAGATCGCGAACGCGCAGCGCAAGGTCGAGGAGCAGCACTTCCTGGCGCGCAAGCACACCCTCGAGTACGACGACGTGATGAACGAGCAGCGCCGCGTGATCTACGAGCTGCGCGACCTGGTGCTCGAGGGGGCGAACCTCTCCCAGGCACGCCAGGAGGTCGCCTCGGTGCTCGAGCGCACGATCGAGCAATACACCGGCGAGGACTATGTCGAGGACTGGGATCTCGGGGCGCTGTTCGCCGCGCTGTCACAGATCTATCCGGTCAGCGTCTCCCCGGCGGAGTTCGGCACCGAGCGCGTGGACCAGTCGGAGCTGATCGGACTCGTCACCGAGGATGCGATCCGCCAGTACGACGCCCGCGAGGCCGATCTCGGTGAGGAGCTGATGCGCGCGCTCGAGCGCTTCCTGCTGTTGCAGATCATCGACGAGCGTTGGCGCGAGCACCTCCACGACATGGACTATCTGCGCGAGGGCATCCATCTGCGCGGCTTCGCCCAGATCGAGCCGCTGGTGGCCTACAAGAACGAGGCCTTCACGCTGTTCGAGGATCTGATGAACAGCGTGTGGACAGACTTCGCGCGCCTCGTCTTCCACGTCGAGGTGCAGCGCGAGGCGCCCAACGGGAACGCCGGGGCACCGCCGCCGCCGAACGCACGCTCCTATCAGCCCGGCGGCAGCTCGACCGGCGGAGCGTCGCGCGTGAGCTACTCCTCCGGTGTCTCGGCCGGTGCCGGCGCGCTCGCCGCCGCGGCCGGAACCGTCGAGGAGGAGGAGGTCCCGGACCACGTCGAGCAGCGCCGCGTCTCCAGCGACGAGCAGCTCGGGCGCAACGATCCGTGCTGGTGTGGCTCGGGCAAGAAGTTCAAGCGCTGCCACGGGGCATGACCAGCGCCTCCTCATCGGAACCGACGCCGGCGCGTCTCGCGGCGATTCGCGACCAGCTTCAGCTGCTCGCGGACTATCTTTGACCCGGCAACGCTCGCCGAGCGCATCACGGCGCTCGAAACGCAGATGGGCGAACCCGGGTTCTGGGACGACGCTGAGGCGGCGGCCAAGGCCGGCGCCGAGCACGCGCGCCTGACCCGTCGACTCGAGACCTTCCGCGGCGTCGCGGCCGACGTCGAGGACCTCGAGGCGCTCGTCGAGCTGGCCGAAGAGGACGAGGACCTCGCGCGCGAGCTCGAGGGGCAGCTCGAGTCGGTCGAGGCGCGGCTGCTGTCGCTCGAGGAGGAGCGCCTGTTCTCGGGCACCTACGACGCGGGCGATGCGCTCGTCACGGTCAATGCCGGCGCCGGCGGCACCGACGCGCAGGACTGGGCGGAGATGGTTCTGCGGATGGAGATGCGCTGGGCCGAGAAGCGCGGCTTCACGGTCGAGCTGCTCGAGGTCAGCCCGGGCGAGGAGGCCGGCATCAAGTCCGCCTCCTTCCGCGTCGGCGGCGAGAACGCCTACGGGCTCTACGGCGCCGAGAAGGGGGTCCACCGGCTGGTGCGCATCTCGCCGTTCGATTCCGCGAGCCGTCGCCAGACGAGCTTCGCCGGCGTTGAGGTCGCACCCGTCGTCGAGGGCGACGGCGAGATCGAGCTGAACGACGATGACCTCCAGATCGACACCTACCGGGCGAGCGGGGCCGGCGGCCAGCACGTCAACAAGACCGACTCCGCGGTGCGGATCACCCACCGCCCGAGTGGGATCGTCGTGCAGTGCCAGAACGAGCGCTCGCAGTCCTCCAACAAGGCGACGGCGATGGCGATGCTGCGCGCGAAGCTCGTCGAACGCGAGGAACGCGCCCGCCAGGAGGAGATCGCACGCGAGAAGGGCGAGGCCCAGGACGTCAACTTCGGCTCCCAGATCCGCAGCTACGTCCTGCACCCCTACACGCTGGTCAAGGACCTGCGAACGAACTACGAGACCGGTGACGTGCAGCGCGTGCTCGACGGCGATCTCGACCCGTTCGTGCGCGCCTACCTGCTGTGGGTCTCGCGCTAGTGGACGCCGCAGGCCTGCCCGAGGTGGTCAGCTGGGCGCTCGCCGAGGACCTCGGCGACGGGGATGTGACGAGCGCCGCGACGGTCCCGGCCGCGGCTCGCGCCCGGGCGACGATCACCCAGAAGCAGCCCGGCGTGATCTCCGGGCTCGAGCCGGCGCTGCTCGCGTTTCGGTTGCTGGACGAAGCCGTCACGGCCGAGCAGAGGGCGCCGGAGGGGGAGTGGCGCGACGCCGGGAGCGTCGTCCTCGTGGTCGCCGGAGCCGCGCGGGCGTTGCTCGGCGCCGAGCGCACGGCGCTGAACTTCCTCGGGCGGCTCTCGGGCATCGCCACGTTCGCGGCGCGCGCCGTGGCCGCGGTCGAGGGTACCGGCGCGCGCGTGCTGGACACGCGCAAGACGACGCCCGGCCTGCGCGCGCTCGAAAAGCAGGCGGTCGCCGCCGGCGGCGCGACCAACCACCGACACGGGCTCTACGACGCGGTGCTGATCAAGGAGAACCACATCGCGATCGCTGGCGGGATCACCGCGGCGGTGCGTGCGGCGCGCGCCAACGCGCCCGGCCTGGCGCTCGAGGTCGAGGTCCGCGATCCGCGCGAGATCGAGGAGGCCCTCGCGGCCGGTGCGCCGCGCCTGCTGCTCGACAATATGGACCTCGATCAGCTGCGGGCGGCGGTGGCGCTGGTCGCCGGACGAGCCGAGCTCGAGGCCAGCGGCGGGGTCACGCTCGAGACGCTCCGAGCAGTCGCGAGCACCGGCGTAGACTTCGTCTCGATGGGAGCACTGACGCACTCGGCCTCGGCGCTCGACCTCTCGCTGATCCTCGAGTTGATCCGATGAACGTGCTGCCGATGGCGACCGACGCTCCACCGGCACTCGATCAGGCCGAGATCGCCGAGCTGTCGGCGGAGATCCGCGAGCTCGCGCGCACGCGTGACGCGGTGATCCTCGCCCACAACTACCAGCTCCCGGAGATCCAGGAGGTCGCGGACTTCGTCGGCGACTCGCTCGCGCTGTCCCAGCAGGCCGCGCGCACCGAGGCCGCGACGATCGCATTCTGCGGCGTGCACTTCATGGCTGAGACGGCGTCGATCCTCTCGCCGACGAAGACCGTGCTGATCCCCGATCCGGATGCCGGCTGCTCGCTGTCTGACTCGATCACGGCCGCCCAGCTCACGGCCTGGAAGGCCGAGCACCCGGGCGCGCTCGTCGTGATGTACGTCAACACGTCGGCCGAGGTCAAGGCACTGACGGACTACTGCTGCACGTCGTCCAACGCGGTCGCCGTCGTCAACCACATCTATGCGACCCACGGAGCCGACAGCGAGATCCTGTTCGGCCCCGACATGTTCCTCGGCGCCTACGTCGAGCGCCAGCTCGGACGGCGGATGCACGTCTGGGACGGCGAGTGTCACGTCCACGCCGGGATCCGACCCGCGGACATCGCCGCGACCCGCGCGGCGCACCCGGACGCCGAGTTCCTGATTCATCCGGAGTGCGGCTGCTCGACCAGCGTGATGGAGTACGTGGCGGCCGGCGACATCGACCCCCAGGGCGTCCACATGCTCTCCACCGGCGGCATGCTGCGCTGGGCGCACGACGCCCGGCCCGGCACCAGCGCGATCGTCGCAACCGAGGTCGGGATGCTCTACCCGCTGCGCAAGGCCGCGCCGGAAGTCGAGTTCGTCGCCGCCAACCCCGAGGCCAGCTGCCGCTACATGAAGATGATCACGCTGCCCAAGCTGCGCGACGGCCTGCGCGACGGCGTGCACGAGGTGCGCGTGCCCGCGGATGTCGCCGCCGCCGCGCGCAAGGCGATCGAGCGGATGGTCGCGATCTCCTAGCCTGTCCGCTCGGCGGCAGCCGCCGAGCGAGCCGGTCGCTGCCGCCCGCCGGTCAGAAGTCGGCTGCCGCGTGCGGTCCGACGCAGGCGACGGCGAGCTCTTCGCTGATTCCGCGCGCCACCGCGACGACCTCGTCGAAGGTGACGCCGTCGACCGCGTCGATCGCCGCGTCGGGATCGAGATCGTCGTCATAGATGATCGCCTGGTGCGCGGCGTGGCGCGCGACGGCGCCCGAGTTCTCGAAGGCGAGGACCAGGCGGCCGCCGGCGTAGGCGCGCGCGCGCTCGACCTCCTCCTCGCGCGGCCCGTCGCGGCGCAGTTCGTCGACGATCTCGCGCATCCGGGCGTAGGCCTCGGCGCACTTGCTCGAGTCCAGCCCGGCGCCGAGCGCCAGCGCCGGTGTGTCGGCAAAGCTGTGGTCGTGGGCCCAGACGGAGTAACACAGGCCGCGCTGCTCACGGATCTCGTCGAACAGGCGTGACCCCATCGAGCCGCCCAGCACCGTCGAGTAGATGCTGAGCGCCACGCGGTCGCGCCGGCTGCGCGTGTCGATCTGCGGGCGGTAGACCATCCGCAGATGCGACTGGTTGGTCTCGCGGGCCTCGACGAGCGTGCCCGGGTGAAACTCCGGCGCGGGTTCGAACGGCGGCGGGCTCGGCAGACTCGGGAAGCGGCCGAACAGCTCGTGCAACGCCTGCTCGTCCGGCACCTGATCGGTGTTGCCGACCAGGAACGCACCGCCGCGGGCCGGTGACCAGCGACGTTCGCGAAACGCGATGATCGCCTCGCGGCTGAAGTCGCGCAGATGCTCCTGGGGTCCGAGCACCGGCCGCCCGAGCGGGTGGTCGCCGAAGGCGGCGCGGTCGATCAGGTGTCCGGCGACCATCGCGGGCTGGTCGTTCGCGCGGGCGATCTCCTGGATCACCACACCCCGCTCGCGGTCGAGCTCTGCAGCGTCGATTCGCGGTCGCCCGGCGATGTCGGTCAGCAGGTCGATCGCCTGCTCGGCCGCCTCGGCGCGCGAGGTGATGTGGAACGCGACGAGGTCGTGGCTCGTGTAGGCGTTGATCATCGCGCCCATCCGCTCGGCGGTCTCGTTGACGTCGCGGTAGTTCGCGTAGCGCTCGCCACCCTTGAACACCAGGTGCTCGAGGAAATGCGCGACCCCGTTCTCGTCGGGGCGCTCGGAGCGCGCGCCGGCGTCGAACGCGACGAGCGTCGTCAGCGCGCGCGTGCCGGGAATCGAGATCCGGTGGATCGGCAGGCCGTTGGGTGCGGTGCTGGTCGTGATCTGCGGCATCTGCGAAGCCTAGTGCGTCCGCTCCGCGCGCAGCCGCCGGCGTCGCGCCGCCGAGACCGCGGTGCCGCGAGACGCTGGGTCGCCCGATAGGCTGAACCGCCAGACGATGAAGGCGACACGGGCGATCAACACGCTGGGCCTGCTCGCCGTCCTCGTCCTCGGCATCTGGTGGGGCGGACATCCCGGTGACCTGCCGGGCTTCCTGCGCAGCGCGTTCGTCGCGAACTCCCAGGACAGGGTGATCGACGAGGCGCTCAGCGACATCCAGCACGACTACTACCACCCGGTCGGCCGCACCGGCCTGATCGACGGGTCGATCGCCGGCGCCGTCGCAACCCTGAAGGATCCCTATGCGGGCTACGACACCCCGGCCGAGTACACCGCGTTCAACAACCCCAAGCCCGATCAGTTCTCGGGTGTCGGGATCGATGTCACCGCGAGCCGCGCGGGCCTGCTCGTCGAGAACGTCATCCCCGGGGGGCCGGCCTCGCACGCCGGAATCCGCGCCGGCGACGTGATCGTCTCCGTTGACGGACGTGCGCTCGCCGGGCTCGCCAGCACCACCTCGACGAACCTGATTCGCGGCCGCGCCGGCACGCGCGTCACGCTCGGCCTCGAGCGCGGTCGCCGCCGCCTCAGCGTCACGCTCAAGCGGCAGGTGATCAGCACGCCAATCGTCGTCTACACGGTTGTGCGCTACCACGGGGTGAGCATCGGGTTCGTCGACCTGCCGACCTTCGACGTCGAGGGCATCCACGGGGAGGTGGCCCAGGCGCTCGAGTCGCTGCTGGCGCGCCACATCAAGGCGGTGGTGCTCGACCTGCGCGACAACGGCGGCGGCCTGGTCACCGAGGCGCAGCTGGTTGCGAGCATGTTCATCGCCCACGGCGTGATTGTCACGACACGCGGTCGCACGCAGCCGACGCAGACGATCGACGCGACCGGGCACCCGATCGTCCCGAACATGCCGATGGCGGTGCTGGTGAACGCCAACACCGCGTCGGCCGCGGAGATCGTCAGCGGCGCCCTGCAGGATCACCACCGCGCGGTGATCGTCGGCACGCGAACCTACGGTAAGGGTGTCTTCCAGGAGATCCGCCCGCTTTCCAACGGCGGCGCGCTGGACATCACCGTCGGGCAGTACTTCCTGCCGAACGGAAAGAACCTGGGCGCCGGCGGCCTGCGCCGTGGTGCCGGCATCACGCCGAATGTGATCGTCAGCGCCAGCCCGACCCCCAAGGCCGATCCGCAGCTCGCCGCGGCGCTGCGGATCCTCGCCGCGAAAGCCCATTGAGCGGCGGCACTCCCGCCTTCCCGGCCGTGCTCGAGCGGCGAGGGCGCTTCATCGTCGCGCGCGAGCTGTTCGCGGGGCCGGCGGCCAGCCGCGGCCAGCTCACGGTCGATGCGGCGCGGTCCGGATCGCGCCCCGGCGATCTCGTGCTCGTCGCGATCAGGCCGACGCGGCACGGCGGCCGCGCGGAGATCGTCCGCCGCCTGGGACGTCCCGATGTCGCCCGCGACGTGATCGAGGCACTGATGCTCGACCGCGGTCTCGCGCGGCGCTTCGACTCCGCGGTCGAGCACGAGGCGCGCGACGCACGCGGCGCCGGCGACGCCTCGCGGCGCGACCTGCGCGCGCTGCCGACGTTCACGATCGACCCGGTCAGCGCACGGGACTTCGACGACGCGATCTCGGCCGAGGAGACGGCGGACGGCACGATCCGCGTGTGGGTGCACATCGCCGACGTCTGCGCGTATGTCGCGCCGGGCTCACTGCTCGACCGCGAGGCGCTCCGGCGAGCGACCAGCGTCTACGTCCCCGGCGCGGTGGAGCCGATGCTGCCGGCGGCGCTCTCGAGCGAGAAGTGCTCGCTGCTACCGGGGGAGGACCGCCTCACGGTCAGCGTCGAGCTGGAGCTGGCCGGCGCGCGCGTCGTGCGGGCTGCGTTCATGCGCTCGCTGATCCGCTCCGACGAGCGGCTCGACTACGACCGCGTCGATCGGATCTTCGCCGGCGCGCAGGCGGCCGACGAGCCGTGGGCAACGCCGCTTCAGGCGGCGCGCCAGGCGGCGCGGGCGCTCGGCGAGGAGCGCAGGAAGCGTGGCGCGCTGGAGATCGCGGGCACCGAGCCCGAGTTCTCCTTCGACCGCTCCGGCCAGGTGCGCTCCGTGCACGTCGGCGAGCAGACCGAGTCACACCGGCTGATCGAGCATCTGATGATCGCCGCCAACGAACAGGTCGCCAAGCTGCTGGCCGAGCGGCGCGAGCCGACGCTCTACCGCGTCCACGAAGAGCCGGATCCGTCGAGCGTCGAGCGGCTCGTCGCGCAGCTCGCGTCGCTCGAGGTTCCCACGCCGCCGCTTCGCGAACATCTCTCGCCCTCCGAGGCGGGCGCGCTGGTGGGGCTGATCTCGCAGGCGGTCGAGCGGCACGTCCGCGCAAGCGGCCGCGGCAAGCAGGCGTTCGGCTCGCTGATCCTGCGCTCGCTCAAGCAGGCCTATTACGCGCCGCGCAACATCGGCCACGCCGGTCTTCGCTCGCCGCGCTACTGCCACTTCACCTCGCCGATCCGCCGCTACCCCGACCTCGTCTGTCACCGCGGGCTGCTCGCTGCGATCGGTGCGGATCAGGCCGGCCCGGCGCCGGGCGAGCTGGGCGAGCTTGGACAGTGGACCTCGCTGCGCGAGCGCGAGGCGGTCGACATCGAGCGGGCGGCCGACGATGTCGCGCGCTGCTTCCTGCTCGAGCGCGAGGACCCCGAACGCCTCTGGGAGGGCGAGGTCGTCGGACTGATCGGTGCCGGTGCGTTCGTCGCCTTCGGCGACGGCTACGAGGGGATGCTCGCGGTGCGCCGCCTGCGCGGAGATTGGTGGGAGCTCAACGAGGAGGGAACGATCCTCCACGGCACACGCGCCGGAGCGACGATTCGCCTCGGGGACCCCGTGCGCGTGCGCGTGCGAAGCATCGAGGCCACGCGTGGCCGCGTCGACCTCGAGCCGGCGTGATCGAGGGTCTCGAGCGCGCGCGGGACGACTGCCGAGCCGCTACTGTCGGCAGATGGCCAAAGCCAAGAAGAAGGTCGGCGCCGGCGACGTCGCCTCGAATCGCTACGCCGCCCATCGCTTCAACCTGCTCGAACGCATCGAGTGCGGCATCGTGCTCAGCGGCACCGAGGTCAAGTCGCTGCGCGGTGGGAGTGCGCAGTTGAAGGACGGCTTCGCGGCGATCCAGGGCGGCGAGCTGTGGCTGCGCAACGTGCACATTCCGCCCTACGCCCCGGCGAGCCGCGAGAACCACGAGCCCGAGCGCGAACGCAAGCTGCTGCTGCACCGCCGTGAGATCGACCGGCTCGGCGCGCGCGTGGCGGAGCGCGGCCTCACGCTCGTGCCGACGCGGATCTATTTCTCCGGTCCTCATGCGAAGGTCGAGATCGCACTCGCGCGCGGCAAGGACGTCCACGACAAGCGCGAGACGCTCCGACGGCGAGACTCGCAGCGCGAGATCGAGCGCGGTCTGCGCGAGGCGCGGCGCTGAGCGCCTAGGAGATCGTGCGGTGAATGTAGGTGAAGTGCATGCCCACCGCGAGTAGCGCGATCAGGCCGAGGTAGGCCGCGCCGACGATGATCCGGTTGCGTGGCGAGACGCGGTAGTAGGCGGTCTGCGCCGCCGTCGGCGACCGGCGCTTCTGCCAGCGATGGTAGAGGTCGTAGCCGGCGACCACGCAGATGATCAGGAGGATCGGGTTCGGCGTGATGAACTCGAGCGTGACGAGCGCGCCGAAGCCGACAAACCACATCCATGGCGCCATCGCCGCCATCGCCCGGCCGCCGTCGAGCGGCACCACCGGGAGCAGGTTGAAGAGGTTGAGCAGGAAGCCGATGTAGCCGAGCGCCTCCAGCAGTCCGCTGTGTGTGGCCAGGCCGACGATCGCGACCGCCGCGGCGGCGGCGGCGCCGAAGTACGGGCCGGCGAGGCCGACGCGCGCCTCGGTCAGGGCGTCGTCGCCCAGCGAGCGGGCCCAGATCACCGCACCCATGAACGGGACGAACATCGGCGCGCTCGCCTTGATGCCATGGCGTCGCAGGGCGACCACGTGGCCCATCTCGTGGATGAAGATCAGCACCACGAAGCCGACCGCGAACTGCCAGCCCCACAGCAGGCTGTAGGCGGCGACGGACACCAGCGCGCTGCCCGCGGTCGCGAGGATCTTGATCTTGGGCAGCAGCAGCAGAATCGCCTTGAACTTCGCGATCAGCGCGACCAGCCCGGCGCCAACCGCGCCGAGCTTCTCGCGGATCCATGAGCGCCGCGGCGTGCCGAAGGCCTGATCCGGCGGCGGCGACGCCACGGGCGCAGGCGCTACGGGTGGCTCGAGCGTCCAACCGGGGGGTGTGTCCATCGTCCATGAAGTGTGGCAGGCGCCCGTAGCGGGCGGCTAAAGATTGGATTTCTGCGGAGAATGCGGATTGATTTTCACGGCCCCCTTGCATCGATTCGGGGTGCGTCGTATGTTCTCCCCAGACGCGGATTTGAGTCGCAAAGAGCGAGGCCACCGAGGTGTGAGGCCGCGCCACCCAGATACCGACAGCCCCCCGGGGCGGCCGGAGGAGGGTTCCTCAAGCGGCCCAGGTCCGCGTCGCTTTCGTTGGTGCCCGCAGATCCCGCGCGCTACGATCTGTGCAACACACCCCGGGGACGACAGGCTTCGACGTGGTCGGCTCGTGGGGGTGGTCGCGAGTCGAGGTTCCGGGCGGCCTCGTTAATCACCCGGAAA
>ODAK010004224.1_pt1 | contig 14741 bp, 16 predicted proteins | sample 1539591 | NCBI WGS metagenome assembly ODAK01 (sample SAMEA3539303, study PRJEB22396) | soil metagenome | biome: tundra; feature: field; material: soil | place: USA | collected 2010-05 | depth 0.15 m | reverse complement strand
AAAAGATCTCTGGCCGCCCGAAGCGAGCGCAGCGAGAGGCCGGTTGCGGGAACCGGCGCCGCGGCGCACGCTGACCAATGCCGGGAAGAGACAACCGCAGGCCTGACGCTGCCGCCGGCGGATCCGAAGCCACAGCAAGCAGGAACATCCCCTGGAACCCCAGCACGTCAGGCTGCCGGCGCGGCACCGACCCAACAGGCTCACCGGGTACGACCAGCCCGGCATCCCTCGACTGCCTGGGCCCAGCCCGGATCTCACGCGGGAACAGAAAGCCCGGACGTAAGAAGGACATCTGGCATGACCGCTGTGACGCCTGGCACGGAGCGCCATCGATCGGTCTAGCTCCATCGGCCGGCGAATTGTGGCACTGACCGCCGTCCGGTTAAAGCTGATGATCACCCCTAGCCCCGGCTCGGCCCCGCCCCTGGATCAGTCACCGTAAGCGACCGTCATGGCGTCGCTCAAACCCGTGGCTCGCACGGCCAAACGCTGTCAGGCCACGCGGATCTGCCGATGAGCGGATCACCCTTCCGCCAAGCCTCGGACAGTACCCGAAGTCCGCTGGCTGCACCTTTGAGGACGTCATCCGTCACCTCAGCCGACCTGACGAACTTTAGCTCATACTGATTGCGTGAAAGATAACAAGAAGCACAAGAACCCTGAAACGCCACACCGCCGGGATCCCTCCTATGGAGGGATCCTCCTGCGAAGATCAGTTCTATACCTCACCTTCGCGGCCGTTACTTCGGCTTTTATTGCGCTTGTAATCCTCTCGCCATGGCTTCTGAAATCTCTGATACGGGTACGCGCTATAAATTGGGCGAGCCTTAGCAATGTCGGACAAACCTACGGGGCAGCCTCGGCAATCATATCGGCTGTAGCATTGCTGGGCATATCTATCTCGCTAATTCTCCAAGCGCGCCAATCAAAAGTGGAACGGGTTCGTATAGTTCGAGAAAAGCATATAGAGCTATTGAGGCTGGCGCTCGAGGATCCGGCAGTCTATGGACCGATTACCGGAATCAATGTAAATCAATCCGAAAGTGAAATCAAACAACGCCTGTTCGCGACCATGTGGATGAACTATGGCCGAATGGGATATCAGATGGGCACACTCACCGATGAGGCGGTTAAAGATGAGTTCTTGCCGATGGCCTTTAGCTGGCCTCTTATGAGAGAATGGTGGCTTCACTACCGCAAGCTGTGGCTAACCGACTCAGTCTCAGATAGACGTGCCAACCGGTTTGCCAAGATGGCAGATGAAGAGTTCCACAGGATCAGCGTAGCAGGAGCGGCTCTTTCATCTTTGGGCGAATCGTCATCGTCTAGAAAGTATCAGAATGGCCACCAGCGCTCTTGGCGGCTACCCACGGCTCTAGCGGTAAGCGTTGTCGTTGTAGGTGCGATCCGCGCTATGCGTCGGCGCGAGACGCCATGAGACCGAAAAGCCCGCGGCACTACGCCTTCATAAGCACGCTGACTGTGCGCCGATTGAACTACTTGGTGACGCTATCAAGGTCTTCGATTCGAGATAGGATCAAACCAAATTCGCCGTTACTAACGGCGCGCACGAAATTTGACCACTCTCGTGATGCTACCTCGAGTACATTTCCGGAGCGGTTCTTGGAGTCTCTTACATATACTGTACCTACGTCGAAAGCAACCTCGACACAACCAGAAGCGCAGCTGTAACTGCTCTTTCGGTACTCGGGACTAGACATCAGTTACCAAACCTCCGACGGTCCAATCGTTGAGATGAACGTACACCGACCTTTTCTAGACGTCAAGGCGACCCAGTTTTATGATCATCGTTGCAGGGGCAGGAACTTGGCCAGGTTAGATGGTGCAGGCTTACGCCTCCGCCGGTGCCAAACGAGCAGCTGCTTAAACTAACTGAGGTAAGAACATATGGCAGATTACGATCAAGTTGCAAGAGCCTATGAAGCGCATGTCGTACCACAGTATCTGGCGATAGCGAAAGGCCTAGCTGCACGGAGCGATTTCCAAGACAGCTCGAGAGTGCTCGAGGTAGGCGCAGGCACTGGTCTGCTGACTCGATTGCTCATACCGCGAACGCCAAGGCTTGTGATCACTGACATAAGTCAGCCTATGCTTAGGTATGCCCCAAGCGTCCTGGGCGATATCGGATTGAAGCTACCAGTGATTGCTGCGGCTTCGGTGGACCGATTGCCCTTCAGGTCGGAGGTATTCGATGTCGTGGCCTCCAATCTAACGCCTTTGCAGGACACTATGATAGCATTGCGCGAGGCAATGCGAGTCCTGCGGCCTGGTGGCAGGATGATATTGTCGATGTGGGGCCCTAGCTACGCTGAAGTGCGCCTGTTGAATCTCGCGCTTCGTGAAGTCGGCAAGCCACATGCACCATACGGCGGTCCGCTGAGGGCGGTTAAGCGCATGACAAGTTTGGGCCTGAGTGTTAAGCGTGAAGACGTTGAACTGATGGCCGAATACGACAGCGTCGAAGCATACATCGAGTATCGAAATGCTTTTGGCTACCCAAGCTCGTGGTCCGATGATGATCTCACTAGATACTTGAATGCAATTCGGATACTTGCTAACAAACTTGCCACGGGAGATTCGCTCAGACTCGGCTGGAATGTAACATATCTGATTGGCACAAAAAAGCCGATCTTCTAACTGCTAGTGCGTTCGGAAATTCTGTTCTACGTTTTGGTAACACATACTCTCATGGCCGCTGGGAGTGCGCTATCTGCCGTGCGTGCTTTGCGTTAACCTTCCGCCTGCCGGGCCAGAGGGCAAGGAAAACGCCTGGGACCGCGACGCCATAGTAGAGAGCACCCTCGGCCCCGCGACAGCCAATTACGCCCGGACATAGGGCGAAGAGGAAGGCGTTTCGTGGCTGGATCAGTGGTCGGTGGGTCGGTCTTGGTGCCAGGAGAGCCGACCTGTTTCCTGCTCGAACACGGGCCGGATGTCGGCTGTGTCGTAGACGATGTGCAGGGCGACGATGCGATCCTCGGGGGTGAGTTCCAGTACGTCGACCACGTCGAAGGGGGCTTGCCGCCCGCTGGGCAGCCTCCAGTCGAAGTGGAACCAGATGCTGACCAGCGGTGTGCCGCCGGCCGTGGCGCCCTGAGTTACCCCGCGAAGCGTCAGCCGCGCTTGCGCGGTGTCGCCGAACAGGACGGGGAAGAAGTCACTGGCCGGGATCGGGCCGTACAGTGGCGAGTGCACGAGCGCGCCGTCGATGAACAGGCCAAGCATCCCGGCCAGGTCTGCAGTGCCGAGCGCGCCGAGGTAGGCCTCGGCAAGTTCCTGGGGAGTCACTGCATCTCCTGTCGACGCAGACCATCATGACGCTGCTGCCGCACCTCCACTCGCCGGAGGCGGCGGCAGGACGCGCATCTTCCGCCATCCTTCTTTCCCGAGCGCTGCGACCTCGCCCCTGCCGCCGTAACGTCTGCATGTGGCCCGCTATCGGGTGCTGATCTCCGGCCAGGTTCAGGGCGTCTACTTCCGTGACACGTGCCGACGGATGGCCGTACAGCATGGGGTGAGTGGATGGGTCCGCAACATTCGCGACGGCCGGGTCGAGGCGGTGTTCGAAGGGCCAGCCGAGGACGTTAGCCGGCTCGTGGCGTGGACGCGCCACGGCCCCGCCCGGGCTGCCGTGGACGACGTCGTAGTGCAGCCCGAGCAGCCTGAGGGACTGGGCACCTTCTTCGTCCGGTAGCAGACACACCGTCGGTAGGCCCGTCCGGATCGCTGGCGGCGCGTGACGGCAGGCCGCCGTAGCTGTCGGCCGGACTTCCGGTGGCTATTCCGGGGTCTGGGACACGTGAGCGAGGATGTCCGCGGCGCTGGTGACACAGGCGGCGTCGTGCCGGCTGATGAGTTCGTGGCAGCCCGCGGACAGGGCTGAGGTGACCGGGCCGGGGACGGCCATCAGGGGCCGGGCCAGCTGCGTGGCGTACCGGGCGGTGTTCATCGAGCCGCTGCTCGGCGCAGCCTCTACGACGATGGTCGCGCAGCCCAGGGCGGCGATGATGCGGTTCCGGGCCAGGAAGCGCAGGCGGGTAGGGCGAGAGCCGGGCGGGTATTCGCTGATGACGGCCCCGTGGGCGGTGATGTCGGCGAGCAGGCTGCGATGCTCACGGGGGTAAGGAATGTCGGGGCCGCTGGCCAGGACCGCGATCGTGACTCCGTGGACAGCCAGCGCGCCTACATGGGCGGCGGCGTCGATGCCGTACGCGGCGCCAGACACGATGGCCCACCCTCGGCTGGCCAGGTCCGCTGCGATCTCGGTGGCCACATGTGTCCCGTAGGCTGTCGCGGCGCGGGCGCCGACGATGGCAAGGGACTTCGCGCAGCGGGCCCGGAGGTCAGCCCTGCCGCGGACCCACAGCGCGCAGGGCCGTGCGGTGCCCAGATCGTCGAGTCCGGATGGCCACTCGGGGTCGGCCGGGCAGACGAGGCGGATACCGTCCCGCGGGGCGGTGGTGAGACCGCCGTCAGCAGGGACGGCGGGGAGCCGAGCGCACCAGCGGGACAGCGCAGGCCGGAGCCGAGCAGCCTGGACGGGATCAAGACCAACAGCGGCTGCGGCTGGGATGGTGCCTGACCTGATCGAGTCGAGCACCTGGCCGGGGCTGAGAACCGACAGCAGGCCGGTCAGTACTGGGTCAGGCGCCTCGGCCAGGTGGGTGAGGATGGCGCGGGCGACGCGATCCTCGCCAGGCCGGGCGGTCACCGGGCCGCTCCATCCTGGGCGGCGAACGACTGCCTACGCGCTGCGGTCCCGCGACGGGGCAGGCCCGCGAGCGTGCAGGTGGCCCGGATGCTGATCGGGTTCATGGGGCTCTCCTGGGTGTGGTGACCGGGAGGGTCGGCCGCCCTGGTGACGGCCTGGGGACTGCGGGGCCCTTCCCGGCGGTCAGGGTTCAGCGCCGCTTCGCCGGGGCCCGTCATACCGGCCGGCCGGGCGGCCAAGATGTTTTCCCGGGCGGGCAAAGAAAAAGAGCGCCGGCGCAGCCGGTACCCCGAATGCCCGCGCCCTGGGGGAAAAGATCTCTGGCCGTCCGTGGCGAGCGCAGCGAGAGGCCGGTTGCGGGAACCGGCGCCGCGGCGCAGGCTGACCAATGCCGGGAAGGGACAAACCGCAGACCTGACGCTGCCAGCTATCTAGGCTTCCCGGGCCAGCGGACCTGGGGCACGATCCCGCTTGGCCGCCGCTGTGGCTGTATGGCTGTTGGTCACGGTACTGCCTTGAGGGCGCTGGCGATGGTGGCCTGTACTTCGCCCGGGCCGAGCCCGACGGCTTCACCGGCCTCGGTGAGGGCATCGATGGCGGTGTTCCGGTCGAGGTGCCCGGCGGCGATCATCTCGGCTGCCCGGCAGGATGCCCAGTGCAGCAGGTTGTTGCGTTCGCCGGGCTGGGCGTCGAGGACCGCAGCGACGGCGCCGCGCAGGCGTCCCTGGGACGAACCCTGGTCCTGGTGCCTCGCCAGACTGGGACGGGTGCGCTCCGGCGGTGCCGAGCGCAGTGCAGCGACTAGCCAGCCAGGAGCGGGCACGACGGCCGTAGTGATCTCAACCGGGGTGTAGAGGATGCCGGTCTGGTGGATCGAACCGGGGCCGACGACGTATCCGCCCCGGCCGCGGACATCGATGCCGCGACCCGACAGTGCCCCGGTGCCGTTGCCGAGCGGCGTGCCCGGCGGCTGCCGGAAATAGACGTGCCTGCCCTTCGCTGTGGTGACCGTGAATGTCACCGGCACGAACTGGCCGATGCTCTGCGCGTACCGGTCGAACGCACCTGGCGTGTCCTCGTCGATCACCAGGTAGCCGGACTTGCCGCAGTCGATGCCCAGGTTCCGCGGGCCGCGGGACAAGGCTGCCCAGATCATGTCCGGGTCGTTGGTCGAGTCGCGGGTCCAGCGGCCGCATGGGTGCTTGCCGCGAGTCCCATCGCAGGGCTGGCCTGGCCGGCGCGCGCCTGCGCATCGAGGCAGACCAGGGTGGTCCACGGTGAACACAAACGCGCCCAGGCGCTGCTGGAGCCAGGTGGCCCACGTGACGGTGCTGGGCCACCTCACGGTGCCCACCGCCCCCGGGGGCGGAGGGCGGACCGCTGCCGCATCCGCCGGCCACCGGCGTCTGGCCGACCGGGAACGCTCAGGGCAGCGTGACCATCGCCGATGTCGGTGCGAGCGTTGGCCCGGCCGCCGTTGACACTGGGGATGGCAGCCGGGCAAGTGCGCCTGGCGCCAGAGCGGGACCAGAGTTGAGGCTTGATCATCATGGTGGGCTCCTCCCTCGGCAGGAGACCCGCGAGCCAGGCAGCCCGGCGGGTCAGTGGGCTGACAGCAAGCCGGGGAAGAGACCGCTATATACGGTGTTCCCCGGTGCTGACAGGAAAAGGCTGGGCCGCCAGCACGAATGCTGGCGGCCCAGGTGGAGGCAGGCTCAAGCTGAAGCCTGCCCGGCACTACCGCCGGTGTCCTCCGGCGGGCTGCCCAGGGTGGCGAGATCCGCGTCACCGGTTACGGCCTCGCCGTCCGGGGCGTGCTGATCGCCGGACTCCGACTCGCGGACGTACGCGTCACCGGCGGCCAGGGGATCGCCAGGCGAGGTGTCGCCGGTATAAGGCGTGCCATCGACAACGGCCTGCTCTATGTTCGACAGCTCGTAGCCGACGCTGGCCAGGAAGGCCAGGTAGCGGCCGGCCTCGAGGCGGGGGCACGAGCTGTACCGGTCGAGCCGCCAGGTGTTCTTGCCTTCACCTTCGGTCATCGCCTGCTCGTAGGCGACCGCGATGGGGCCGAGCATCAGCAGCGGCAGGCGGCCAGCCGGCGTGGTGTCGCAGGTCTCCAGCCACCGGGCGGCCGATTGGCCGGTGAGTCCGCTGAGCAGCAGCCTGCTGTGTGCTGGGGACAGGCCCTGCCGCAGCGGGTCGGGCATGGTCAGCAGCTGCCGGGCGATGAACGGGGCGATCTCGCGGGGTGCGGTACGGCGGGCGAACAGGTGGCTCGCTAGCCACCGCTTGCGCACCTCGGCGGCGGCCTTCCACGCTTTGTTGCCCTCGATCACCAGGCGGCGACTGCCGTCCGGCCGGTCAGGGTCACCTGGCCCAGCTGGGCCGGCCGTTCCCGTGGGACCGCCCGTGCCGGTCGCGCCTGCGGTGACTCCCGAAGGCCCGCTGTTGCTGTCGCGGAGGGAGTGCCCGTGCGTGTCTGGGTCGGCGCAGTAGTGAACCGGCGTGGTCAGGTCGTAGGAGCGGAAGAACGCGCCCCGGCCCGGACAGTCCGCGTGTGCTTCGGAGGTGAGGGGGTCACCGTCGTGTCGCAGGGCGATCAGCAACTGCGCACGGGGCGGCAGGGTGTCGGTGACAGCGGTGCCCGCGTTTTCCAGGTCGCGGCGCAGGCGCTCGTGCTCGGTACGTTCGGCGCGTTCCTGGCGGAGCAGTTCCGCCTGGTGCTCCAGGCTGCCACCCCACCGGGCTGTGTCGGTGAGCCGGGTGATCGCGGCGGCGTCGCCGTCGAACTCGGCGAAGACGGCCAGATCTTCCAGGGTCATCTCGGAGGACAATGCCTCGAGGGTGGCGCGGGTGTCGCCGGACAGGCGGGCCGCGGTGAGGGCGGCGCTGACTTGCGGGTTCTTGAGCCCGGTGGATTTGCGGATCCGTGCCTTGGTGGCGCCGGCTTCGTGCGCAGCGAACAGCGCGTCGGCTTCCTCGATCGGCGTGAGCGGGTTGCGGTGCCGGTGGGAGGTCCACATATCCAGGTACTGGCCGGGCTCGTCACCGGCCCGGTCATCGGCCAGGTCGGCAGGTACCTCGGCCAGTCTTGCCTTGACCGCGGCGGCGAGTCGCCGGTGACCGTCGATGACGCGGTAACCGCCATCGGCGGGGGTGATCCGCAGCGGGACCAAGACCCCGTTCGCCTCGATCGATGCCACGAAATCGGCAGAGAGGTCAAGGTCGCGGCGGACGTTGCCGGGATGTGCCGTCAGCAGCGCGACCGCGATCATTGGCCGCGCGGCGACACTGCTGGGCGCGGGCTGGGTGTGCCCGGCTGGCGGGTCAGCGGATAGGACCGCGCTGGGGCTGGTGGCTGTGGGTGACTGGGCGTCTGGGGCACTGCTGGGGATGAGTTCGGCTGGAGCTGACATGGACGCTGGCCTTTCGTTGGGGAGGGATGAGGGTTTGCGAGGCGGCGTTGTCGTCATGCGGCGTCGCCACCGGCCGGGTGGGCAGAGTGGAGGGTGCGGCCGTCGAGGGTGACTCTCAGGGCGTCGTGCTCGGTGACGGTCGTGGTGGTGATCTCGATCAGCAGGTCGGCGCTGGCTGGCTCCTGGCGGATGACCACCGAGGTGTCACCGGCCTGGGCCCGGGCGACGGGCCAGCCGAGCGCGCTCTCGGTCGTGGTGATCTCGATGTCGCGGGCGGCCACCATCGGGCGCCCGGTAAGGGCCAGGATCTGGGTGATGTCGGCCACCGCGCCGTCGCCGGTGCCGGTGGCGGTCAGGATCGCGTGGATGTCGTTGAGGGCGGCGGTATCGGTGTAGCCGGACGGGGGACGGGGACGCAGCAGTGTGACGGTGCGGTCAGGCATGGCAGCCTCCAATACGGGGGATGAGGGCAGCGCGGCCCCGCCGTCCGGGGGCGGCGGGACCTGCTGGCTGGGTTACAGGGCGGCGGCGATGCCGAGGGCACGCACGGCCTGTGAGTCCATCTCGTGGGCGGTGTCGGCGTCGGGGAGGGTCTGTGCGACGCTGGTGACGGCGTGCATCACCCCGCCCGCGGTGACGTCTCCCCCGCGGATGAAGTGGGTGAGGATGCCGGCCTGCTGGGCGTCGGTGAACCGCAGCCGCTGGCTGACCACCCGGACTGCTTCCTGCGGGTCGGTGACCGGGTGCCCGGCGTTCTTCTCCAGCTCGCGCACGGCACGCTCAACATAGGAGGGATCGAGGAAGGTGCTAACCGCGTCGGTGGTCTTGGCCGTGATCAGGGCCAGGGTCTTCTCCTGTGTGTTGCCCGACCAGGTGACGACGCCCTCGTCGAGGCGCTCGCCGAGGTGGACCGCGCGCATCGCGTCCCGGGTGATGGTCATCCCGTTCCGGCAGACCTCCACGACCAGTCGCGGCACCAGGCTGAACGCACCGCAGCCGGTCTCGGAGTTGGTGAGCATGAACCCGGAGAAGACGACCGGGTTGTCGGCGCCGGAGACGCCGGTGAACGGGCTGCGGTACCCGGCCAGGAGCGCCGGGGCCAGGGTCCGGACCTGCTCGCAGACGACACGGACGTACATGCGGCGGTCGGTCAGGTCACAACCGTCGACCTCGACCGGGACATTGGACTGGCGGATCCCGTCGAGGACGGCCAGCAAGACATCGAGATTGTCGATGATCTTGTAACCGTCCGAGAGGAACGCACGCGCCACCCCGCCACCGTGCGGCCCGCTGGCGCGCAGGCAGCGGAGCAGGAACTTGCGGTCATCACCGTCCAGCCAGCCGTTGACGTTCGCGTCGTAGAGGTCCGGCCGCTGCTCGCGCATCCGCCGCAGGTACGCGGCGGGGATGCCGAGCTTGTCGGCTATGCCCTGATCGCAGACATCGGTCGGGGTGTAGCTGCAGGCGGTCATGGTCACGCCGTCGGGACCGAGTTCCGGCGCGCTGTCATCGATGACCAGCCGGCCGCTGCGGGCACGGATCGCGGCAGCGGGCGCCACGATGTCGGCCTTGCGGGCCTGCTGGTCGCGGAGGAGAGTCGCTAGGTCCTGGAGCGTCGCGTTGCGGGCGCCCGGCGGTGCCGCAGGGGTGTCAATGGTCATGGAGCCGTCCTTCCGGTAACGGCCTGTGCAGGCCGTCCGGGCGGCGCAGGTGCCTCCCGGCGGTCAGGCGATCCGCGCCGTGAGGACGGGGCCCGCACCACCGGCCGTCCCGGGGCGGGCAAGATGTTTTCCCAGCGAGCACAAAGCAAAAGCAGCGCCGGCGCAGCCGGCACTCTGAACGCCCGCGACCAGGGAAAAGATCTCTGCCCGCCCCAGGGCGAGCGCAGCGAGAGGCCGGTTGCGGGAACCGCCGCAGCGGGCGCACGCTAACCAGGCCGGGAGGCATGCGGCCCAGACGGCCTTTCGGAGCAGCTGGAAGTGGCCGGGCCCAGGAAGCCGCCGCTGGCTCTGGCGGGCAGGACTGCCGTGGCTGGGCTAGCGATACGCGGTGCTCCGGGAAACCTGACGTCTGTTGGGGCCGTTCCCTATGACGCGGAACGTCACTCCAGATGGATAGTGGAGCAATCAGAGGGCCTGACCGTAAGCCCCTGGGCGATGTCCAAGATGACGCTTGACGTTCGTCGTGACGGCTCCGGTAGGCCGGATCGGCCCGCCGAGACGCCTGTCACCTTCGTTACAGAAGGTGACAGCCCAACGGTCGCACTGCATGCGATATCCGCCGATCTGCTCGTCAGCCTCATTGCCGAGATGGCCGCTGACGCCACGCCGAACCGTGTGATCTGTGTCCGACTATCCATAGCCCAACTGCCGCGCGAGACACCCTCTTCAGCCTGATGTGTAGGTGGGTGGACGCCTCGGCTGCATCGCCCTTGCGTTCTCGTGCGTCACATCTGAACCAACGACGGGAGCGTCAGCCGGTTAGTACAGGGGTGGCCAGGTGGTGTGTCATACAGGATCGTTGTATCCTGAGGATGCAGGCATGAGACATCGGATCTCAGCATGCGTTAAATAAGGGTGCCTGGAGGGCAACTGCTGGAGGGCTCGAGCAGAGGGGGCTCGCTCGCCCAGTAGTGACCACCGGAGCGCGGCCTTCCCCCAACCTTCGCGGGCGGGAGAAGTGCGTCCTTAGTAGGATTACATCATGCTTATCACCATACGAACACCTATTGTGGACATGCGGTGTTTTTGTAGGCCTGATTATCCGCATAGCATTCGTCTGCCTGTAACGTGGAGCGAAGATAAGGACTTTATCAGGTATTTTGGTCCCGTAACCAAGCGACTGCAAGGTCCCGTGGACCCTTGGACACCAGAAAGAGTCTACTGTCGCTACGACAGAGCATTGCGATTTGCCTCATCTTATCCCGCTCTGCTGACCCGCGATCTACCTGACATTTCTTTTTATGGAATATTGCGGCGCCTTTACCCTGCCACTGCTCGCAACGATTCGTTTCATGCCGACTTGCAAATAGCAGGAAGGGGCCGTCATTTCTTGCCTCCTGAGCGCAGCGAAAGATTCCGGCGTTACACTGCAGTGCGGCTGAACGTGTCAAGAGCGGTAGATTTAATTCTGTCAATGCCAGTAACAGTTCAGTCCAGAACCGGCGCGGCAACAAGTACGGAGTTCGGAAGGGTAGGAACTCCAATTGCACAGTCTTTCGAAGCAGCTACGACCATCGGGGAGCTAAGCGGGGATGTGGTTGCCGGTAAGCCAGCAGTCGCGATAGAACTTGATTCTGAAGACAAAGCAACAGCGAAGTGGGGCGGGAATTGGGAGATTGATGGTATAGAGCTTTCAGCCACGACGGTCATGTTTCACCATCGCTCCATTCCGGTATTCGTAATCGAGAGACCTTCGCGGCTTGACCATTATCGAGCACGCGCACTTCGCGTACATCTGCTACGTCTCCATGCAGAACGTGAGTACCTCCGTCGAATGGCCAGTCTGCTGAGCAGCGATGGATTCATTGATTCGGTAGGACCTAGGCAATTGGAATCGATCCAGGGTGCACTTAACAGTAGCCTAGCCGTATTGACGCGCGTCCGGAGCTATGGGCATTTGACTCAAGAAATTGCCTCAGCATTCATGGCAGACAGGACTTTCTCGGGCGCCGAACTCGAAACGCTTGTGGACCGCATTCAACCATTTCGCCCAGTTATCCGTCGGCGACTGGAGCGCCTTCTAGAGCAGGACGACATGGTAGAAGAAAGGTGGCGCGAATTCATCGGACGCCCTGCGGAAGGAAGAAGTCAAGCCCAAGCGCTGGAATCCGGCACCGGAGTGCCGCCGTCCGGCCAGCCGCTGGGCCATGAGGGTCAATCCATGACCAGGCCGTCTCCGTCTCCTGCGATTACGCCAAGCCAGGAGGAGCCCCGGCTAGCTCGCAAAGGACATACAGTCCCGGAGGTGACCGTGATGGGCGCCACACTAGTCACGATTCACGGGTTCTGGTCGTCCCCAGCGACCTGGGAGCGGCTCAACGAGGTTTGGCGCGCAGACGAGGAACTCCGCGGCCTGCGGATCCACTCGTTCGGCTACCCCTCTCCCAAGAAGCCGCGGCTACCGTATTCGGTCACGCGCGTGCCCGAATACGACGACATCGCCCAGACCTTGGCCAGCGAGTACGCGACCGCGCTAGCCAATGCATCAGATATAGCGGTCGTCACCCACAGCCAGGGTGGCCTCATCCTGCAGCGCTTCCTGGCCTGGATGGTCAGTGAGGGGCGAGCGCGGGAGTTGAGCCGGATACGGTCGGTGGTGATGCTCGCGTGCCCCAACGGCGGGTCCGAATACCTGGAATCCCTCCGCCGCGCCCTCGGGTACGGCCGCCATCCCCAGGCTGGCAACCTGCGCGTTCTTAACCGACAGGTGGCGGACACCCAACGGACCGTGCTGCAGCGTATCGTCAACGCGACCGCCCTCGATGATCACCAGTGCCACATCCCGTTTCATGTCTACGCTGGCGGTTCCGACAACATCGTCAGGGCCGCATCCGCTCAGGCGGCATTCCCGGGAGCTTCTACTATCGCGGGCAACCACTTCACGATCCTCGACCCCGCCACCCTGGGTAACCGCACTGCGGAAACTGTCAAACGCCACCTGCTAGCCGATATCACTGCCCCACGAGCACCCAGGCGCAGTACCCGCACCCCAATCACTGGCGAGCCTGAGTCTCCCGCCGCCGATAAGCGCACGGGCGGTGCATAGTACGTGCCCGGTTCGGTCCTTCAGGGGAAAAGTGGCCGATGTACCGCCAGAAACCGCGACCGTGGCGGCACACACGACAGCTACTCCAGGATCCAAGGCCCACCGCTTCTTCGTGCATTGCCCGGTTGACCACTCGGCTGTTGTTCAGTCATGGACCAAGTATCGTAGAGTCGTCGCAGACTAGTCAGGCACTAGTTGACGGTTGCGAGCGTAAATCCCCGCCAGGCAAAATATGGAAGAGCCAGTACCCGCGACGGTAATATCATTCAGCACAGCATCGAGTGCCCCTCAATTGCTACGGGACTAACTCAGCTTTCGCAGCCTGCCCGAGGATGGCGCGAGCTTAGGTCGCTAGTCAATCGACGCCAGAACTGGAATATCTGCGCGTGGGTGCAGTCCGCGGTCCTCACGTGTCAGCGGCAAATATTCGGCGTTCTGCTCGAGCATCTGGCCGTCGGTCTCTCGAATATTCACCCTCTGTAGCGGGCTTACTATCCGGGCTTGGGGACTGTTCTGACATGCGCTCATGTTCACGAATCTGTCGTCGGCTAGCAGAGGATAGCGGTCTGGACGATGTTCAGAATAGGTGTCGCCGCGTGTGCATAGCGGGGAACACGTAACAGTCGACACCCGTGATGACCGATACAGGACTTTCCTATTTAACGGAAATACCGCGGGTCCGGCATCCACTGTTCTGTGGGCTTTTGCAGCGCCTCGGGCCATGCAGGCACCGGCGGTGTGGGGGGGAAGCCTGCGCGGCCCGAAGGCAAGGATCATGGCGCCTAGCCAGCCGACGCCGCTCAGGCCCCCGATCAGGTTGACGAGGAACACCAGCGCCACTGCGTCGGTGCCGCGGATCAGCGCGATCAGCGTCGGTAGCAGATAGACCACGGCAAGCACGGCGAACAGCAGGACCCAGAACGCGGGGTTGTCCGCTAGCGCCTGCATCAACCAATCCTCCTCATTTGCTCCCCGACCCCCGCCTGACGCGCGGCCACGCGTGACGCCGCTACCAGGCTCCCGCCGGGCCCGGGCATAGGCAAGACCCGCAGAACTCGCTTGTGGATAACTCACCTAGGCCGGTCACTTATCCACAGGCAGCTCGTGTCTCTGGCCGTCTTGTCCCGCGGCTGATAAAGGCCCAGCGCCGACATGGACTCCCAGCCGGGCTCGGCGAAGTTCACGGCGGGCGCGACACGGGGCGCTCGACGTAGTCGTGGCGGATGCGCTGGTCCAGTTCCTCAGCGGTATCGGCGTCCAGGGTCGCGCCGTCGTCCAGTCGCCGGGCGCGGAACCGCCCGTCCCAGGTGATGTCGTAGGCCTCGTCCCAGTGCCAGCGCAGGTCCGCGATGTCCCTGCCGCAGAGCCTGGCGACGACGTCATCCGTGGGCTGGTCCATGACTGCAAGACTAGCTTACTCGTATCGGCTCGTAGTGCTACGTAGGACATTGTTGCTGGTCAGCTAGCCTCGTTCGCGTGACCAAGATCGACCCGACCGGCCCGGTGCCTCCCTACCGCCAGATAGCGGAGATCATCCGGTCGCGGATCGAATCAGGCGAATACCCCAAAGGCTCCCGCATCCCGACCGAATCCGAGATGGTCGAAACCTGGGAAGTAGCCCGCACCACCGCCCGGCGGGCTATTGCCCTGCTGCGGGACCAGGGCCTCGTCGAGACTGTCCCCCAGCGCGGCACTTACGTCCGCTGATCACTGTCCGGCCGGATCGGGGAAAGAGCCAGGCTCCGGTTGTGCCGTGCCGGGTGCCTTCAGTGCGGGAGGGGTTCGTCGGCGAGGTAGGGGGGTGCGGGTTCGTACTGGATGTA
>ODAK010004223.1_pt1 | contig 14753 bp, 21 predicted proteins | sample 1539591 | NCBI WGS metagenome assembly ODAK01 (sample SAMEA3539303, study PRJEB22396) | soil metagenome | biome: tundra; feature: field; material: soil | place: USA | collected 2010-05 | depth 0.15 m | reverse complement strand
CGAGATTGGTCAGTGACTGGAGTTCAGACGTGTGCTCTTCCGATCTCGGCAATCGCCGCGCAGGCCAAGTGGCCCGGAAATGCTGTGCAGACCTACCAGAAATATGTGGTGAACGCCAAGATTGACAGCAGCGCGGAATTCAATGTCGAGGTTCTTGCCGACGGATCGCTTAAGGTCGTAGAGCCGGAGACGGCCGAAGAGCTCGCCCAGGGCGCCGCGCTCGCCGCGAAGGGCGAGACCAAGGAAATGCTGCTCACGCAGGCCCAAGAGCTTGGCATCACCGTTGACGGCCGCTGGGGCCTCGCAAGGCTCCAGGCGGCCATTGACGCCGCGCTGGCGGCTTGACATGACCGTCACGGCGACGTCGTTTCGCGCCGCCTTCCCGGCGTTCGACAACACTGCGACATTCCCTGACCCCGCGGTCAATTTCTGGATCTCCGTCGCCGGAAACATGGTGTCTCCCGATCAGTGGGGGGCAATGCTTGATACGGGGACGTCACTGTTCATCGCGCACAATCTCGTGCTCGACGCCCAAGCCAATTCCTCAGCGGCGACGCCTGCTGGAGTTCCCAACGGACCGGCAGGGGCACTGGCCTCAAAGAGCGTCGGCGGCGTCTCAGCGTCCTACGACATGGAGAGTAGCGCTATAGCGGGCGGCGGCGATTTCAATCTCACCGCCTACGGCAAGCGGTATCTCAGCCTGGCCATGATGTTCGGCGCGGGCGGATTTCAACTCTGATGAAGCGCCCGGCCAATCACGGTCGCGCCGTCGACGCTCCATTCGATGCATCTTATCTGACGCTCCATTCGATGTATCTTATATGGCCGCTGTCCGACGCCTTGAGCGCTTCCATGAATGCCTGTGCAGTTGCCCAGCGCCTCATCTGCGGCTTGTAGAATTTGAACTCGCGATCCTCGACACGAATGGTGTCGCCACTTTTCGGTAATCGTTTGAGGGATAATCTACATTCGGTCATTATTCGCCCTTCTTCAGTTTCACCAGCGTCCATTGCTGCGGATCAATCGCGACGTTGGCAATCTTCGCAGGATCGCGGGCGCCTTCCGCGATACGCTTTAGCGCCGCATAGAACGCCTCGATCATGTCGGCGGCTTCCCATGCCGACATTTCTTTGACGTCGAAGGCATCCGGGGAACAAACGTAAGTCATCTCCTCGCGCGCTTCCTCGCGAAGCAATTCGATGAGTTCGTCCGGGTTCCATTTCGGCAGGTCCATCCGGCCATTCTAGACACCTAAAGCCGCATGGGCAACGGTCTCGCACGCGTCGTGACGACGCCTGCCATCCCCATTGATGGAGCCCGCCCTAAATGTCCAACGGAGCGGTATCGTCGCAAACAGCCGTGCAGCCAGGGACTACCTCCGCGGCGGCCAAACAGATTGCGCGTGGCGCGACGGTTCTCTACTCGACGACATTCTTTGATCAAACCGGAGCCGTCGTTCAGCCGCCCGGCGCAACGCTCACGATAGAATATCCGTCGCCTCAATTACAGGAAGTCATCGCATCGATTGCGATGACGCCGCCGGCTGGCGGGCAGGCCGCATGGACGGCGAATTGGGACTCAAGCGTCTCCGGACCAGGGTCCGTCCAATGGTCAGTCGGCACAACGGTATCGCTGCCGCGCTCGGTTGAGGATGGATTTTTCGTGCTCACAGCCAACGGAGCAAACTTCGCCGGCTTCACGCCCACATCGGTGATTGCGCAAACGTTCTACCTTTTGGGATTCTGATCCCATGCCATTCAGCAGCGGGTTCAGCAGCGGATTCTCCTCGTCGCCGCCCGCGCCCGCCGAAACATTCTACCTTCTAGGATTCGGGTTCTCCGCGCCCGCGCCCGCGCCCGCGCCCGCCGAAACATTCTACTTTCTAGGGTTCGGATTCTCCTCGCCCGCGCCCGCAGGCGCTCAAACATTCTACTTTCTAGGATTCTGATCCATGCCGAATCTTACATCAGTTGTCCTTACGGGTGGCGCGGCGACCGCCGCGAACGGAACCGTCTCGACCATCGACGCCTTGATGGCCGATGGCGGCCAGGCGACGATCGGTGCGAAGGCCGACGCAGCCAGCACAGCAACAGACGTGACGCCCGTTTCAAGCGTCTCCATCTGGAAGCAAATCAGCAAGTCGGTTCAGGCAATCGCAGCGAGCGTCGCCGGCTCCTTGCCGGTCACGGGCACGTTCTGGCAGGCTACGCAGCCCGTTTCGGCGGCGTCGCTCCCGCTCCCGGCCGGGGCTTCAACGTCTGCGTTGCAAACGACTGCCAACACCTCACTCGCGACTCTCGTGACGAATACGCCCGCGCTCGGTCAAGCGCTCGCTGCGTCTGCCGTGCCGATTGTCCTTACAACAATCCAACAGACAGCGCTAACGCCGCCGGCCGCCATTACCGGCTTCGCTACCGCTGCATTGCAGCCCGCCATCAACGGCGACGGCGGCGCGCAGACGCACGTTATGAACTTTCCGGCTACGCAGCCGGTTTCTGCGGTATCGCTACCGCTTCCCGCGCTCGCCGCGACCTCTACCAAGCAGTCCGACGGAACGCAAAAGAGCCAGATTGTCGACGGCTCCGGCAACGTCATTGCCTCAACCTCCAACGCCCTAAACGTCAACATTACGGGCGGATCGTCTTCCGGCTCCGTGGCACAAGGCTCGACAACTGCCGGCGAGACCGGAGCGCTCATTCAAGGCGCTGTCACAACCGCTTCGCCGACCTATACGACCGCGCAGACCAGCCCGCTTAGTCTCGATACGACCGGCGCGCTTCGCGTGAACGTAACTGCCGGCGGCGCTGGCGGCGGTGTTGTCACCCAGTCGACGGGAACCAATCTTCATACGGTTGTTGATTCGTCAGCGTTACCTTCCGGCGCCGCGACTTCCGCGCTGCAAACGACAGGCAACTCGTCGCTCGCGACTCTGGCTACCAATTCGCCAGCGCTTGGGCAGGCATTGGCTGCGGCGGCCGTTCCGGTAGTCTTGACCGCGATCCAACAGACTGCGCTCACGCCTCCGGCGGCTATCACCGGGTTCGCTTTAGAGGCCGGTCACCTTGCGTCGCTTGATACGAAGACGCCGAGCCTTGGGCAGGCGCTCGCTGCATCTTCGCAGCCGGTCGTGCTGACTGCGATTCAACAGACGGCATTGACGCCGCCGGCTGCTATTACCGGCTTTGCGCTGGAGACGGGCGGCAACCTCGCCACGTTGGCCGGCACGGTATCCGCGGCAAAGGTTGCGGTTTCAATTGCTACCGCCCCTGTGCTTGTCGCCGGCTCTGCCCTCATCGGCAAGGTTGGAATCGATCAGACGACGCCGGGCACGACGAATAAGGTATCGATCGGCACCGATGGCACCGTCGCACTGAATGCGGCGATCCCGGCCGGCGCCAACACGATTGGCGCGGTCAACGGCAACGGCGCGACCGTCGAAGTCATCCCCACTGTCACGGCTGGGGCATACACCGCAGGCTTCGTCATCGGGGGCATTGAGACGTTCGCCAACGCTCTGCCGGCGTCGTTCAATGGCATCCTGCAAAGCATCACACTGAAGTTCAAGGGCACGCTCCAGACGACGGAGTTTGATGTCGCCATCTTCTCAGCATCGCCCGCTGGGACGTTCGCGGATCATGGTGCGCCGGCAATTGCGACGGCCGACTCTGCGATCCTACTAGGCATCTATCAGATGATAGCCGCGCAAAGTGAACTCGGCACCCACACGATTTACAACTTAGATGGGATAGGCAAGCAGATTGTCGGGGCTTCGACCTCGCTCTATGCCGTCGTCACCACCAAGAGCATCCCAGCGGTCAACCCAGCTTCTACATCGGAAATGTCTCTACGCCTCGGAGTGGTCTGGTAATGTTTGGGACTCGCCGCGCGGTGGCATTATCGACTACGGCACTCGCGCCAATCTCTGCGCATGTGCCTGGTGCAACCTACCTAATGTCGGAGGGCGACAGCAACACATCGACGAACGGTCCGACGTTCAATCCATACTCAGTGATTTACGCCAACACGACGATTCCTGCTGTCGTCACATTTAAAGATGCCGCGATCGGTGGCTCGACGCTAGCAAATATGGTCTCTCGTGAAGCGACAGACATCGCCTACATCGGTTCGAATCCTAACTTCACCAATTACATCCTCTCCGTCTGGGATGGAGTTAATGAGAAGACGAACGGCACTTATTACCCGAGCGGGGCGGCGCAATTTGCGACTGATTTGGCTAGCTATGTAGCAGCGATGAGAACGGGGGGGTTCCTTCAGGTTATTGGCCTCACGATGCCAAACACCACTTACGGCACACAGAGTGTGACCGACGCGTGGGTCGACGCCATGAACGTCGCAATACGCGGGCTCTACCCCGCAACGTTTGACGCCATCGTCGATCTAGGTGCCGATCCTCGACTAGGTGGTCACAACGCGGCTGCCAATACAAAATATTTTACTGATGGTATACATCTAACAAATCTCGGCCAATTGATAGCTGAACGGCTTTACGCCGGCGCTGTTAATAAGTTGATCCAACCGCTTCCCGGCCAGCCGACTTCGCTGGCAACCGGAACGATGACGAGCACGACCGCGCCGCTGACTTGGACTGCGCCGGCTTATACCGATGCGAGTGGGGGGGGGTATCCCTATACGTATCTCGTTCAATACGCGCTGCATAGTTCAGGCAGCTGGAGCACCTTTGCTCACGCCATCTCAAATGCACCCGCAATCACGGTCACAGGCCTGACGGCCTCCACCAGCTATGATTTCCGCGTCTACGCGGTCAGCCAGAGCGGGAATGGAACCGTCTCCAGCACCGCAACAGCTTCAACGTCTTCCGGCGCGTCAGACACATTGGACACGGTCAACATTGGCTCTTCGCTCGCCCTCTCTAATGGCAACCTAACGGTTACTAACACAGGCGGTGGGGCTTGGGCATCGGCAAGGACCAGTATCAGTAAATCGTCTGGCAAGTGGTATGCTGAAATAGCATTAAATGTAGTGCCTAGTCCTTACACCATCCTTGGCGTTACCGATACGACGCCTAACGCCGCTGCGATGGAATCTAACCTCGGAGCGATAACAAATTCAGCAGGCATAACCCCAGGGGGGTATCAAGCTGTTGTAGGGTTTACTAGCGTGGGCGGTTCTCCGTGGTCGATCGCGGCGGGGAACGTCATCGGGATTGCTTTTGATGCAACGAATAAACAGGCATGGCTTGCAATCAACAACGTGTGGCAAGGTTCTGGCAACCCGGCCGGGGGAACCAACCCGTTCTGGACTTGGACGGGGGCCTATTCTATCTGCCCCGCATGGTGTGCCTACACCGCCGCATCGCAAGCATCCTACCAACCTTCTGGAGCACAGAGCTACTCACCTCCGAGTGGTTTTACAGCACTCTAAATATACGACACTGCGCTTGATGGCCGCCATCGGCAAAACTACCGAGGGGTCGTCATGGGCGTGAAAGTCACGGTCGACAAAACCGACGACATGATGCGCGCCGTCAAGCTGTTGACCACGCGCCGCGTGCTCATCGGGATCCCAGACGTCAACGCCGCGCGCGAGCCGTCCGCCGACGATCCGAGCCCGATCAACAATGCCGCGCTTGGCTATATCCATGAATTCGGCTCGCCGATCAACAATATCCCCGCGCGGCCGTTCCTCGTGCCTGGCGTCGCGAGCATCAAGGATCAGGCAATCGCGCGGCTCAAGAAGGCCGCGCAAGCCGCGCTCGATCCAAACGGCGCGGCGAGCGCGACCGGCTACGGCGCGGTGAGCGCGGCTGGCACCAGCGGCGCGGCGAGCGGCTACGGCGGTGCGGCGAGCGCGGCCGGCCATGCGGCGAGCGCGACCGGCACCAGGGGCACAGCAATCGATAAGGCGCTGAACGCGATCGGCCTGATAGGTGCTGCCGCGGTGCAGAAGAAGATCACCGATGGCCCGTTCGCGCCGCTGGCGCCCGCTACTATTGCGGCCCGCGTGCGCCGCGGGCGGACCGGGACAAAACCGCTGCTCGACACCGGGAAACTCCGGCAGGCCATCACTTTCGTTTTGCGCGACAAGGGGAAGTGACCTATGCCGACGCTTGACGTGAGCGACGTTCTGGCAAGCCCAGAATTCCAGGACACATTCACGGTCACCCAGACCGCATTCGTCATCGGCGCCGGCGGGACGGGCGCATCGACGATAACCGGACCATTCCCAGCCTTCGGCGTGGTGATCCCCGGCAAGAGTTCGCTGGCGCGCAATGCCGACGGCGAGCGCATCGTCGCCTACATCGACATTTACACAACCTACCCCCTGACGAACGGCCTCAAGACTGACGACGTATCGTCGCGCGAGGCTGACATCGTCACGTGGCACGGCCGGCAGTTCACCGTCATGGCGATCGACGATTTCACGGGGTTCGGAGCCGGCTGGCTTCATGCGTCAGCGGATTTGATTCCTCTCAACCCGAAATCTTAAAGGGGAACCCCAATGAGGCTAGCGTTATTGGCTCTAGTGCTTGCGGCCATGCCGCTGTTGTCCGGGTGCGCCGCCGTGGTTGGCGGCGTTGCGGGGGCGGCTATCGTTCATGAGTATGATCGCGAGCACTATTATCACCGGGGCTTTTACGATCACTACTACTGGGAGCGCTGAGTCGCGCGATGACGCGGGCTGGATTCACGCCGGCATATTAGAGGATGAGTTGTGCAGGCGGGGCGCTACTCCCGCATCATGCCAGTCCGGCTCTTTCCCACTGGCTGGGTGTTAACTCCGGCTGCGTCTGCTCTTCCGCTACTGCACGATGAAATCCTACCACGCGCCAGAAGGAACTGTCGATGCCTAACGACTCATCGACGGGAGGGTTTCTTGCGCCCAGCGGCGGCTTTCTGGTCGCCGAGGACAATGCGCTCGACGCGCTGCTCCAGGCTCTCGTCGTTGGCGTCACGGCGATCCCTGGGAACCTCGTGCGGCCACGCTGGCAGCCGGTTCCCCCGCCGCAGCCCGAGGCCGGCACCGATTGGTGCGCAATTGGGGTCACGGACGAAGACCCCGAGCCGAACGTTTCAACGGTCCACACCGCGACCGGCAACGGGTTCAGCACCACCTATGAGAACGACATCGTCACCGTTCTTGCGAGCTTCTACGGGCCGACCGCGCGTGGCAACGCGAACCTTCTGCGCAGCGGCATGATGGTCGGACAGAACCGCGAGACGCTCCTCGTCAACACCAATCTCGCCCTTATGGCGATCCCCGGCAAATCGACGTTCGTCCCGGAGATCGTCAACAACGTCACGGTGCGCCGCGTCGATATCGAGATGCGATTCCGCCGCCGCACGATCCTTGTTTGGCCGATCGAGAATCTCCTCGCCGCGAAGGGGACGATCGCCACGGACGACGGCGCGCAACAGCCGTTCTATACCGGATCGTCCGGTAGCTTTGGGGACGGATTCAGTGACGGATTCAGCAGCGGCTTCTAGCTGATGGCGCCCATCATGACTGTCCAGACGGTTGACGTCTCCGATTTCGTGGACGCAAGCGTCAATGTCATGGAGCCGATAGCCGCGACGGGGACGATCGCCACGGGCATCGCCCAGCAACAGCCGCCATACACAAGCCCGCCGCCTAGCACCGGAGGTGGGTTCAGTATCGGTTTCAGTATCGGGTTCAAGTAAAGCGCGGCTCGCGCCCATCTAACAAGTCGCCGATCATCTCCCCGTAAAAGCCCATGGAATCTGCTGAATGGCCAACTCCCTCGTTAAAGACATCGCCGGCAATGTCGTCGCCATCACCGTGCCAGCGCTTGGCGGGTCGAGCGATGACACAACCAACATCCAAGCCGCGATAACGCTTGCAAGTGGAACCTACAACGACAACATCGAGATTTGGCTGCCGAGTCCCGCATACAACACCACTGGCATTGCGCTCAACCAATATACGAAGATGGTCGGCGGGGGCTGCTTCATCAATCTAATCGTCGGGCACGCCGGCCCGATCGTAACCGTCCCGAACACTGTGCAATACAATAATCAGGCGCTAGGCTTCCTGCGCAACGTCGTCCTTAATGGCAACATGGGCGCGGGGGCCTGGTTCACCGGAGCAATCGCCGGGACCGCGCTCACCGTGTCCGCGGTAGCCAGCGGAGCGCTGCAGATCGGGCAAACTCTAGCCGCCGCGGGCGTGACAGCCGGCACCGTTATCGTGAGTGGAAGCGGCACAAGCTGGGTCGTCAACAACTCGCAGACAGTCGCGAGCGAGGCGATGATCTCGACTGGGACAGAGATCGGCCTCCTGTGGCAGGATCATCCAACATTCTGGCTGGAGGACGTCACGGTTCAATATTGCTGGACCGGGTTCCAGATGTGGGGGTCGCAATTCCAGAACGGACGCCGATGCACGACGCTGCTTTGTGGCGTCGGCCTCTACGTTGTTCCGAACTCGTCGCAGGGCGGCGGCGGTAATTCGAACAGCCTTTATGATTGGAAATTCAGCAACTCTTATGTCCACGTCCTGTTTTCGGGCTACTCTGGGTTCTCGACGGGCGACTTTATTTTGTTCAATTGCCAATTGGAGGGGGCGCACTGTTGCGCCATCGCAGTGTATCAGAATGGCGGCCCATCGCAGTGCACGGTCACATTCATCGGCAGCGCTCCAGAGAGCACATGCCAGAGCGCGGGCGCGATTACAAGCTATACCTACGTTGGAAGCGGCGGGACCTATGTCATTCCGCAGGGTACGATTCAGCTCAGCGGAGGCGTCCTGGTTTTGCACGATGTGGGGCTGGAGGACTTCTCGCTCTATCTCTGCGCCAATCTCGTCAATAATTCTAGACTCGTCCTCGATGGCGTCACCGGATACGGCCAGCCACTCGGCGATTTATCCGTTTGCGATTCGACTTCCCAGGTTTGGATCGTCGGCGCCGGTTCTGAGGTCGGCGGACAAATTCAGGGCGTCACTCAGATAACTGGCCCTGTGATCGGAAATCAGTTTTCAATTATGTTCGCCCCTCAACTGACCAAGATCAACAACTATCTCCAGAACGATCAGTTGACGCCGCAGTTAGGAGATCTTACCGACACAATCGGTATGACGGGTGTGACGCAGGGCATTGATCCGACTTTCGGGCTGTTCACTCAGGGTACGTTCCCTGCTGGCTTTAACCAATCTGCCCGCTTTAATTATGCAGTAGGAGTGAACGCTCTGACTTGCATCTCGTGGCTGGTTTATACCGACATCGCGGTTGAACTGCATTGTCAGGTTGGTAACAACGGTCTTCCAACATTCTTCGCTCTTCCAGGTGGTGTTTGGACGCGTGTGGCAGTAGTAGGAAATGTTGGATTTTCGCCAGCGACGACGACACTAATCATGCAGTCGCTAAATGGTGGCGGCACAGCCAAAGTCTGCCAGCTTCACACCTTCTCCGCTCTCGATACGCCGCAGGGGCGCCTCATCGAGTCGCAGATTATGGCGGGCTACTACAATCCGAATCGCACGCCGCTCATGGCTAGCACGATCGTCCAAGCGCTGATCGCCAGCACGACGACCTATGTGAACAACAATATCAAGACGAATGGGGCGAACGCCATCACCGGCGCCTTGGCGAACGCGGCGTATCTCGATATTTTGGCGGCGCTTACCGACATCCAGAATGGAGCCTGAGTTATGTCAGGCGACTTCAACAACGACTTCAACAACGACTTCTCGGGGGCGAGCGGCGGCGCTGTCCCGCTCGTCGTCTACCAGTTCACCAATCCGCCGCCGTCAAGCGGCGGCTATGTGCTAGGCCAGATCGCCGTCAATTCAAACCCAGCGCCGGACGAGCCTCTCGTCTGGATGAACTTTTCCAGCACTTCGACGCCCAATTGGGTTTCGATGCTGAATAAAAGCGCGATCGTCCTGAGCGCCATAGGCTCAGCGGTATCGGCCATCAATTCAGAGATCATCGACAACACCAGCGCCGACATCACGCCAGCCGAATTGCGGAACATTCTGCTCAGCCTGACGACGGTTCTTTCCGACATAGAAACATCGGTATAGCACTCCCCCTCACACCCTAACGCCTATCGGTCGCGTCGGATGACGCCGCCATTCCCTTCGATGGAGCCAAAGCCATGTCCGTTGTGCAGACAGTCGACGTTTCGGATTTCGTTTCCGTCTCAGTCAACATTTCGCCGCTCTCGATCCCCTATGCAAATTTCGGCTTGCCTATTTTCGTCGGCGATAGCAACGTCATTGATATCAATCAGCGCTACCGCACCTACACGACCATCATTGGCGTCGGGCAGGACTTCGGCAATACCTCGTCGGAATATCTCGCCGCGCAGTTGTTTTTCAGCCAGCAGCCGCAGCCGGCGCAGTTGTTTATCGGCCGATGGGCGCGCACCGCGACGGCGGGCCTCATGCATGGCGCGTCCTTGACCGCTGCGCAGCGAGTGCTTACCAACTTCACCACGATCACCACGGGCGCGTTCTTCATCGCGATCGACGGCGTTCCTCAGGACATATCTGGCCTGAACTTCTCCGCGGCGCTCAATCTCAATGGTGTCGCGGCTCTGATCCAGGCCGCGCTTCCCGCCGGCGATCTTTGCGTCTTCGGCGCGGTCAACAATCGCTTCGATATCATTTCGAGCACGACGGGTATCGCATCCTCGGTCAGTTTCGGCGCCGCCCCGACGGCGGTCGGTAATGCCGCGTTCTCTGGTAATCCCGCCAACCTCGACACCTTGACCATCGGCGGGACGCTTGTCACCTTCGTCACCGGCACGCCTTCCGGTTCCCAGGTTCAGATCGGCTCGACGCTCGCGATCACTCTTGCGAGCCTCGTCAACTTCCTGAACGCCTCGGCCGACGTCAATATCGTCAAGGCGAACTATTCGGTTGTTGGCAGCACGCTCTATGTCGTGTTCAAGGTCGCCGGCGCAACCGGCAACTCCTTCACCCTCGCCAAGGTCAGCACCGTGATCACTCTGAGCGCCGCGACCCTTGCCGGCGGAACCGGGGTCGATGTCTCGACCCTGCTCGGCCTCACTTCGGTCTCGGGCGCCTCGCCGCTCGTTCCCGGCATCGCGGCCGAAAGCCCGCTCTCTGCAGTCCAAGCCGCGGCCAACTCCTCCTCGCAGTGGTATGGCGTGATGTTCGCGACATCGGTCTCGCCGGCCGACGCCGACTATGAGGCAGTCGCCGCCTATATCCTGTCCTCCACGCGCACGCGCGTCTTCGGCATTTCGGTTTCGAATACCAGCGTCCTCGATCCGACCCAGACCAACGATCTGGCGAGCGTGTTGCAGACGTTCAACAACAAGCGCGTTTTCGTGATGTATTCGAGCGTGAACGCCTATTCGGCTGCTACGATCTTCGGCCGCGCGCTTACGGTCAATTTTAACGGCAACCTGACCACGATCACACTCGCCTACAAGCAGGCCCCCGGCCTGCCTGGCGAGAATCTGACTGAGACGCAGTTTGCGACGCTGGTCAGCAAGGGCGGCAACTGCGTTATTAACGTCAACAATGGCGCGACGATGATCTGGCCAGGCCAGATGAGCAATGGCTTTTTCTTCGACGAGGTTCACGGCACCGACTGGTTCCAGAATCGCGTCCAGACCGACATCTTCAATCTTCTCTACACCACTACAACGAAGATTCCGCAGACCGACCCCGGTAACAATGTCATCGCCACCGTGATCGAAAACTCTTGCAAGGCGGCCATCAACAACGGCTTTGCTGCGCCCGGCAAATGGAATGCCTCCGGCTTCGGCTCTCTCCAGCAGGGCGATAGCCTGACGGCGGGATATTACGTCTACTACCCGCCGATCGCGACGCAGTCGGAAAGCGACCGCACGCTCCGTATATCGGTCGTGTTCCAGATCGCGCTGAAACTCGCCGGCGCAGTGCATCGTCCGTTCGTAATTATAAATATTAACAGGTAGTTAGCTTCCTGTTGCGTAGTCCCATTTGACGGGTCCGCTCTATTTGAGCGGCCTTGAAAATAGGGTCTGCGTTTAGTTTTCGCATGTCCGCCGCGCGCCGCGCCCTCCAATCTGGATCGGCGTGGCTTCTGCGAAGGGCGTCAATCTCTGACTGAGACGAAGGGTGAGGGCGGCCGGTCATTGTCCGCCCGCGCTTCGCTGCAACTTCCGGCGTCAACATTGGGCTCGCAGCGCCGCCCATTGCGACGTTGTAGCCAAAGCGCCTGTCGCGTGATTTGAACGCTTGGATCGCGCGTTCTTCGAGATCGAGGATGTATTCTTTCGATCCGACGACGACGGCGCGCCATTCGATCGCGTCGCCGTATTTTCGCATCGCTTTGTGAAAGGGAAGGGACGATCCCTTGTTCATGGCGTCGCGATGGCTTTTGCGCCGTTTGCTGACTGTCTTGGACGTCACGCCGAAATAACGCTTCCCGCTCGGCGCGGTCGCGCAGTATAGAATCCAGCTAGCCATTCGAGCAGTCACCTTGTTCGTGTGGTTAGAAGCCCGATGAGCGTTGGATGCGCTCAGCGGGCTTCGCTTTTTAGCACACAATTCGACCTCTCGGAAGCGTCGCGACGACGCCTCAAATCCCTCTCGATGGAGCCATCACCATGTCCGCAGGCACCTATTCCTTCCTTGACGTGCAAGCCGCGCTCTCCGGGCCTGGCGGATCGTTCGATATCGCCAGCGCTGGCGTCAGCGACGAGGCTATCCGTGTTTCGATGGACGGCCCGAAGAACACCAAGACCATGGGCGCCAATGGCGACGGCATGCACTCGCTGCACGCCGCGAAGGGCGGGCGCGTTTCGATCAGCCTCTTGAAGACAGCGCCTGGCAACGCGCAGATGAGCCAACTCTACAATTTCCAGTCTCTTTCCGCTGCGAATTGGGGGCGCAACAACCTCGCGATCAAGAACCCGGTCACCGGCGACGCCATCATGTGCGCCGCCGGCGCGTTCACCAAACAGTCGGACGTCGGCTATTCGGTCGACGGCGGCCTGAACGTCTGGGAATTTGAATTCATCACGATCGATGAAGTGCTCGGCAACGGTCTTAATCCGACCGGGCTGATTATCCCGTGAGCATGCAATTCCGCGTCGACGACTTCGAATATCGGGTGGCGCGTCCGATGGACGCGTTCACCCAATTCGACGTCCTCGCCAAGGTCTCGCCGTTGCTGGCGAGCGGCTTTGGCGAAATCGTCCCCTTCTTCATCGAAATGCGGAAGGAGGGTTTTACGTCCATCGCCGATGTTCCGATGCAGCGGGCGGCCCAATTGCTCGGGCCTGTTTCACGTGAACTCGCCAAGATGCCCTCGGATGATCGCCGCTTCGTCATGGCGGCTTGCCTGGGCTTGTGCGAGCGGAAGGCGATCAGCGATCAACTCGGCTGGGCTCCGATCTGGAATGCGCAGGTCGGGCGCGCGATGTTTGACGACATCAACAATAACATGATGGTGATGTTGCGCATTGCGCTCGCCGTGATCCAGGGGACATTCGCCGATTTTTTTCCCGCAAGCCTCTCCGATTTACTCGGCGGGGCCGCGCGCCAACATTCGAAGTAGTCAATCTCCCCGAGGGGGAGGTCTGGCTTATGCGGCCGGTCCACGCAAAAATGTGCCTATTCGAATCGCTCAAGGACGGGACACTCGACCTGTTCGATATCCAGCGTATGAATGATTTTCTGGACGCGGAAGCGGAGAACAATTACCGGGCGCACGAGGCGTCAAGGCCGAAGTGACTAGGGCTTGGCGCCCACCCCCCTCTCCTCTATTTTGCTCTTGCACGCTGCGGCTTCCAACAAGACGGTAGAAAGCTTTTCAGGAGGGATTATCTCCAAAAGCGTCTTGTCCCGGTTGGCGGCAGTGATGGTGATCCCTTCGCTATCAAGGGCCTTCAACGTGCAAGTGGCCATCACCGAGTTGTCAGCGATGGCCGCAGGAACGGCCGGCGCCGGCGTATACGGGATTGGGTGGTGGCGAAGCTTACGACGAGGTCCCGGTGCATCTGGGATTGGGCGTAAAATGGTGCCGACCTTTGTGCGAGTATCACATGCCTGGTTTATTGTGGACACGGTGTCTCCCGATCCACCGCGACACATTACATTTAGATCGTCGTATATCGACTGTAAATCATCGACTTTGACGATGCGCGTAGTGGATTCCGCATTGGATGTCAGGGGCGTGCAAGGATCTCCGCTCAACGTTCTGCAGCTTTGTGCGCCGGCATCCCCGCCCGCGAAAACCAAAGCCATGGCCGCAATTATCAAGCGCATTCGGGTGTCCTCCTCAGTTCTGGCCACGCCGCGAAAGGAACTCAGCAACCATCGCTGCGTTGTTTTCGGCGTTGGCTTTAGTGTTGCCGGTGCAAGCCCACACAAGGGCGATCAGCCATCCCAGAAACGTCCAGCCTAGAAAAAGGTTGAGGACCATGATCGCCGTCTCGGATTGATGCTGGCGGCGCCATGCGACAATCGTAGGCAAAAAATAGACCGCGAGCGCTACGATAACGAATAATGCGACGTCCATCTTCGTTCACTCCCAAGGGGCGCGCATAGTGCGCCCGGCCTAGCAATCAGTCAATTACGGGACGGGTGAACCATGGCCGCCGAAACCATTAAGGAATTCTTGGTCGGCCTGGGCTGGCAAAACAACGACCCCCAATACCTCAAATTCGCGGGGATGCTCGAAGGCGCGACCCTCAAGGCGAATCTGCTCGCCGCAGGCCTGGAAGAAGGCGCGCGCAAGATAGCCTCTAGCGTCGCGTCCGTCGCGGAGGACTTCGAAAAGCTCTACTAGA
>ODAK010004222.1_pt1 | contig 14754 bp, 14 predicted proteins | sample 1539591 | NCBI WGS metagenome assembly ODAK01 (sample SAMEA3539303, study PRJEB22396) | soil metagenome | biome: tundra; feature: field; material: soil | place: USA | collected 2010-05 | depth 0.15 m | reverse complement strand
TCGGTGAAGTCGAGTTGCGTCTGGCCAGACGTAGTAAAGATGGCAACCCGGTCTGCGGACTGCAAGGTCCGCAGATTGCGCTTAACCGCATCTCTCACAGGCGCCAGGTCGCCAAACTTCAGGTGTATGTCGTCGAAGAGGAAAATGACATAACGCAACGGCAACCCGGGAGCCGCGTCGTCGAGGTCTGTTCCCGAATTCGGGGGCTTTGCGACCGGCTTGGCGCCTGGCTGCTCCATGGAAAATTTCGTGATGACCTGGGGCTTGCCATTGTCGGTAAGCTGGAAATCTTCTTTTCGCAGGTTGCCCACGGCATTGCCCTGGGTATCGCGAACCACCGCCCGCACTTCCACCAGATTGACCTTCACCTTGAAGGTGGTCGAGGTCTCTTCCCGCGAGGACATTTCCGGCGTATTTGGGTTTATGGTTTGTGGCGTGGCCGGCGGCGAAGCTTGCGGCGTTGATGTAGAGCTGCTGGTCGCTGAGCCTGGCTGGGCATCCGGCGCGGGAGTCGTGGTCTGTTGCGCCGCCATCGCCACCCCGGACAGCGCCAGCGTCAGCCACGTGACTATGGCGGCCCGGCACTTGGTTTTCATGGCTGCTTCTTCTTTCCCCCCACCGCTATGTCGATGGTAGGAACACTGCCGGCAGGAACTCGACGGTAACGATTGGTCGCGTAAGGGCAGATTTCTTTGATGCCGGAAAATAACAGGCAAGCGTGCACAACATAACTCCAGTCGAGCCGCTCTGGATAGTTACGTCAAAGCATATTCCGAAGCCGGGAAAAGCGCCAGCGCAGAGCGCAGATGGGCGGCAGGCTGCACGGCAAAGTGGAGCTACCATAACGAAGTGCGCATGATAGCTGTACGAATTAACGGGGGATTAACGCGGATCGCTGTAATGGCGCTTTCGCACCGCTCAAACAAGAAAGCCCTGCTACAAGGGCAGCAGGGCTCCGTACAAAACGTAATCACTCTAGAAAAAGCTAACCTTTCTCGGGCTGCCGATACCCGTGCACTTGTCCCAGCCTGGCGTGGCTCTCCCACCCGTGATGTCAAAGAAGGGCGGAATGGGCGGATACGGGTTGGGGTTATACCAGTAGCCAATGGCGTCTAGACTATCTGTAATGTAGGTTTTGGTTAGCTCGGCATTGGTAGAGGCGAGGAAGTGGCCCGCGTTATTGACGTAGCCCGCCAGCAACGGCGAAGCCACGCTGGTGCCACCGACCACGCACCAGCCGCCGCAATAGGTGCTGCTATAGACGGCGACTCCGCTAGCCGGATCAGCGTCCGCCGACATGTCCGGTATGCCGCGGAAGTTGCCCACCTTAGCCTGGACATTGAAAATATTCTGATAACTGGGGCGAGGCTCAACCACGCTGATCCCGCCGCCGCTACCGCTCCAGCAGCTTTCGGTGCCGGTGAAATTTCCACCGCTGTCGCGGTTAATGTGTGTGCCGCCGGCGCAAGCCACATTAGGCGAGATGCAGGGATAATTCACTTGAGCACCAGCGTCACCTGCCGCGGCGAAGTACACAATGCCGGGCACCGCGAAGTCACTGTCGTAACTTAGCTCGCAGTTGCTGGGGGGGGAACACCAGCCTTCCCCACCGTTGTAGGTCCAGCTATTGGAGACTTCGCCGCCCCCATGGTCGCTCACCAGCCTGGCAGCGATTCCTTGTTCGGCCCCATCCCCCAGCGGATCGTTGGTGAATCCCGCAATGTAAATCGCGGCACCGGGTGCCATGGCATGGGCCATCTGAACGTCCAGTGCGGTCTCCAGGTCCCAGCCCGTGCCGGCGTTGTTCGGACACGGCGGAGCCGGATAGCAGACCTGGGTTATCGTCGGGGACGGCAGGAGCGAGCCCCCCCACTGCGTGTTGTAGTGGTCGAAGTCAGCCTGGGCGTTGGCGTACAGGCCGTACTCTACCACGGCGATGGCCTTGGTGCCGCCGGCGGGAAGCACACTTCCGCTCTTGGGGCATCCGCTGGTTGGCGCGACCAAGCCGTAAACGCAAGCGATCGAAGCCGGAGTTTCGCCGTTAGGAATGGACGGCTGCGGTCCGCCTTCAGGAATAAAAATGAACAAGTGAGTGTGCGGCACTCCCGGCGTCCGCAAGCTGGTGCTCGGGGGTGCGACTATGGTGCCGTTAGTCTGCGCATAGACGGTCATTGTGCCGGCAATGAGCAGAAACGCAGTCATTAAGAACAAAATCTTTTTCATTCACTTCTCCTTAGCCAGAATTTCCGTTTTAGCTCCCAACAGCCCGACACTATATACCCTTTCGGGGATTCCAGCGCATCATTATTTTCTTTGGCCGGGGCCAGGGCGCGGCACAGGTCCCGTGTGCCCCAACGCGAGTCCCGCAACTGTTGACCACGGCCCTTTCCATCCGGTCTTGTCAGACACCCCTCCGGGTTCAGACCTGAGAGCACGCCCTCCGCAAGCGAACAAATAAGAAAGGGTGAGTTGTGCGTGCCGCCAGTTCCTAAAACACATGATTTCGGAACGGTATTTATGGGGTTGAGCTGCGGCTCAGAATCAGCACGTTACGGACGGGCCGGCACGGGCGGTTTTCGGAACACGCCCGAACCAGCCGTTGGTAGTGTCCTAAACTTGCGTTGATGCAATAAAGGGAGTGGCGGCCACTCGCGCCACACTTCGTCTCCCGGTCAGCTTACTCCACGACTGAGCGAAGCGCAAGACACAAAAGCCCGCAGGTAGTGGTGCTTTAGCGTGGATACGCCCTACGCGCCCGGAGGAAAACCCGTGAAGACCTTTATTGGCCTAGAATTTTGTGGAAGCGGTCTCCACGGGTGGTATCGCTTGGAACGGAGTGTAGCCCCCAAGTTTGAGCGCGTCAAGCAAAACTGCGCAGGTCGCTGTCGGTGACGGCGGTCACTGGCAAAGGGTCATAGCGTGGAGATGGCAGCATGGGAAGGACACATGCCTCTGACGTGCAAACGTTTGCACTGTTCGCACGTCGTATGATCAGAAACAAAGGGCTTAATCTGGCCTTAGAATTGCACGAAGAAAGGGCGCTGCGCTCCCCCGAACGCAACGCCCAAGGGTTAGAGGGTTACTGAACGAGGCTAGTTCCGACGTTCGCCAAATGTTCTTGGCTTGACGGCGAAATGCCAATCACCCACAAGTGGAAGCGGTCCCCGTTGTCCATGACAATGATCCCGGGTTCCTGCTTCTCGGCTTGCGGATTAAGCAAGTGTTCTATAGCGTCCATAACGTTCAATCTCCGTTTGGAAGTGAGTACATCGTTTACAAACCGGAATTGAGGTCGCTGCTGACCGCCGCTAACGGTCAGCCAGATACACCAATCCGGGGCAATCCCGTACCACAAATGGCACGGGAACTTGTAAATAAACCTATTGACGGGGATCTCGTAGAGTGCTACGCTGGTGTTACGAGATTCGCCGCTCCGCTAAAGCGGCATCCCTAAGGCCAACCTTTCAATCGGGTTGGCCTGCACTTTTTGCGTCAACCTCAATTATCTCTTTTCCCAACGAGAAGGCAAGTACTATTTAAGTTACTGCCACAGGGATGACGTAGTTCAATTTCCTGCGACAGGGTAGTGTCCTAAAGTTGCGTTGCTGGGGCTGGGAAGTCCTCGTAGCGGTGGAGATCGAAGGCAATCTGCGCTGCACTCCTATCGTCACCCTCACCACGGTATGTCCAAGCGCAGCGCCCGCAAGTAAACACGACAACTCCTCCCAACAGCTCAATCCGGCACATAAAACGCTCGGTGGTGGTGACGCCAGCAATGGAAGCGGGCATCGCAGATCATGCGTGGAAGATTCGGGAACTGTTGGCGTAAGCTGTTCCCAAATGCCCCAAGGCCCTCAGCGCTTTCTGTGCCGTATCCACCTGTCCACAGGAATTACCATATATACCTGTGGGCGCTGCATGTGGACGTATCGTGTCGAAGGTGACGATAGGAGTGCAGCAAACGCCGCGTTCGAGGGTCACCGCTGCGAGGACTTTCCGCTACCCCCAATCCTGCTATCAACGCAACTTTAGGACACTACCGTTAGGTGGTGGCGTGGATAAGCGAGCGAAGATCGGCTCCTGTTAGGCGATTGCGTTCGAGTAGGGCTGCCGCGACTCGTTCGACGGATCCCCAAATCGCTGGCGATTGGATAAGGGCTTTCGCCCGAATGTGCAGCAGGCGCAGGTAGGCGTCTAGCTCTTCCGGTGACTCGCAAAAATAGCCAATTATGTCTGCGGCGTTATGGTAATCCTGGCTCGCGTGATAGTTGCGAACCGAAGACGGCCTGTACCTCCGTTGGGCCTCGATGCCGGAGAGGGACATAACCGCGTGCTTCTCGGCAAGCAAACGCATTCGATCTGTTGGCTCGGTCTCGATTGTTTTCGTGAGCAGTATGGGAATATGCACGCATCCATCGAAGCCAGCATCGGGCACAATGGCAGCTCCTTTTCTCCCGATCTTTTGACCTAAGTGGAGGGCAACCACCGCATGGCCCGCTTCGTGGTACGCGGTTGCGGCTCGTTGTGCTGGACCTAGCCGACGTTTCTGGCGTTTAGCGGACACCATCATCCACCCAATCTAATTCATGCCCGATGCGGTTGCGCTTACCTTAGTTGAGGACTCTTGCGCCCCAGGCGCGGCCCGGTACAGAGTGGCAATCCCAACCCCCATCTCATGCGAGATCGCGCGCCAGGAGGCACCAGACGCGCGCAGGGCAGCAATCCGGACAGGATCAGCACCAGACGGTGGGCGCCCCAGCCGCTTCCCCTTGGCGCGAGCGTTCCGCAAGCCGGCCCTAACCCGCTCCTGGATGAGTGATCGCTCGAACTCAGCCATCGCTCCGATGATCTGGAACATGAGGCGTCCAGATGGAGTGCTGAGGTCGAGGTTGTCTCGCAAGCTGACGAAGGCCACGCCGTAGGCCGCAAGGTCCGCGATAGCGTTGACCAGGTGTTTTAGCGACCGCCCGAACCGATCAATCTTCCAAACTAGGACCGCATCAAAGCGGCGCCGATGGGCATCCGCCATGAGCCTATTCAACTCGGGCCGCGATTCCTTCGACCCCGAGACCCCTTCATCCACATACGAATCAACAATGGTCCACTCGCGCCGCGAGGCGTACTCCCGCAGTTCATCCAGTTGCATTTCGGGGTTCTGGCCGTGGAGAGTGCTAACCCTGGCGTAGATGGCAACGCGCATCGTGGTGGAACTTGAGTCTTTCATGGTGTTACCTCGTCCTCCCTCTCTTCCGACACAATACCGGGTATCCGCTGCCCTGCCCGGCCCGAAGCTGCCCGCGGGATAGAGAGCAGCCTCAAGCCGAGTGGTTTGCGATCGACTCATAGGGCTATGCCGGTAAAGGCGAACCCATCTCGGCTGCCTTCGTCCTCGCCCAGTTCTCCAACCGCTGGGGCTGCCAATCCTTCCGGTCAACCACATGGGTGTCGTACACGTGCTGGAGCACAAGGAGGGCGTAGGGGGCTAGTTCAGGGTGTTTGCAGTCGCAGGGCTGGGGAACCGGCTCTCTCAGCCATGGCCAGCGGCGTTTTGCGTCGGCTTGGTTAAAGCCTACGTATGGTTCAAGCAAGGTCATGCGGAAAATATCGGTCTGGACGAAGCGGGGATCAGTAGGGTTTGACGGATTACTGTTATCATTAGACGTAGCCATTGAATGCCTCCTCTATAGGCGTCCTGGTTAGCGCCTCATTCGGTGTTTCAGCACCGGGCGGGGCGCGTTATCGTTTTAGCGCTTCTTTGGCAAGTCCCACCGGGGATTCTTGCACTTCGCGCAACAGAAGGGCTTCTGGTTATTCTTGGACTGCCACTCGTGACCGCATCGGGAGCAAATCCAAACCGCGACCTTGATTGCTTTCTGTGGCATGAATCACAAGATATACCGCGAGTAACCCGTTGTCAAGGAAAATCGTAAACTATTTTTTCGGGCTGGTCCTGTCGATAATCGGCAACCCGTCCTTGGCGACCGGGCGATTTCCGTTGAAACATACGTGCCCGTGCTGGTATAGTTCGGCTTATGGCTAAGAAAAAGAACGTTCACGCCCAGGCACTTGCAAAGCTGGGAGCATCCAAAGGTGGAAAGGCCCGTGCCGACAAACTCAGTGCGAAGGAACTGAGCGATCAGGGGCGCAATGCGGTCCTTGTTAGATGGGCAAAGGCAAGGGCTGCGGAAAAGACAGCTTCGCGCCGTCGCCGGCTGAAAGGTGGTGCTGAATGAGTGGCCGAGCCGCCTCGCCGCCCACCAACTCGATCTCGACTCAGCCCTTCGGTGCTGCCAATTATGACGGCATGGCGAGAAAACGGTTCCAGCGCGGACACCTAAAGCTGCGCAATGATGTCTGGATAGGTATGTGGCGGGAGGATGTCATCGAGGATGGAAAGATCAAGCGCGTACTCGGTTGGCATCCCCTCGGCACCAAGAGCGATTACCCCACCAAGAAACTTGCCCTGCGAGCGTTGGAGGACAGGCTTTCGGTAATCAATAATCTTTCCTATCGGCCGCGCCCGGTAGCCAAATTCTCCGAGTTCGCCGAGAAGTGGGAGAAGGTTGTGCTCCCCAACCTGAAACCCTCGTCGCGTCCGCCGATCAAGTCGCAGTTGCACAAGCACCTACTGCCAGCCCTAGGCGCCGTGCCGCTGAAGGACTTTACTGGCGAACTGGTGCAGTCGTTCATCTCGGGATGCGGGCTGAACCCCAAGACGATGAAGAACCTGGCGGCGACCATGCGCATCATGTGGAACTCGGCGAAGGCTTGGGGCTACGTTGCCCACAATCCATTCGACGGCCTGGTGCTGCCAGAATGGAGTGCGCCAGAACAGCCCATGTTCTCGCGCGATGACGTGACCCGGATCATCGCCGCGATGGACCCGCACTATCGGCCAGCCCTTTGGTTGCTGGTGCAGACTGGGATTCGCCGGGGCGAACTGTGCGCCCTGAATGTCGGAGACGTGGACTTTGAGCGCTGCTTTGTGGCGGTCCGGCGGAGCCGATCAGGGAAGTTCATCACCAACACCAAGAGCAAGCGCCCGCGAATGTTCCCGATTTCGCCGAACCTGGCCGCATGTCTGCGCGCCGCCGTGAATGGCGGAGACTCCGACCAACCGCTGTTTCTGACCAAGGCGGGTGTGCGGCTACATCCCGACAACTTCGCGCATCGCGTGATCGCGCCGGTGATCCGCAAGCTCGGGCTCAAGGGCGGTCTGCACGCCTTCCGGCACGGAAACGCGACGGCGCAGGACGCGCTTGGAGTGCCGCTCAAGACCCGGATGGAAACCCTGGGACACGTAAACACGCGCACCACTATGGATTACACGCACCTGCTGACCGAGGATGCGCGGCGAGTGCCAGAGATGTTGGACGTTTACTTTTCGATGGTGCCAATGGAGGCAGTGAATGCAGGACAGCAACGCGGAATTGCAGCAACGGGCCAGCGCCGGAAGCGTTGCAGGATGGTGTCGTTCGCGTCCGGTGCCCCCGGCTTAAGACGATGACGCCCGAGGAAGCGCGCAAGGGTGGCAAGGCATCCGGTAAGGCCAGGGCGCCCAAGAAAGCAGCCAAGGCTCGCATGCGGTAGGGCGCACGAGAGAAAGAAGGCGTGGCGTTGGAAGAACTTGGGGGACAAGAGGGCGCTGCTGCGCTTCCGGCGCTCCGATCTTAACCGGGTTCCTGGCGCTGCACACCGTAACGAAGCCGCGAGCGAGCCCGCGGCTGAGCGAAAGAAGAGCTAGGCCAGGCCGGCGGAGGCGATCCGTCACCTAGGCGGCGCATGGAAGTTGCTCGGTTTCCCAAGCTGGCGATACCTCTTCGCCATTGCTTGGCATTTATCGCTACAGAAGCGCTTTGTAGATTTAGTCGCAAAGAAGGCCCTCCCGCATCGCTCGCAACGGGAGAGCGGAGTTCCGGTGCTGATGGTCTGTAAAAGCCGAATGAATAGGGCCTCCTTTACGGACGATGCTATGAGGGTCGAAACTAGGTTCCCACCCACGTCGGTGAGAGCTACTCTCACGTTTTCAAGTTGGCCCGCAATCGCCGCCGAAACCGCACAGCGCGCGGCGATAACCACAGTTTCGTAGTCGCTCACATTAAAGTTCTGGATGTATTGCTGCCCTAGGCTCTCGCATAACGCCGCTACTGCCCCGCCCCCTTGCCGGACGGCCGCCCACAAGCTTTGCAATTCCTCGAACTCACTGCGTTCAGTCCAGAATGATGAAAGAGAAAATGAAAACGGTATCCTGTCGGATTTAACCGCTGACGACCACTGACCACGTATGAGTTTTGGCTGTCCCGAAACTTTCTCGAGATGCTCGTGGGCAAACAACCCATATCTGCGCAAGAACGCCTTAAGCGAATCCGTGTCGCCGTGTGCCAGTGACATGAAATCTACAAGGCAATCGTCAGGGACTTCTCGGATAAACCCCCGATGCGATATTAGGGGGGCAAAGAAGACAGCCAGCGTGGGTAACCTGAATTGGCGCTGGCTCAAGTCTCGCCGGATAGCGCTTTTGATGTCAATCCGCGGCGCGAGTGGTGATTTTGCAACATCGCCCTCTGACAGTGTGCCGAATATCCAATCTCTGTGGACCTGTAAACCTTCGACTCCATAAGAAAATGCTTGCAGCAATGATTCCATCGTGTCCCCCATGTACTGGGATTGTACTGTTTGTACCCGCTTACAGAGTACAATCCTCATGATACGCTAAAAGTAGGGTAATTGCAAGCCATTGCTTGCAGAAACAGGGAGACAACATGGAAGCGACCACGCCGACAACTATGTCCGCCAACGGAAACCTGGAGCCGCTACTCAGCATTGAGAAAGCTGGCGACCTAATCGGAATCAGCCCATGGACGGTGCGCCATCACTTACGCACCGGAAAGATCGGAAGCGTCAGAATTGGGCGCCGCATCCTGATCGAACCCGCAGAAATCCGGAGAATCGTGAAAGAGGGTCGGCGAGACTCGATGAGAGAAGTAGCCGTTGCTGTCTGACATCGACCAGAGAGGGAGCGTCGGCACAGCTTAACCCCACGAAAAACACCGAAACCGGAGGACAAATAATGAAGTATGTTGCTCTGATTCTCGCCTGGCTTTTGGCGGTTCCTGCTGTCCCGCTCACAGCCGCTCCACTCTGCCCGCAAGTGCTGGTGGTTTCTACTGTTTGTGCTCAATCAAATCAAACCCAAACTACATGTAATACAGGCACAGCGGGGCCGCCGTCAACCGGGCCGATAGACATAACCGGAGCTACGGTAGGCGTCATTTTAATCGGGGCGCAGGCCAATGGAGCAAATGTCAACTCAGTTTCTGACACCTGTGGCAATGTGTGGACGCCAGTGCAAAGTCTTTCTTCGACTGCTTTCACCCAGATGTTCTACGCCTACCCGCTAACCACATGCACTAACGACGTGTTTGAATGCGACAACGGTGCTGGGGGCAACAGGTACGTCTGCTACATGCTGTTCTACTCGGGGGTCGGGACTCTCGATTCCGGGGTGTTCGGCACTGCAACCTCCAATCTGAGCAACGTAGGTTCTATGACAACCAACCTACCCGAGTTTGCGCCGACCATGACCTCCAATACTGCGCCTTCGCCTTATGTAGTATCTGCGTCAAATGAGACGAACCCAGCATGGGAGGGCATGGATGGGAATGCCGGAACGGCTTGGGTTGGGAATGGTGGTGGTGTAGCTTGGTGGAAAATTGATCTAGGCAGTGCTCACGCAATACAAGGGTACAGTTTGACGATGGGGGGCGACTACTTCCCTAAGACTTGGACGTTTCAGGGGAGTCCCGATAATACAACGTGGACTACCTTAGACACCGAAACAAATCAGACCCTAAGCAGTGGAGCCACCACCAGCTATTATTTCCTGGGCAACTCAACTTCTTATCGGTATTTCAAGCTCAACATCACCGCGAACTACAATGGTGGAACTTACACCGCGTTTGCGGAGATGGGACTTTATGCGTCTATTCCCATAGTTCCGAATCAGATAAACGATTTGCTCCTTTCGGTTGTCAGGTACAAACCCTCTGGTGGCAGCATTGTAACCGTGGACAGTGGATTCACTATTTTGACGGATGACGCGGTGCCATTTCTATCCGTCGACGACGCTTATTTAACCTATCCTTCCGTGTCCCCGCTAACCGTAACATGGACACAGACGCTGAGTAATACCAGCGAAATGGGCGCTTCCATTGCAGGCTTTGTGCCGCTGTTGCCGGGATCGTATCCGGGGTGCCCAGCGTCGAGACAGCCTTCTCGGGTAAGGATATTTTGACGGTCACGGTAAGCCCATAATTCCAACTTCGCCGCCTGGTTTATGCCGACGACACCAACGATTAACGCAAGACACAGAATGTGAGGATGGCAAATGGACTGGAATCTGACTAAACCTGCACTGCTCTACGGAAATCAGCCGCCGCAATTCTTCAACTCGACGCCCGATGCTCTTTCGGCCGCAATGGCGCAACTGCCGAATCAAGATCCTAGCGTGACGACCGCTCCGCCGACTAGTGTGTCCATCGCGCCGGCGCTCCCTAACTCACCCGGGGAGTCCTACGGCGTGATGCAGGGGGATCAGAACGCCGTCGATCCTAACGGCTTCCGCCGAGTTGACCCTCGCTCGCAGGCCCAGATCGGCGCCGATGCGCAGGCATCTGCCCCGCAACCGGGAGCACCGCAACTATCTGTCTCTGGCGGCGGTCCGCAACTCTCGTCTCCGACTCCCTCGGGATTACCCATCTTTCATAAGCCCACATTCCAAGAGGCGACGACAGATCAGTATGGCAACGCTAGGCCAGGAGGTCCGGCACTCACCAAGTTGGGGCTTTTGGCGAACATACTCAAGAGCGCAGAGCAAGGTGGAAGCGATGCGTTAAGCGCGGGCGCGTTGAACGCCGCGCCAGGCAAATCCGGCTTCGGCAGTGGCTGGGCTGGGGCAGTGCAGATGCCGTACCAGCGAGCGCAGATGAAACAAGCCGAACAGCGCGGAGCGCTAGAGAACCAAGGACTCGCCCTCCAAACGCAGTACATGCCCCAGATACTGGCGCAGAACTTCGCCAAGACGCAGGCCGACATTAACGCCAAGAAGTACACGCCCTTGCGCGGCTCGGCTGGTGGCGCGATTGAAAATGCCACAGGCGACATTGTTGCACAGAACGTCAGGCAGCAATTCGAGAGCCTACAGCAAGCGTTGACGGCACAGGTATTAGAAGATCAGCACGCCGGACTCGACCCAATGGCCGAGCCGAAAGCGTCTCAGTTGCGCGACCAGATCACTTCTCTACAGCGGGATGGCGCAGTAAACGACTACTCCGACTGGAAAAAGCAGAATCCGAATGGCACGGTCGAGGACTGGATCAAGATCAGTAAGGTTCAGCCGAAGATCGACATTCACAACGCCACGGCGCCTAGCACCAATCCGGTGATGGAGCGCAAGCAGGCACAGGTCGAGTTGGATTCGACAAACGCACTGACCGCCCACAACAAGGAAATCAGCGCGCGGGTGAGCAAACTCGATCCGGCCGATCCGGCCTACGCGAACCAGATGGCACAGGTTGAGAGAGACGATTACGCCGGGAAGTCACAGCTCGCACGAGGTTACGCGAAGGCGCGTACCGCGATGGGCTTACCCACCCAGCCGCCGACATTCGACCCATGGACCAACAGTTACCTGACCGACGACGAGCGGGCGAAACTTCTTGCGGGGAGCACTTCGCCGGCAAAGTCTTCCGGCCTTCCGCCATGGGTGAAGAAAGGCTCAACTTCCACCAACCATCTACCGGGCAATCCATACGCCCAGTGAACCCTAAACCAAGAACCCCCGATCCTTTTACTGAGGACCGGGGGTTCATAAAGCACTTTGGAGCAATGTAATGTCAAAATTATTGTGCAACACTTCGAGCCCAGAGTCAAGTCTTTCCTGGCCCCACGCACGAAAGGCAGCGATATACCTCGCCAACGCCAAGCTAGAGGTTATTCGGGCTCTCCGACTCTTCCCGGAAGAAGTACTCCTGCCTAACCGTCCCCATCCGGCCCGTTACAGGCTTCAGCAAGTCGCCGGCACCATTTCGCTTCTCATTGGAATCGTTGACCCGCTAGCCAAGGACGAACCTGCTCCGGTGCAGATGCAGTCGGTATCCGCGATCATGCGGGAGAAGGCGAAAGAGTGCGGCGTTGACCCGGACCGCCTAACCGCGGCGAAGCCCGTCAGCGAGCAGAGCGAGGTGGCCCGATGATGGCGCAGCAAACTGTAATCCAGTTCAGTGGACACCAGCCCTCGACATTCAAAGGACAGAAGCTCGAGCTCCTCAACGCTCTACTTGCGCGCCGCGGCGAATGGATTCCCGCTTTTGAGTTGGGCCGAATCGCCCTGCAATACAATGCGCGCGTCTATGAACTGCGGGAGGCTGGATACCGCATAGAGAACATGACGCGGCGCGTAGGTAGGCAGGTACACGGATCGTTCCGGCTGGTTTCATGCCCAGGGGAAACGGACACCTCGTCGAGCCTCGCAGCGGGAGGCCAGTGATGAATGGGTACGTGAAGCTCTTTGATTCCATTTTCATGAGTACGGTTTGGCAGGAAGATAACCCGACTCGGATTGTCTGGATCACCCTCCTGGGCAAAAAAGACAGGGATGGCATTGTCGAGGGCTCGATTCCGGGGCTCGCACATCTTGCCAGGGTGACCGTGGAAGAGGCTGAAGCGGCGATTAACAAGTTTCTCGCCCCAGACCCGCATTCCCGAACTTCGGATTACGAGGGGCGGAGAATCGAGGCCATAGATGGCGGATGGCGGGTGCTAAACCACGAGAAATACAGGGACTTGCTGTCCAGGGAAGACAAACTCGAACGCGACAGAGTCAGGCAACAGCGCCACCGCGAGCGGACATGTCACACCGAAAGCGTGACAAAGTGTGACACGCGTGACATGTCACAGATGTCACACCATCCAGATGCAGTTGCAGTTGCAGTTGCAGATGCAGGAAAAAACAAGAGCACACCTTCCGTCCCGGGGACTGCTTCCGATTTCAATTCCACCGAAGCCGCCCAGTACGTCTGCCAAGAACTCGCCCTGGCCGGCACGGAGATGCGCTGGCTGGTCCGAGACGTGATCGACGGAGAACTGAAGAAATCGGCCGGCTGCACAACCGCGATCGCTGAGGCGATGGTTGCGGCCTGGCGGAAGTACTCGACGCTCCGCAGGGGTATGAAGTACACCAAGGGCGTCAAGGCTTTCTTTGGTGAGGCCGGATTCTGGAAGGACGAAGGCCGCTGGATGGACTCGGCAGACGGTAGGCCAATCAACGCGGTCCCGGCCCGCAGCGCAATTGATCGCCACCGTGAACACCTCGCGCAAGAGGTGGCCCAATGACGACCGATTACAGTCTTGAGCGCGGATTGCCGGTGAGCCTGGAAGCAGAAAGGACCGTCCTGGGCTCAATACTCATGGACACCGTGCTGTTTGACGAGGCCAGTCAGCACATCTCACATTCCGAGTTTTCGCTCGATGCCCACCGCCGAATCTTCATAGCGATGCGCGATCTCAGGCAGCACGAATCTCCGATTGACATGATTACGCTGATCCATGAACTGGACCGGCGCAAGGAGTTAGAGGCGGTCGGCGGCGCCGCGGCGGTCTCCGACCTGATAACTGGCGTACCTGAGCGGCCCAGCATCCTCCATTACATCCGCATCGTCCGCGAGAAGGCCATGCTCCGCGCCGTTATCAATGCCAGCCAGAACGCCATCGTCAAGGCTCTCGACCAACGCGAGATTGAGGAAGTTCTCGGCGGCCTTGAGCAGGACTTGCTCGCCATGCGCGCCAGTTCGGTTACGGAAAAGGATCTCAGCTTCGCGCAGATGGTCTGGAACACCCTCGGGGCGATTGATGCCGAAGGCGAGAGCACCGCGGACGTTCTTGGGCTGACAACCACCATCCCGCAACTCGACGAACTGACAACCGGATTCCGTAAGACGGAAGTATGGACGCTGGGCGCCTTTCCTGGGCGCGGCAAGACCGCCTTCGCCAAGCAGATCGCCAGCGGCAACGCCAAGCGGGGGGTACCGGTGAAGTTCTTCGAGATTGAGATGGACGAAGACCCATTGATTCGCAGGATACTCGCGGCCGAGGCGGACGTGAGCGCCTTCAAGCTTCGCAATCCCAGGCTGCTGACCAGAGAACAGAAGGCCAGAGTCAAGGAAGTCGCCAATACGATAGCAGGCTGGCCGCTGCTCCTCGACACAACCGCCAGCCTGAGCATCACCGAGCTTTTGGCACGTGCTCGTTTGTCGGTTATCCGCGACAAGGCAGAACTGGTAATCGTGGATCACATCGGCCTAATAGATGCTCCCGGTGTGGACAACACAAAGCGACTGGAGAACGTATCCAAGGCGCTGCGGGCGTTTGCGAAGCAGACGAAGGTCCCAGTCTTGCAGCTATCGCACTTATCGAACCCTCCGAACAAAGAGATCAACCGGCCGCCCACGATGTTAGACCTGAAGTATTCGGGTGACATCGCCGGCCACTCGCACGTAGTCCTTCTCCTGTACGTCCCAGAAAGCGAGACGGGCGAGCCGACGGGCATGGATCAAATCATCGTCGGCAAGATGCGCGAAGGCGAGAAGGGGCCAATAGACGTTCGGTTCAACACTCGAAGGCTTGAGTACGAACCACGTTTCAGTGATCGCGGGAGCCGCACGGCCAACCCGCGGGAGCTACCGCCGTGTTCCGAAA
>ODAK010004220.1_pt1 | contig 14757 bp, 15 predicted proteins | sample 1539591 | NCBI WGS metagenome assembly ODAK01 (sample SAMEA3539303, study PRJEB22396) | soil metagenome | biome: tundra; feature: field; material: soil | place: USA | collected 2010-05 | depth 0.15 m | reverse complement strand
GGGCCCCTCATCGTTTCGGAGGTAAATCGTCAGAGTAGGCCGGAAAACGTTGTGCGCCTGATCGTAATTGCCTGTGGTGATCTCGCGGGCCAGCACAACATCCGCGTCGCCGGCTTTCAGTGTGCCCGCGACACGAACGTACTCTCCCTTCGAGATCTTAACGCCGTATCTCATCGCGAAATCCGTTGGCGCGATATAGATGTCGGTTGCGCGCCCGTTCACCTTGGCGTCAACGTGGATGCCCGGCAACGGATTGCCTGCGGGCACTTCACGTACAGCTCCTGCGATGGCGTCAAACTTAACCGGACCACCACTCAGGACGATATCTTTTGCCATGGCAGGCACGGTGAAGGCGAATGCCGCCAGTCCACCGAAAACCAGAGCCGGGATAGTTGCTTTTCTCATGACTTATTACCTCCTGCCGCATGAAGCGCAATCGGTGAACCATGCTAAAAAGCCACGTTTTATGTGGTTTTGGCTGTTTAGTGGGTGTAAGCTGCGCGAAGCAACGCAGCGGCCTGCGCGAAGAGGGTCAGCCGGGCTTAAAACTGAACCTTCGGTACCGTCCGCGCGCCGGGTTCGGTCTTGAAGTAAGCGTCTTCTCTCTGATAACCCGCCATCGACGCCACAACATTCGCCGGGAAGAGCGACAAATCCGTGTTGTACTTCTGCACCGCCTCGTTATACCGCCGCCGCGACTGCAGAATCCGATTCTCTGTCCCCTCCAGCTCGAACTGCAGTTGCTTGAAGTTCTCGTTCGCCTTCAGGTTCGGATAATTTTCCACCACCACCAGCAACCGCCCCAGCGCACCCGTAAGCTGATTGTTGGCGTCGATCTTCTCCTGCGGAGACTTCGCGCCCATCAGAGCCGCCCTCGCATTGGCCACCGACTGCACCACCGTGGTCTCTTCTTTCGCGTACCCCTTCACCGTCTCGACGAGATTTGGAATCAGGTCCGCCCGGCGCTGCAGATCCGCATCCACCTGGCTCCACTGTCCTGCGATCGACTCTCTCTCCAGCGCGAGCTTATTCCGCTCTCCCACGAACTCGCACCCGCCGAGCACAAGGGCAAGGCCCACCACAATCAGAACAATGACGCCGGTTTTCATCGGTTAAGCTCCTTTTTCCATACCATCGACCGCGTCGATGACCTTCCCAATCTCTATCAGATACGACCCCAGCAGCGCCTGCGGGTCCACTTCCGGTGCCTTCGCCTTCTGCTCGCGCAGATCCAGCAGATACCGGAACGGGCCGCCGTCCAGTCCGAACCGTTCCACTGCCCGGTCAATGACTTCCCGCTTCCGCGCCGGACCCTCCACTCCGCTCAATATCAGGGCGTGCCGGAAAAGCACACAGAAAGTCGACAGCGATTCCGCCAGCAGCCGCCGCAAAACATCCTTATCAGAGAGAATCGCCGACGCCTTTTGCCGCAGCCGCAGCAACTTCGCGCGTAAGTCGTGTTCCACCTGTGCGCGATAAAAACTGTGGTCGATCTCGAGCGCCGACACCACATCCGCACCCGCCAGAATCTTGTGATGATCTTTAATATCGTGAAACTCGATCGCGAAGCAGTCGGTCGATGTCTTCACCTCATGCTCCGTCAGCAGTAACGGCGCAGGGTTGCCCTGCTGCTGCCACCAGCGAAACACTGTCTCCGTCGCCCCCAAATGGACCGGCGTAATCTGCGAAAGCACACACAGCACGTTGTAATCCGAAAACTTGTCCTGATGATCCCCTACCGCCGCGGATCCATACAGCACCACCGACACGAGGTCCGCACCCAGCGCTTTATTCAGTTTTTCGACGAGTTGATCGAGGGGTGCTGGCATGAGATGACTTTGATTATTCTACCGACCTGCGCACTACGTCTTTGGCATCGTGTAACCCCAAGCGTCAGCGCGGGGAATCTTTCCTGGTGGTCAGGGACCTACCAATCACTGGAAGCCCCGCCCCCGCCCGAATCACCGCCGCCAAAGCCGCCGAACCCGCCGCCCGACCCTCCCGAGTCGAAGCCCCCGAACCCGCCGCCGCCGCGTCCGCCATAGTTCCGGTTCCCCGCGTTCAGCAGCTGGCCCAGCAGCAAACCGCTCCAGAAACCGCCGCCCCCGCCACCGTATCGTCCGCCGCCGCCGCGGCGCAGCAACATCAGCACAAAGAAAATCCCAAACAGGATCAATGGCCACGGAATGCTGTCGCGCGTCGAAGGCCTGACGTGATACTGTGCCGCCGGGGGTGCCACCGTCACGCCCTTCGCCTGCGCGATCGTCGTCCCCAGCCGTTCCGCCGCGGCGAGAAGCGCCGGCCCATACTGGTTGTCCCGCAGTGCGGGGCGCATATCGTCCAGCAGCAAGCCGGCCATCCCGTCGGGTACGGATGCCCCGAGTCCTCCACCTACTTCCAGCCGGGACTTGTGATCGCCGACCGCGAGAAGCACCAGCGCGCCGTTGTCCTCTCCCTTCTGCCCGATCCCCCACGCGTGGAAAAGATCGTTCGCAACATCTTCGATCGGCTCGCCCTGCAGCGACTGCACCGTGACGAAGGCCAGTTGCGCACCGGTTGCCTGCTGAACCCGTGCCGCATAGCTTTCGATTTCGGCTTTGCTTCCCGCATCCACCACGCCCGCGAAATCGCTGACATAACCCTGCGGCTTCAGCGCCTTCCAGTCAACGGCTAATGCAGGCGCCAACAGACACAGCACGCCCGCGCACAGCCGGAGGGAAGATTTCATATGACGCTCTCAGTGTAACCGTCTGCGAATCAGGGCTGCGCGTCCAGCAGTTCCACGGTCCGCAGAATCGTCCGGCCCACTACTTCCAGGCTGTGAGCCGAAAGCTTGTCCATCGTGTCGGTATTGGCATGGTGGAACTCGCCCATCGAATCGAACCCCGGCGCCATGCGTCCGTACATCGCGTCCACTACATCTACCGCCGCGATCCCCGCCTCCAGGAATGGAACATGGTCGTCGATGATCCCCGCTTCATAGCGAAAGAAATAATCGCCGTAGCCAAGCTGTTTTGCGGCCACTGCGATGTAATCCTGCAGCCAGCGCGACGACCCCGATTCCCGCGCCACGCTCAGGTCTCTGTCGCCGATCATATCGAGCAGGAAGAAACCACGGACTCGCGATGCCCTCCCATCCGCCGACAATTTTCGCGCCAGATGCCTGCTGCCGTATAAACCGTCGTCGGCGTCGAACGTCTTCAGCGCTTCTTCCAGATCGGTCCACACGAGCCAGATCTGCATATTGGTTTTGTGGCCGGCCAGCGCGTCCGCGAACTCCAGCAGGATCGCCGTGCTCGAAGCACCGTCGTTGGCTCCGATGAAACCCGGCTGAAACAGCGTGTCGTAATGCCCGGCCAGCATGAAGATCTTCTGCTTCGGGTCCGCGCTGACATTGAACTTTCCGATGATGTTGTGAACTTCGACGGGTCCGCGTGGCGTCTTTGCCGTGAAATTGTCGGCTTCGATCTGCGCGCCGTCCCTGCGCAGTGTCTGACGTATCAGCGCTTCGGTGCTGGCATGCCCGGGTGATCCCGGCCAGCGCTCACCGAAGCCCGCAACTTTAGCCGTATATGCAAACGCCTGCCCGGCGTTAAAACCGTCGTGCAGCGATGCCGAGGCCGCCAGAGCCAGCAGGATATGTTGAGCGAAAATCATGAGGCTGACAGCGACGGTGGCTTATAAAATCGGTGGCCGGTTAAACCATCAGGCCGCGTGCTTCTTGCCCCACTGGTCTTCCCACTTCTTGATTTTCGAATCGAAAGCTTCGATCTCCGCCGCGGTCACCGGCAGGTAATCTTTTTCCAGATCTTCCGCCGTCTCGATCGTGTTCCGCAGCTTGCACATCGCAATGCGCGAACACCAGGCGTCGCTTACCGGTCGCCCTGTCCGCTCGCCGTATGCCCGGATATCTGCGTTCTGAATCACGACTGTCTTCTGAATCTGTTCCTCGCCGTTATCCAGCACGTAACGCACGTCCACCGAGTCGCTGTGCCGGATCGAAATCCCGGTCTGCAGATACTTGAACTGCGCGTGCCACATACGCCCAAACGGATCGGGACCAGCTTCAAAGTCGCGGAAGTTTTCCATCACAAGGTATTTTAACGCGCCATTCGCGCTGTGCCGATCGTGACCGCCTTGTAGTCTGTTAACAGGGAATGGCTTATCAAAACGAACTGACAAAAGGCGAGGCGATCGCGCGCAAAGCCGGCGATCTGGCGCTGAAGATTCGCGAGGGAAATTTCGGGATTGAAGTAAAATCCGACGAATCGCCTGTGACCACCGCCGACCGCGAATGCGAGAAACTGATCGTCGAAGAACTGCAGCGCGCCTTTCCCGACGACGGTCTTCTTGGCGAAGAAGGCGCACTCCGCGAGTCATCCAACGGCCGCAAATGGATCATCGACCCCATAGACGGAACGCGCGACTTCATCCGCGGAACCCGCGCCTGGAGCGTGCTGATCGGTCTCGAAGAAAATAATGAAATCGTGGCTGGCTTTGCCTATTTTCCTTCAACCGGCGAATTGTACTCCGCCGCTCGTGGCGAAGGCGCTTACTGGGACGGCGCGCGCATGCAGGCTTCATCCATCAGCCTGAAGCGTGAGGCGCTTCTCTGCTGCAACGGCCTCAGCTATATGCATCGCTATCCTTTCGCCAACGAGCTGGTTGCCTGGCTTGCTGAGTTCTGGACCGTTCGCAGCATGGGCGGCTGCCTCGACGCGATGCTCGTAGCGAGCGGCCGCGCTGACGCCTGGATCGAAGCACAGGCCAAACCCTGGGACCTCGCGCCGCTTAAAATCATCGCCCAGGAAGCGGGTTGCGTCACCTTCGATTTCGAGGGCAAGGACACCATCTACGGCGGCAACTACGTAATCTGCGTACCCGCTCTCGCGGAAGAAATCCGCCGCTTTGTCGGCAAGCGCGAAGAGGCCTGAGCCCGCTACCTGCCTTTGTTCTGGTTTTTGCGAATCGCCGCAGCCATCGCAGTCAGCTTGTCGGCTTCCTGATCGCGGGCCATCGATTTCAGTATGGCGGCGTGCTCTTCCATGGCTTCTGCGAGAAGTAGACTCGTGATGCCCACCGTATTTTCCCGGATCTTTTCGAGCAGCTTGTAGCGAGCCTCAGCGGCCGACGCTTTTCCCTCTGACGCAAACACCCGCGCCAGGCTCTGGATCGCGTCCGCCAGTTCAGCGTTGTTAAGGCCACTGTCTTTCTCTCGAATCTCGGCGCAGCGGCGCAGCGGGCCTTCCGCCTCCGCATACCGCTTCGTAAGCCGATACGCATCACCCTGCAGACAAAGGGTTGCGGCGGTCTTCAGGCTCGCCGGCCCGAGCAGCTTTTCGTAAATCGAGAGAGTTCTCTCGATCGTCGGCAGCGCCTCGGCCTGATGTCCCTCGTCGAACATGACAGTCGCGATATTAAAATCCACATTCGCCACATCGATGCTGTTCGGATAGGTGCGTTCGATAATCGCAAGACCGCGGCGATAAGCCCCTTCCGCGTCGCTGTACTTGTGTTCGGCGCGATAGACGAGCCCCAGACTGTTGAGCGTTATACCGACCCGCGCATCCTGCGGACCAAACGCCTCGGCCTCCCGCAGAGCCTTCAGAAACGACTGTTCTGCTTTTGCGTAATCGTTCTTCCCCGCCGCGTCGAGCGCCTGCACCACCGAAGCTTTCCACGGTCCCTCATCCTGCGCACGGGCAATCGGCGTGACAACGCAAAAAGTCAGGAACGCACTCGCCAACCAAAGGTGGCGCGTGCGGTTTCGCCAGCGATTTTCCAGGCTGAAATTCAATCGAAGCATGCTTAGTGATTGCTCTCAGGATAACGAACGCCGTTTTTCTTATCGCTGCGCCGTATAGCATCGGCAAGCACCGTGAGTTTCCGCGCCTCGTTCTCTTTCCCCATCGTGCGCAGCAGTGCGGCATGGTCTTCCATCGTCTGCGCGAGCACCGGACTGGTCAGCCCGAGCTTCTTCTCGCGGATTCTTTCCGTCATTTTGAAAACAGGCTCCGCGAGGTGATACTTTTTCTCTGCTGTGTAAGTCCGGGCAAGGCTGTAAAGCGCGTCGGCCAGTTCCTGACTGTCAATCCCTCCGGTTGCCTCGCGAATGTCCGCACAACGCCGCAGTTGCGATTCCGCGTCGATAAAATTCTTCATCGTGCGCAGCGAGTCTCCGATCAGGCAGACCACCGAGGCTGTCTGCAAATCAGTGCCTCCGAGCATACGCTCATAAACGCCCAGCGTCCTGCGCGCCAGCAGAATCGCATCGGCGGGACGGCCGTTGGCCAGCATCATGCGTGCCAGGTCGAGATTTACGTTAGCCGCTTCGTTGCTGTCGTCACCGTTGGTCAGTTCCAGAATCCGGAGCGCGCGCCGGAAAGTAATCTCCGCTTCGTTGAATCTCTTTTCCGTGCTGTAAACCTGGCCCAGACTTTCGAGCGAAAGCCCTACGCGCCAGTCGTCTATGCCGAAGCGCTCCCCTTCATGGACAGCTTTAAGCAAAGTCTGCTCTGCCTTCGTTGCGTCGTTCGATCCTGCCTCATGCTGGCCCTCCGTCATGAGATTTTTCCATGCTTCTTCGGCGACCTGCGCCTTCAGCAGCGTTATCAGCGTCAGGGCCGCGAACGTGAGGAAAGAAGATGTGGATTTACGGATTGGCAGAGAATTTCAGCATATCCGATCGCGCGTCGATCGGGTATTTATTGCCGGGAAAGACTGCTCGCTCCGCGGACCATGGGAGCTGTGGCTGCGTGGCGGATCGATTCGAGCAGGCCCTTTGTGTCGGGATTACTGGAGTTGGTCTCGAAACCGCGGTCCATCATTTCAATTTTTATGACGCCTCCGTCGAGATACGCGGACATATACAGAGACCGAACATCCGGTCGCAGTTCACGTACGAGGTCCACCAGATCGTGGCCGCTGGTAAGCTCAGGACCTGCCATATCGCCACGCAGAGCCACATCGGTAACGATTACATCGATTGGCACATAACCGCGTTTTGCGATACCGATTGCTTCCTTCAGATTGCGCGCCAGCAGGGCTCGTATTCCGTTCGAATCCAGCATTCTCGCGAAAAAGGAAAGAATGTCCGGATCCTCATCGACAATCATTACTGATAAAGAATCAGAAGCTACGAACATTTGACTCTCCTGATCACAGGATACCGTCTGGCGGGTAAGAAGATTAAGATTTCTACAGGTATAATGTACTAACGAGAACACACGGCAGTTTTACGCGAAATGTATATCCATAGATAAGATTACCGCCTTTTATGAAGGCGTGGTAACACTGGCGCGCCGCTCCAGTTTGCCCCATCCCACCAGCCGCCCGCGTACTGCGAACAGCAGGCTCTTCCCCAGCACGTAAAGCATTAGCTGTCTATAGTAAACTCGCTGGAAAAACAGCAGAAAAAGATCCCACGCCGCGATACCTTCAAGCGCGTATGCAAGAATTCCCGTAAGTAATTCAAATCCGAAGAACGCGAAATAATACAGCAGTACGATCTTCCAGTTGCCCGCCAGCAGCGCCAATAACATTGCGATTTCGGCAAACGGAGACAGCGTCGATAACAACACCTGAAACAACCAGATACTCGGCAGGGCTATAAACGCCAGCGTTCCATACTTCGGCACGAACAACGCATCACGATGCTTCCACGCGGCCTGCAGAGTCCCGAATGACCAGCGGAAACGTTGTTTCGCCAGACTGCGCGAGTCTTCAGGCGCCTCCGTGTATGCAATCGCTTCCTGCTCGTAGCGAATCAGGTGTCCCTGCCGCCGGATGGCGAGCGTAAGATCCGCATCCTCTGCAAGTGTGTCGTGCCCAAACCCTCCCGCAGCGTTCACCAGATCCTTGCGCCACGCACCCACCGCTCCCGGCACCACCGTAATCGCATTCAGATAATCCAGCGCGCGGCGGTCGAGGTTGAAGCCGTAAATGTACTCGATCGACTGGAAACGCGTGATCAGTTTCTTCCGGTTCCCCACGCGCGCATTGCCGCTCACCGCTCCCACCTTTGGATCGGCGAAATGACGCACCAGCTTTTGGATGGTCCCCGCGCGAAACAGCGTATCCGCATCCACCGCAATCAGAATCCCGTTCGCGGCATGCGCGATGGCGTTGTTCAGCGCGGCAGACTTCCCGCCGTTCGGCTGCGTCAGCACACGAACCTTCGGATTACTTTCGAAATGCGCGTGGAGAACCTCGAGCGTGTGATCCTTCGAACCGTCATCCACCACAATTACTTCCAGATCGCGATAGCCGTTCGTCAGAATCGATTCGACAGTTCGAACGATAACGGTCTCCTCGTTGTAAGCCGCGAGCACCACAGACACCGGCGGAAGAAACGTCTCGTCGTAACGCGCGCGGCGCTCCCGGCGTTTCTGCAACACCGCAAAAAAGCCATAAGTGAGCGAACGCGCCAGCGTCAGATAGATGGCAGCCAGAAACAGAATCCCCAGACCCTGCCGGAATCGCGCCTGGAAGCCGAGCGTGCGACCTTCCAGTTGCGCGAACCGCAACTCCTGCGCTGCCGGTTTCGGCATCACTTCGGCGCGCGTCTTGCCAAGCAGTTCGGCAATCGTCACAAACCGATAGCCAAGCTTCCGGTAGCGATCGATCACCAGAGGCAGCGCCCGCACCGTCGCGGCTCGGTCGCCTCCCGCATCGTGCAGCAGAATTACATGGCCATTCGAAATCTCATTCTGAATCTCGTTGACGATGGCGTCGGTGGAAATACCGACCTCCCAGTCGCGCGGATCGATCGTCTCCGCCACCGTGGCGTAACCCATCTCCTGCGCCCGCTCGATCGGCACAATTTCTTCCGGCGTCTGCGGTTCGCTGTCCGCGTTATAGGGCGGTCGGAAGAAGTTGGTCGAGACACCCAGCAGATTTTCGATGATCCTCTGCGTCGTCGTCAGTTCCAGCGTCGTTCGCTCCAGCGAAATCGTCGCCACGTTCGGATGCGTGTACGTGTGGTTGCCGATCTGATGACCCTCCGCATACTCACGGCGAATGATCCCTGGATTGTTCTCCGCATTCACTCCGATCACAAAAAATGTCGCCTGCACCTGGCGCGATTTCAATACGTCGAGGACCGCCGGCGTGAACTGCGGGTCCGGCCCGTCGTCGAACGTCAGGCATAAGACTCTCTGATCGCTGGTTCCGCTGTGTTCGATCACCCATGGTGTTGGCAACGTGATGTACTGTTCCGAGAAGTCATCCTGATCTGTCGGCGGCGGTGAAACCTTTCGCGCGCCACCATGAGGCGTTTCTGCCACCCGCAGCACTTCTCCCTCGCCGTCGTGGCGGGGCGCCTGCTGGCTCGCTTCGAATGTCTCCAGATCTGCAGTCTTGAACTTGTCGACAGGCCAGGCTTCACGTGCCAGAACATTCCACAGTCCCGGATCCTCCGCGCCGAGCCGCCACAGCCCGACCCCTCGATACGTCTCATCGCGCGCCGCGATCACCTGGTTTAACGCAGTCACCGCATCCAGAAACCACAACTCGTGCTGCCTGCCGTTCGCCGTATACCGCACCACCGGATTACCCGTCGGCTTGTCCCACTGCACCGCGCTCTTGTGCAGCGTCGCTGCGGCCATCACATCGTCGAATGTCTTCTCTTCACTGCCTTTCCCGCCGATCGTCCAGTCGTATCCGTAATTGCCGAACCCTGCAATCAGCTTCTCCGGCGGCATCACCTTCGCAAGTTTGTCCAGCTGGTCTTCGTACCAGGTTTCTGACGCCACCGGACCGGGCTCGCCCGTCTGGAAATGCTCGTCGTAAATCATCGGCACCAGGTAATCGTTCACCGCCGCAAGGCGCTTCAGATCGTAAGTGTCGTCGTCGACCGGCACATCCTGCGAAACGATATAGCCTGACTTGTGCAGTGTCTGCGACAGTTCCGTCATGAACGCGACCAACGGTTCGCGGTCGCGCGTTCGCAGTTCCTCGAAATCGATGTTGACCCCTGCGAACTGGTGTTCGGCCAGATTCGACCGAATATTTTCGATCAGATCTTTCCGGCTCTCAGGGTTGCCCAGCGCGTGCATAACATCCGCCGGCTTCCAGCCATCGCGGTAATTCGTCAGCAGCGCAATAATCGGCAACCTGGCCTGTCTTGCAATCGCGATCACCGTCGGATCGCTCTGATCGTCGATGTCTCCCTTGCCGTTCTGGAGCGTCAGCCATTCGGGCACCAAATGGGTAAGGTGATTCAGGTGAAGCCGCAGCGATACGACGCTGTTCGGATCCCAATTGACGTAGAACCCCCAGACCAGCGGTGCGCCCACGACCACTTTCGCGGCAGGCCGGGGATGAAGTACAGGCGACTGCGACCGTACATACTTCAACGGTCCGCTCGGCTTTGGCAGACGGAAGGGGACATTGATCGGCTGACCCCGCACGATCGCCGGCACTTCGCTGATCTGCGGCACGGCCGGCAATCCCAGCGCCGGAAGTTGCGCGCCCGTAAAGGCCACCAGCAACACCATCGCGATGAAAAGCACCAGCAGAATCAGACCTGTTCCCGTAATGCGCTGGAATCGCATCCAGCGCCGGCCCGAAGGATCGTGAAAGACGAACGAGTTGCCCGAAGCCATGTTTTAAGGGTGTACCGTTTGCTTCTCGAAGTGCTGATAGTCCTGCCGGTCAGGCCATCGCCCACCCCACGTCCAGCCTGACTTCTCGAATTCCCGCACCACGAAACCGTCCTTCAGGATCGAGCCCGGAAACGTCTTAGTGCGATCCAGATACTTACGCCCGGCCGGCGGCAGCACTTTGTCGCCCTTCACATACGGATTCGTCAGCGGATTGATATCGATCGCGCGGCCCCAGCTGTGATTGGAAAACACACCAGGTTTGCCTGTTGCATCGCGGCAGTTGAACGCCGACGTGTTATTGGCCGCCATCGACGCATCGTCATCCCCGCCATACTCCTCCACCGGCACCATCCGCTCGATCCGAAAGCCATGCTTGTAGAGCGCTTCGAAATGCCACACCACTTCATCGGCCAGTTCGCGATTCACGATCAGCGTGCCGGTGCGGGTCTGGTTGTCGAAATCGTGGAACGTGAGAGTAAGTTGCCGGAGATCCTCAGGCGCGACCGGACAGCCGGCATGCCAAGTGGTCTTCCGGATCTTTTCGAGCAGAGGCGCGGGCACTGGATCGTTCCGGAAGACAGGTGAATCCGCCCCGGCCAGCAACGCCGCTGTAAACAGGAAGGCCGCGCTACTTCTTAAGACTCTTGTACGCCGCTTCGACGAACATGTCAGGCGTCCAGTAGCTGTTGTGGCCGTAGAGCGGATCATAGTCGCGCGTCAGCTTCGCCGCTTTCACCTGCTCCAGCGTCGCGCCCTTCTTGATCATCGCCTGGACACGGTCGCGGACGATCGCCACCATGTCGCGGTACTCCACCACCTCCGCCTGATCGCACAGATGTCCGTGGCCGGGGATCACGAGCGTCCCCCCCTCTTCTTCGTGCTCCACGATCGCCATATTAACGATGTGGGTCAATGCCATTACGACGCCTTCGATCGTGCCGCCCTTCGCGACATCGATCACCGGATAGCCATCGGTGTTGAAAATATCCCCAGCGCTGATCACGTCCGACTTGCGGAACAGCACGATGCTGTCGCCATCCGTCAGCGCGTTCGGCTGGTGGATGATCTCGATCGGCTCGCCGTTAAAGAACAGCGTCTTCTCTTTGCCGAGGAACGTGTCGGTTGGCCACGCGCCAGTCGGGGTGGGCGACTTCGTGCCTGTTGGTGCGCTCATTCTGGTGAGCACGTTTTCCTGCGACAGGATGGCCGCGCCGTCGCGTGAGTCCTTAATGTCATTCGTGACATTTGCGCCGGTAATTGTTGTGCCGGCATACTTTACCGGTTCGTTGCCACTGGTCGAATCCGGATAGAAATTCGTGTTGATGATGTACTGCAGCGGCCGGTCCGAATACTTTTTGATTACCGGGATCAGTTTGTCCGACATCTTGTCGAAGCCGGTGTTGACGAGCAGTTCGCCCTCTTTACCCGCCTGCAGGGTTATGTTGGCGCCATCGCCCACCAGCATGTAGATGTTGCCCTGCACGGGCAGCACATGGACTTCGCCCTTCGAAAAGTCGGGGTTCTGTTCGCCATGCCATTCGGCCACGGTTATGTCCTGCGCTGCCGCAGCGCCAGCCAGCGCGGTGATCGACCCTATGGCCGCCAGAGTTAGATTCCGGAATATCGTCATCTTATTTTTTCGCCGCCGGGGGAGCCAGAGGCATGGTCTTCAGTTTCAATTGGTACTCCGGATACATGGTTTCGGCTCCGCCGCGCGCAGCTTCGTAAGGCACCATCGGGTGGTTCGCTTCGTACTCTTTCAGAAACGGATTTTCGTCAGGCAGAAAATTCGGCACCGCATCTTCCGGACGCCCCACTACTTCCTCCACCGACTCACACGGATAAAGCCAGTTGCCGTTGTAGCGCAGGTTGAGGTTGAAATCCTGGCTCTTGATCAGCGGCTCGGTGAGATATGCCGGATCGCCCAGAATGCTCACGTGCGTCAGGATGTTGTCGTGCCGGATGAAGTGCTCCGTCAGCGTCGCGTGATCGCTCTCCACCAGACCGTTGCGGCGTACCCAACCGGTCTTGATGTGCGTCGTGTAAACCGTCAGTATTTCGCCGTCCCACTTGCCGGTCGAGAAGCCCATCCACGTGTGCAGCGCGTAATCGGGCGGATGCGGCCGGTTATCCATCCAGATCGTGCGGTTCTGTTCGTAAGTCTGGCTGTAAACGTGAACCGCCAACAGGTTCTGAGTCTCAGGATCTTTTTCTTCCCAGATCCGAAGGTTTGTGGGCCCGCGAAAAATATAGGGCGAAACGTGCACGCGGCACTGCTGTTCCGGCATCGTAAGCCGCGAAGGGCTCCAGCTGTCGGCGCGCAGGCGGTTGGCATCGTTGACCGGCAGCCCGAGGTAATCGCCGAGCTCCGGACCTGGAATACGCTCCGGCTGATCTTCCGTAAACATAGCGCCCCAGTTGCCGGACAGATCTATCTGCCCGAAGGCAGGCGCTGCCATAAACACGGCGGTCAACGCGAAAAACGAAATCGGCGTCGCTGCACGAAACTGCATCATTGGAACTGAAGGTCTCCTGAGATTTTGGCCACCCTATTCGACGAACAACGCACCAGCGGGGTTACGCGAAAGGTAGCATATCACTCTGCTTGATAGCCACGCAACTCATTGAGCACAAACCGCGATCGCCTGTTTGCGCGGCCGAATTGATCCGTTGACACGCCGCCGCCGGCCCGCCCGCGGCGAATGTGAAACCGGCAATCAGTACCCCAAATGCAATCGCTCGGAGCATTAAGACTCCCGAAACGTTACCCTGCAGTTTATGACATTTCGGGGAAGGCCCTGGCTGTTCCACATCGCCATCGTCCTCAGTTCCCTTCTCCTGTTCTTAATCCAGCCCATTCTGACGAAGGCGATTCTCCCGACGTTCGGAGGTTCGGCGGGCGTCTGGGTGACGGCGATGATGTTCTTCCAGACCGCGCTGCTGATCGGCTACCTCTACGCATATCTCGTGAGCCGCTTCTTATCAGCGGGAATGCAGCGGGCGGTTCATGCCGTGTTGCTCGTCCTCAGTCTCCTGCTGCTGCCCGTCAGGCCTCATCTGCTGGGTGCCCCCGATCACCCGGTCTTATCGATTCTTCGTGTACTTACCGTCTCGATCGGACTGCCCTACCTGCTGCTCGCCTCCACCAGTCCCCTGCTGCAGACCTGGTTCACAGGCACGTTTCCCTACCGCTTATTTGCGCTCTCGAACGCTGGTTCGGTCGTCGCGCTGTTGTCGTATCCGTTCCTGATCGAGCCCTGGGTTTCTTCTCACACCCTGTTCTTCGTGTGGTCCTCTGCCTACGTGGTATTCGTTGGTCTTGCGTGCCTCGTCCCCGCAAGCGCCTCGGCGATACCACCGGTGCAACGACAAAATCCGCTGCGCTGGATCGCGCTCGCCGCCTGTGCCTCCGCTCTCTGGATGGCGGTCGCGAACCACCTCAGTCAGGAAGTCGCGCCCGTGCCCTTCCTCTGGGTATTACCGCTCAGCCTCTACTTACTGACATTCATCTTCTGTTTCGAAGGCCGCCGTAACTGGTACAACCCGACTCTCTTCCGCTGGCTCCTGCCGGCCGCCTGGATTGTCGCGTGTTACAACATCGCGCGGCCAGGCTCGAACGGACTTCTGTGGGAGATCACCGCGTTCTCCACCGCGCTGTTCGTCTGGTGCATGTTCCGCCACGGCGAACTCGCCCGGACTAAACCTGAAGGCCGCGCGAGCCTCACGTTTTTCTATCTGATGCTGGCCCTGGGCGGCGCGCTGGGAGGCATCTTCGTCGGTATTGTCGCGCCGAACTTCTTCAGCACTTATCTCGAATTACCCATTGGCATCGTCGCCTCCGTGATCCTTGCCCTGCCTCTGCTCTACGGCATCCGCTCGACCGCCCGCCTCGCGCGCATCGGCATCCTCGCGCTCGGCGCCTTCGTCGTCGCCACACGATTCCAAATCGGAACAGGCGATGTGATTCACCTCCGCACCTTCTACGGCGCTCTGCAGGTCACCGATACCAGCACCGATTTCCGGTCTCTTTACAACGGCCGAACGCTTCACGGCGTCGAATTCCTCGCGCCTGCCGAACGCCAGCAACCGACCACTTACTATGGGCCCGATTCCGGCGCGAGGAATTCGACGCGGTGAAGCGTTCGGCCGTTGT
>ODAK010004219.1_pt1 | contig 14761 bp, 13 predicted proteins | sample 1539591 | NCBI WGS metagenome assembly ODAK01 (sample SAMEA3539303, study PRJEB22396) | soil metagenome | biome: tundra; feature: field; material: soil | place: USA | collected 2010-05 | depth 0.15 m | reverse complement strand
GGCTTATGACTGTGAATCAGTTACATCAAGTGCCCGCGACAAGACCCATGAAGGGGTGCTTCCAGTCATTCGACCGGATCGCTCAAAGTGGGGTGTTTCTCCGTGTTTCGCAGGCTGCACGCCAACAGCGCATCGACATGATCGTCGGTTTCCGATTCACAGTGTTTGTATTCCAATAATAGCGCCGTCGTACGAACTGCGCGCAGGCGGGCTCGTCGGTTTGAGGTCGAAGACCTCGCTAGCGAATGGCCGGGCTCCGGGCGAGCTTCGCTCGCCGTGGCTGGTGGTTGGTGGCTGGTGGTTGGCGTATTGTAGAATGGCCTTGCGCTCTTAACAGTAACTGGGATATGACGTTCTACGTTTCCGCCCCGCCGGAGGGCCAGAAGTAAGTGCATCCAGCAGGTCCTCTCGCGGAGTCAATTGCCGCGCGCTTTTCCGTCTTCCCACAGGTTACGGCCATCGCACTGGCTGGATCGGAAGGCGCTGGCGAAGCCGACGCGCTTTCGGATATCGACCTGTACGTGTACGCGGATGCCGAGATCCCTATCCAGGCGCGGCGCGCGATCGCCGGCGATTTCGCGGACCGCGTGGAAATCGACAACCGCTTCTGGGAACCGGGCGATGAGTGGATCGACCGCGCCTCCGGCCGGAGTATCGACATCATGTATCGCAGTCCGGCGTGGATTCAGGATCAACTGGCGCGCGTGCTGGAGCGCCACGAGGCTTCCATCGGTTACTCAACCTGTTTCTGGTGGAATGTCCTGCACTCGCGTGCGCTGTACGATCCCACGGGTTGGTACGCCAATCTGCGGCAGACCGCGCGCCAGCCATATCCGGCGGCGTTGCGGCGCGCAATCGTCGCCAAGAACTTCCCGATCCTACGCGACAACATTTCCTCGTACCGGCGCCAGGTCGCGGCAGCCATCGAGCGCGGCGATTGGGCCAGCATGCACCACCGCGTGAATGCTTTCCTGGCCAGTTACTGGGACATCCTCTTCGCCGTGAACGGCGTGCCGCATCCGGGCGAGAAGCGCACGGTGGAGTATGCCCGGCGCCTCTGCAAGAAGCTCCCTCCCGGCTGGGAGGAAGCTGCCCAGGCCGTGCTACGCCGGCCGGCGCTGCCGCACCTCGATCGACTGGCCGATGGGCTGGAACAGATCCTTCTTGAGTTGGCTCCGGAGTGTATTCCGCGGGCAGATCGATGAGCCCTGCCGAGGCTCGCACAATATAGTGACAAAGAGGGTGGGGCGGGCGCCCTCGCCCGCGTCGGACCCCAGGTCCGACAGCCGAGCCAGGGGGCTCGGCGCGGGTCAGGGGCGGGTCAGGGGACCCGCCCCACATATTGTGTTGTGACTTGTGACCAAAACTGTCACCGTATTGAGCGAGACTCAATAGACCTCCAGTGAGCTTCCAGCGTTCTGCCACCGCCGCCCCGGCTGGGCGTTAGACTGAAAGGCATCCCCGATGAACAAGACCATTCTGGCCGTACACGCCCATCCGGACGACGTGGAGATTCTGGCGGCGGGCACTTTGGCCCAACTATCGGCTGCCGGACACCGGGTGGTGATTGTCAGCATGACGCCGGGGGACTGCGGCTCGCGCGACCGCGCACCGGAAGAGATCGCGGCCATCCGGCGCCAGGAAGCGGCAGCCGCCGCGCGGCGCATCGGCGCCGCCTATCGCTGCGCCGAGTTCCGCGATTTGGCCATCTTCAACGATGACGCGTCCCGAAGGCGGGTCACCGAGGTGCTCCGCGCGGTGCGGCCTGACGTGGTGGTGACGGCCTCGCCGGTGGATTACATGTGCGATCACGAAGCAACGAGCGCGCTGGTTCGCGACGCGTGCTTCGGCGCGTCCGCTCCGAATTACACGACATCGGCAGTATCGCCGGCGCCAGCCCTCGCCGCGGTTCCGCATCTCTACTTCATGGACCCGATCGGCGGCGTGGACCGTGAGAATCGACCTGTGATGGCGGACTTTTACGTGGATATAGGGCGCCAATTCGAGACCAAGCGAACTATGCTCGCCGAGCACGCCAGCCAGCGTGAGTGGCTGCTCGCACAGCACGGCATCGACGATTACCTGCTGACCATGGAGCGCTGGACACGCGAAGCGGGGCGCCGCGCCGGCGTGGTCTTCGCCGAGGGCTTCCGGCGCTATAAAGGACACCCGTACCCGCCGGCACCGCTTCTCGAACACTTATTGGGGCATGCGATCCGGCCATCCGCCCAGCCGGCGCAGGACTCCCCGTGTCCTTAAAGTGGACATCCCACGGGACGGCGCCGGAAATCGAAAATCGCGATTGGCATGCGCCAAGTGCGGTTTCCGGCACGACGGCTTATGGCCTTTTGGGCTTGCCACGCCAGAACTCCGGATCGGCGGAGGCGAAGTCGTCCGATACCCAACTCGTGGCGGGTTCGACCCGGAAGAGCAAGTGCTCGCGAGTGAACCCGCCGGTTTTGGCACTCTCCGCCGGGATGTTTTCCGCGTAGGCCGGAGCCTTCGCCCACCCATCGTCCAACACCTTGAGGGAGGGCAGAGGGGCGAGGAACACGTATGTTCCGGACGCCGCGCCGGAGAGGACATAGTAGGCAATATCGGGCCTATCGAGGTTGATACTGTCGAACAAAAGCCGGCGCGATTTGGCGAGTTCCGCGAACTCCGACTCGCTGCCGGGATGGACCCGATAGATCGATACCTGGCAATAGCGGGCCTTCCGAAGCGCCTGGGTGGCTTGCTCGGGGCGGTAGCTGAAGCCTGGCCGGTAGACCGCGATCAGGCTTCTGGAACCCGCCAAAATGTCGCCGGAAGGCTGGTCCAGGTAATCCATAGCCGCGAACGGGTCCAATGGGCGAAGCGCCTTGTCCACATCCTCGATGCCGGCAAACGAGTCGTGCATTTCGATCAACCAGGTTTCGGGCCGGCCCGTGATGGCAGCCATACCCACAACATTTACAGGGATGCGAGCGTCGGCATACGGGCGAACCGAAGCGGCGCCCAGGCGGCGATGCAGGCGCACCAGCGGCGGTGGTTCCGTCAAAGTCTGCGCGACGGCGGCGCAGACAGCAAGTCCGGCGAGCAGGATGATCTTCATTCGTGTGCCTATCAATAAAGGACGCACGAATGCGACCCCGCGTTGAGGCCGGCGGACAGTCGACATAAGACAGCGCCGGAGACGCTGTGGGGCGAGCGTAGCTCGCCGTGGCTGGTGGTTGTGCCACCTGCGCCTGAAAATGGCCATTCGCCAGACAGCGTCGGAGACGCTGTTCCAAGCAGTCGGCCGATTCCCCGCCATTGGACGGCGTACCATCGGCTCGCTCGCGTTGGTAAACTGCTGGCATGGAAAGAACGATCATCGCGCTGGCGGCAGTCCTGTTCACTGCGCCTCAAGCATCCACACAGGACTCCGCGGCGCCACAAGTTTTCGGGGGAGCCCGGATCCAGGAGATCTACCGGGTACGGCTCGACCGCGGCGACCTGCTCCTCGAAACCATACTGGATACAATCCGGAGGAACAACATTCAGGACGGCGCGGTGCTCACCGCGGCCGGCTCTCTCTCCGAATGCACATATCATCGCGTGAAATCGCTCGCCGCGAAGGCAGAGGATGAGTTCATTACCGTGAAAGCTCCGATGGAGATCCTGAATATCAACGGCCTGATTGCCGCAGGGGAACCGCACCTGCACCTTACTCTCTCGGCCGACCAGGGCGCCTTCGGAGGTCACCTGGAGAAAGGGTGCCGGGTGCTCTATCGCGCCGAGATCACGATTGCGAAGTTTTACGGACCAGCACTCGTGCGCAAGCCGAATAAGGACGGAATTCCGATGCTTCAGCCGAAGTAGACTGTCCGAGAGCGTTTCGTTGCCGTCCGGGAAAATCCGGAACGGTGGATGGAGTCACGGCGCGCCGACGGAACCTGATCGGTCCGATCAGGCGGCAAGGCCGAGGAATTAAACCTATCTTCGATCCACGCCGATCTTAATAGCGTGGGTGGTGTGTCCCTGTGAAGATCCCAGCAGTCCAAGCCAATACCCCCTTCGCTCGCCTGTACGCGGTGTGGCTCTTTTTGGCGACGCTTCTGGTTGCGGCGCCTCTACGAGCTCAGCAGCTTGCCGCGGCCGGGCACCTGCCGGCCCTGACCCGCGTGGCAGACATCCGACGGCTCACCGCCGACGAAGCGAATCGAGGCTATCCGGTACGGCTGCAAGCCGTGGTCACCTACTTCGCCGCACACAACCCCAACCTGCTGCCCGGAGAGAGATACTCCCAGCTTCCAGCTCCGGACATGTTCATCCAGGACTCCACAGCCGGCATCTTCGTGAACGTCCCGCGCGCCGGGCGGCGTATTCCCGCAGGGCGCGGATCTGCAACGGGATGGTCTGTTGGTCGTTTGTGGAGACGCGGGTATACAGGCCCGCCCTCGCGCGGCGTCTTGGTGGTCATCCATGGTCCTCCCTGCCTCTGCCGGGCATAAGACCGACGTTACCAACTACGGCCGGTTAATTACCGAAAACTCACAGCGAGGCGGGCCAGATCGTCGAGAATCGCTTGGCGCTCCTCAGTTGCCAGGGCCCCCCGGGACATCAGCCGGGACATCTGCGCCCGGTAGCCATCCGCCGAAGCGTCAAATCTCAACTGGAGTTCCGCCAAGGCCCCGCGGGCCCAGTTCTCGACCAGCCGCGCGTGTGTGTTGAATGCCTTCGAGAGCGGCTCTTCGAGGACCAGCCGAAGGTTACCGTGGATCCGTTTTCGCGCCAGCGTTCTTGGATGCCGAATCCACGGGCGATCGAAGTTCCCGCTCACGGGTGGCAGATCAAAACGCGGCATCTCATGAACGGCGTGCAGGAGTTCCTCCTCTGGCGGCGCATCGTTACTGCCCAACGCTTTGGCGGTCCGCTGTAATGCCGCCGCCAGCGTGCGGGCGAGTTCCTGGAGATGTGTGTGCACCTGGGTTGCAGCGGAGGCCGTCTTCGCAATCGCCTTCGTGACGGCGGCGCCCGGGTCCGTCCCGTTCGCGGCGGCGCTGGTCCACACAGCCAGCAGCACATCCGCCGCTTCGTTCAGCGCATACGGCATCAAGCCGCGTATTTCGTCCGCGGCGCGGAGACAGAACACCCTGGCCTGTTCGAGTCTGCCGGCCGACTCGCGCAAGTCGCGCTCCAGGGTGACGAGTTCCTCCCTCTCCAGCGCTGGACCGGTCCCACTCCGATTCAGTTTCGCCTTGAGCGCCGCTGCCACCGCCTCGCGCAACGCCGCGGCTTTCCTGTGGCTCGACTCTTGCGCGAGCTGCCGATGCTTCTCGTAGAGGGGTGCGATCTCTCCAGAGAACCATTGTTCCAGCAGATGCGCGTGCGAGGAGGCCGTACTGACCGGGTGTACACAAATCTCTACACCCAAGTGCGCGCGAAGCTGCCGGGCGGTGTACTCGAGCGCGGACTCGAGATCGGAAGGCGACAGCAGGTCCGCCTTGCTCAGCAGAACCTTGACGGGAATCGCCGCCTCATAGAGGCGCAGGATGGTCGAGAGATCCTCGTCGTTGAGAGGACTTCCGGCGGCGATCAAAACCACACCGAGATCGCATTGCGGCAGATACGCCAACGTTTCCGCCGCTCCCGCCGTCGCCAGCGAACCCAGGCCCGGCGTGTCCACAAATGCGAGCCCGCTTCGCAAACGTTCGGAAAGCAATTCCACCACCAGGCGCACGACACCCTTGCCGTTCGCCGGATTATGCATCTCGCTCACAAACTCCGGCAGGCGCTCGATGGGCAACAACTCCACCCGGCGATCCGCGAAGCTTACGGTCAGCAAAGCCTGGCCGCCATGGATCAGCCTGGTGGGGACCGCCGTAATCGGATTCACGCCGACCGGCAATGCCGTGGTCTGCAGGATGTGGTTCAGTAGAGACGATTTTCCCGAGCTGACCCTGCCGAACACCGCAATCTCAAACCGATTGGATTCCAGGCGCTCCACAATCATCGAGAGACGGGGACGCAACTCCACCAGTCCGCGATCGGCGACGATTCGATCTATCAGCCGGAGCAGATCGAGTTCTCCCGCAGTTTGCTGGAGGCGCTCCAGCCGGGCCTGGAGGTCGGCTGCGGGACCATCCGCCAAGGCAGCACTCAGCCTCTCCAGTAAACCTTCCAACTCGGCGCAGAGCCCTTGGAGTTGAGGCGTCACACTCTCAGCCACCTCGCCATAGCCGCGCAGATAATGGGGAGCCATCTCCTGGACCGCAATTCGCACGAACGTGAGGGTCACCCGGATGGAGTGCAGAGAACCGAGGGCGGGTCCCTCCGGAACGATACCCAAACCGTCCATAGCGCGCGCCAGTTGATTGCGGAAGCGGGCTATGTAACTGCGAATCAGCTTGACTTGTGGGGGAGAGAGATCCGCAACGTACTTCGGAAAAATCGATTTCGATTCCGAAGCGCTGAGGATGGCTTCGACATCCGAGAGGAGCTTATCGGCGTACTGGGCGTTGCTGAAAATTCGCCGCCGCTGGGCCTCGTTCAACGGACTCTCGGTCGCCATTGGGAAGATCCTATGTAGGAGTCATCTGCCCAATGGGCGGTTCAAGGTGAACTCCAACACCTCTGTTCCCATTATCGCTCGAAAGCCGGCGAGTCGTCGAGGACTTGAACCGCCTGAACACCCTTACAATAGGTGTATGCGGACCCTAAAGTATGGCACGGCGTGGGCGCTCGCAATCGTCACCATGCCGGCCGTGCAGCTCGCCGTTGCGCAGTCACCGGAAGAGCGAACGCGCCAGGCGCTGGAGATGGTGCTGGCGGGGAAGTGCGAGGCATTCTATGCGCAGTTCTCGCCGGAAATGAAGAAGGCGATCACGCTCCAAACTTACGCGGCGCAGATCTCCCAGCTCATGACCGCCCTGGGCCGGCCGCAAAGCCAGGAGCCGCCGCAGACCCGCCACACTGGCGATGGAGTCACAGTCACCATCCCCGTGCACTGGTCAGTGGCCACGCTGAACTTCATCGTGAGCTGGAACGCCGCGGGGCAGATTCAGGGGACGTGGTTCCGCCCGCCGGAGCCGAAGGCAGCGCCGTATGAAACTCCGTCCTACAGCCGGCCCGATTCGTTTTCCTCGCGTGACATCAGCGTGGGCGCGGATGAGTGGAAACTGCCCGGCACACTGACGGTCCCCCATGGGAAAGGACCGTGGCCCGCCGTAGTGCTGGTGCACGGCTCGGGCGCCAACGATCGCGACGAGAGCGTCGGCGGCGTCAGAGTCTTCCGCGACCTCGCCGAGGGGTTGACCACGCGCGGCATCGCGGTGCTGCGCTATGACAAGCGCACCAAGGTCTATCCGCAGAAGTGCGCCGCCGACCCTAACTTCACCATGACGCGCGAGACGGTGGAAGACGCCGTTCTCGCGGCGGCGATGCTGCGAAAGCAGGATGGCATCGACGCGCGGCGAATCTTTGTGCTGGGCCACAGCCAGGGCGGCTACATGATGCCGCGCATCATGCAGGCCGATCCCACCCTGGCCGGCGTCATCGTGATGGCGGGCAGCGTGCGGCCGCTCGAAGAGCTGATCGTCGAGCAGTTCGAGTACATATTCGGCCTCGAACGCGAGATCACGGCGGCCCAACAGGCGCGATTGGCTGCCATCCGGGGCGATCCGTGGGTGGTCTTGCCGGGCGCCACCGAGAAATACAAAGCGGACTTGAAAGGCTACAATCCCCCGGCCCTGGCCGCGGCCAGCCCGGTGCCCATGCTGATCCTGCAAGGCGAGCGCGACTACCAGGTGCGCATGACAGACTTCAATCTATGGAAGACCGGCCTGTCTCAGAAGAAGAACGCGACCATGCGCAGTTATCTGAAGCTCAACCACCTGTTCGTGGCGGGCGAGGGCCAGAGCACTCCGGAAGAGTACGACAAGCCCGGCCATGTATCGCCGGAAGCGATCGGCGACATAGCGGACTGGATTGGCGCGCGCGTCAGCGATCCACAAACATCCCAGTAAACTGGAACAGCTTCTGGATATCGCCGTCCGCCTCCCGGCGCTGCTCCAACACGGCGGTTTCAACCCGCCCGAGGTCTGTTGACAGCAAGGGCGGTTCAGTGTACACTGTATTTGCACAGTGCACAGATGGCAAAACGAAAGCCGACAATAAGAATTGATCTGAATTCACCTGTCCCGAACTATCGACAGATTGTGGATGCGCTTCGAACGCATCTGGTCGACGGCGATCTCGTACCGGGAGATCTTCTTCCTTCGGTTCGCCGTTTAGCCCTGGAGCTTGACATCACCTTCAATACTGTCGCCCAGGCCTACCGCCAGCTTGCCGAAGAAGGCTGGCTGGACGTGAAGCACGGACGGCGCGCCAAGGTGATCGACCGCCAGGTCCCTTCTGGTCGAAGCCGCGAGATGGTCACTGGATTTCAGCGGCATATCCGCCAGATGGTCGCACAGATGCGAGCCGAGGGACTGTCCCCTCGGGCGATTGCCACCGAGTTACGCCTGGTTGCCGAAAAGCTGGAAGCATGATGTCTATCCGACTCTATTTGTTGTTCCCTCTCGCCGTCGCTCTCGCGAGCCTGCATGCGCTTCCCTTCGTGCCGCGGCCCGATCGCCTCTTCGGAGTCGCCGTTCCACGCGAGATTCGATACGGAAATGAAGGCCGGCAAGCCTTGCGGCGCTATGAACTGCACCTACTGCCCTGGACGGCCGCGGCCTTGGTTGTCTCGCTGGGGCTGCCATTGTCTTGGGCTGTCCTGTGGGTGGAGGCCGCATTCCTGATACCGCTCGCTGCCGCAGGCTGGGTCTTCTCCCGGCGGCGGATCGAAATTCGACATTTTGCCTTGCCTGCGCCTTCCACGCGCGAGGCGCGATTGACGGATGCCGACGATCGCCTACTCCGGCAATTTCTGCTGTTTGCGATTCCTCTTGCATACTGGCCGGGACAGCGCTCTACCTTCGTCTCCACTGGAATGCGATCCCGGATCGTTTCCCCGTGCATTGGGGAGCGGATGGGACTCCCAACGGCTGGTCCACGCGCAGTTTTGCGGGTGTCTACGGTCCGCTGTTTTTGGGTACCGGCGTGGTCCTGTTCCTCTCGGTAATATCCGCCGTTACCTCGTGGGGTTCGCGTAGAAGCGCGCGGCACCCCGCCGGTCAGATAGTTCCTATTGTAGTCGCCTGTGTAATCGCTGCGAGTTCCTCGGCAGCCGGGCTATTGCCGCTTCACATGGTCTCCGCGGGAGGGCTGGTGGCTTTCCTCGCCGCATCCCTCAGTTTCCTCGCCGTGATGATCTGGCTATCCCTTCGGCGCCGCGCGCAAACTGGCGCAGAGGCTGGAGAAATCACGCCTGAGGTGTGCTGGCATGAGGATCAGTTCTACTACAACCCGCGCGACCCGGCGTTGTTTGTCGAGAAGCGTATCGGCCTGGGATTGACGTTCAATTTTGGCAACCGTATGTCGTGGATTGTGCTTGCCCTGACGCTCCTGATTCCAGCTGGGCTGGCGTTGCTTGCATTCAAGCTCACGAAGGGATAGCCGAAGGGGCGTACTCGGCGGAGGCCGCCATGGGGCCGGCTACGGACCAGGGGTCCGTCCCACTCAGCGCCATCGTGCGATCTGCTGCTAGTCTGAAATCAGGTCCCATGCACCTGTTTATGGCTCTGGCCCTGCTCGCCGCGAACGCGCCCGAGGCCGTGGTCCTCAAGCCCGTCGCCAACATGTACGCCGAACCAACTGAAGACGCCGAAGTCGTATCGCAGGCGATCTATGGGACCAACATCGGCGTGGTGGAGACGCGGCCGGGATGGCTGCATGTGCGCACACCCGACGACTACACCGGCTGGATGCCGGCCGACGATCTGCGCCGCCTGGGCGCCGGCGACAAAGCCTATGCGTCCGGTGGGCGCGTGGCCTGGGTCGAAAGCCTGTTCGCCCACATCTATCGCGAGCCCAATGTCACTAAGCGCCGGCCACTGATTACGGCGCCGTTCGAAACGCGCCTGGAGGTGATTGCCGAGCCCCAGGACGACTGGCGTTGGCTCGAAGTCCGCCTGCCCGACGATCGCTCCGGCTGGCTGCAGCGCGGCGACGTTTCCTTCGAAAGCCAGCCGCTCTCCATCGAAGGCACGATTGAACTGAGCCGCCGCTTCCTGGGCTTGCCGTATACCTGGGGCGGCACATCCAGCTTTGGCTACGACTGTTCCGGGTTCACGCAGATGCTCTGCCGGCGGCGGGGCACGCGCATCCCGCGGGATGCCGACGTGCAAGCCGCATGGCAGGGCGTGGTTCCGGTGAAGCGGGAGGATCTGAAGCCCGGAGACCTGCTCTTCTTCGGGAGCGCCGCCGATCACATCACCCACACCGGCATGTATATCGGCGAAGGCAAATTCATCAACGCGGCCACCTGGATCCGCCCGGTGGTCCAGATCTGCGATCTCAGCGACCCGCACTGGACCCGCTTGTTGGTCGCATGCAGGAGGCTCCAATGAATCGCCGTCATTTCTTCCTGGCTCAGGCCGGATGGCCGGCGCTGTTGGCATGCTCTGGCAGCGGCGCGCAGCGCGCCACGGTGCGCACGGAAATAAAACATTTGAAGCTGCGTCACACCTGGACCACTACCATGTCCTCGAGTGACTACCGTGACACGCTCTACGCCGAGTATACCATGGGCGGCATCACGGGCCACGGCGAAGGCGCGCCCATCGTGCGCTATCGCGAGAACGCGGAAGGCGCGCGGCAGGCCGTGGAATCCGTGCGCGATCTGCTGGCGGCGGCCGATCCGTGGCAGTTCGCCAAGGTCATGCAGCAAGTGTTCGGCCGAGTGGAAGGCGAGTGGGCCGGCAAGGCGGCCATCGATATTGCGCTGATGGATTGGGTGGGACAGAAGCTGGGCGTGCCGCTCTATCGCTACTTCGGGCTAGACCCGCGCGATACGCCGGTTACGACGTTCTCCATCGGCATCGACAATCCCGAAAAGACGCGCCAGAAAGTGCGGGAGGCGGCCGATTTTCCGGTGCTGAAGATCAAGGTGGGTCTGGACACCGACGAAGCCACTATCGCCGCCGTGCGCAGCGCGACGGACAAGCCTCTGCGGGTGGACGCCAACGAAGGATGGAAGGACAAGGAAGAAGCCGTCCGCAAGATCAACTGGCTGGCCGGGCAAGGCGTCGAGTTCGTGGAACAGCCCATGCCCGCCGAAATGCTGGACGAGATGCATTGGGTGCACAGCCGCGTGCACGTGCCGCTGATCGCGGATGAAGCCTGCCGGCATGCGTCGGACATTCCGAAGCTGGCGGGCGCATTCGATGGCGTGAACGTGAAGCTGGATAAGGCGGGCGGCATTCTGGAAGCGCACCGCATGATCCAGGTGGCCAAGGCACTCGGTCTGAAAACGATGCTGGGCTGCATGGTTTCGAGCTCCGTATCGGTGACGGCGGCCGCGCATCTTTCGCCGCTGGTGGACTATGCGGACCTGGATGGCAATCTGCTGATTGCCAACGATCCGTTTACGGGCGTGCTGGTGGAGAAGGGCAAGCTGATCCTGCCGGACCGGCCGGGGTTGGGGCTGCAGCCGGCCTGAGAGGCCGGCGCAGGGCAACCCTGCCCCACAATCTCACTCGATTTGGCGGATGGCCGCGCGCGCGGCCCAGCGGACGCGCGGGATTGCCTCCAGCTTGCGCAGGACTGGCAGGGCTTGTGCGGCATCCGGACCGATGGCGCCCAGCGCGCCCGCCGCGCTGCGCAGCACATGCACATGCTCGCCGGAGACTTCGCAGGCCGCGATGAGCGCGGGCACCGCGCGCGCGGCCCGCTTTCCCTGGCGCGCGATGGCTTCGGCGGACATCAGGCGCACGTTTTCGTCGGGGTCCTTCAGCCTTGCAACGAGGAGGTCGAGCGCCGGATTCGCGGCGGGTCCCGCATCGCGCAGCGTCAACGCGGCCAGGCCGCGGATGACGGGGTCGGGATCGTCAAGGGCGCGCATGGCCGTTTGCGCCGTGAACTTCGGGGGCGGCGGCACAGATACAACCTGGCCGATGCGCGCCAGGATCAAGGTATCGATGCCCAGGTTGTAGCCGGAGGATCTGGGGTCCTTGCCGGTGCAGACGAAGGTCAGCGTGTGTTCGCCTTTGGCGAGATTCTTCCATCCCAGCAGGTGATCGGTGGCGACATAGATTTCGGAGTACCAAGCGTCGATGAGGCGCGGCTCGGCGGCGGGTTGGCCGTCCAGCAGCGCCTCGTAAATGCCGTAGTCCGGCGCGTGCGCTATCTGGGCCGTCAGCTCGTAGTCTCCGTCCTGTTCGACCTGGAAGGGAATCCGGATTCTGGCGCCGGGGGCGGTGGCGCTGAGGAACAAGAGGTCGCGCGACCAGAACACATCCTTCTGCACCTCGGCTTTGCCGTTTTCGGTCCGCACATCCGCGATGAGATCCTCCACCTCGATCTGCTGCGCATTGCCGTGGGGCAGGCGCGCCGGGCCATAGGGCGGCTCGGGCAATCCCTTGGCGATGCCCTCCTGGTACCAGAAGGCCACGGAGGAGAACAGGTCGGGACGTTCCTCGAAAGCGGAGCGCACCGAGCCATCGGGGTTGTAGGTCCAACCGGCGTGCTCGAACTCGAAACGGAACGAACGGGTGAATGGAATCGGGTCGGCGAAGTGCCAGCGGTAAGCCGTCATGCGCGCGCCCACATCCGTGCCTTCGGCCACCGGCACGCCCGTGTAGAGACCTTGCGCCTCACGCAGGGACCAGGCGTCGTTGAAGTAGTCCTCGGTGCCGGTGCCCTGGATGCCGGCCGTCTTTTCGTCATCGACGTAGATCCGATCGTCCCCCTCGCCGAACCAGCCGGCGGCGGTCTGGATGACGCTCATCACGGTGCCGGCGTAGTGGCCGCGGCCTTGGACCGAGAGCACTTCATAAGGCTTGCCGGCGGCGGCCGGAAGGGCCTGGCGGTACAGCGCGTGGAAATACGCGGCGTTGGGAGGCAGCGAGGGAAGCTTGCGCCAATCCACGTGGTAGTAGAGGTTGGAGACGCGGCGGCGTCCCTCGTTGGTAATGGCGATGCGGCACGCGCGGCGGAACGGCATGGGCCAGTAGCAATTGCGGGAGCGGCCGCTGGAGCTGTCGCGGACCATGAGGGAGTTGATGTCGCGTTCGAAGCCATGGCCGACGCCGAAGAAGTCGCCGACCGGGGCGTCCACACTGGGGGTGGAGCTGCCATCGTAGTAGACGCGGAGGCGCAGCAGCCGGGGCCAGCCGTACTCGTTGGCGGCGGCGGTCAGCCAGATGTGGGTCACCATGCCGGGGCCCTGGAGGTCGGCGAGGACGATGGTTTCGCCGGGGATGGGGCGCTTGGAATCGTCATTGCTTTCGGGATCGGGATTGTTGCTGGACGAGCGGAACGCGCGGTAGTCCTTGAGCAGCGCGAACGACAAGGGGTCGGCGAGTTGGGCGCAGGCGGCCGAGGCGAAGACCGCGGGCAGAAGGATAGTGAGCCACTTTGGATTCATCAGGGGATAGTATAACGGCGCTCGCCGAAGAGCGGGTCCTGGAGGACCCGCGCACGGTCGAAGGCCCACCGTAAGTTATTGAAAGCCCGTCCGGGCGGCCTGAGAGGCCGCCGCAGGCCGAGGGCCTGCCCCACTGGAACCGCAGCGGTGGGGATCTGTAACACTTATTCTCTGACAGGCCCTAAGGTGGAAGTGAACAGTTGAACTGTTCAACCAAGTCTTCTATGGCCCTTGTGACCGTCAAAAATAAATATCGGGTCGTGATCCCCCAGGCCTTGCGGGAGAAGCTCGCCATCACCCGCGGCGACGTGTTGGAGGCAAAAGTGGAAGACGGCCGGATTACCTACACCCCCAAGACCGTCATCGACCGGATTCCCGCCGGTAAAATCGAGCGTGAGGCGCTTCTTCAAACAACTCCGCGAACAGGCTCCCAACTGGCTTAAGGAAACCTGGACGGCCTCCAGCCGCCGCGGCACCGATAAGCTCACTACCAGGCAGATCAACGCGGAGATTTCAGCCGTCCGGCGCCGGCGAGCCAAGAAGGATTAACTATCCCGCCTGATGACTCGGGTCGTGTTGGATACCAACATCGTCGTTTCAGCGCTGCTAGTGCCCGCCGGTACGCAAGCGTCTATTTATTGCCGGCACTTCGGGGAAGCATCGCTCTCTATATCCCCGTGCTCGCCGAGTACGAAGAGGCTTTGCGCCGACCGCGCTTAGAGCTGCAGCCACGGCATATCGAAGCGGCACTGGCATCCATCCGCAAGGTCGCGAATCTCGTAGAGCCAACCCAAGCCCTTGCCATTTCCATCCGATTTGCAGCCAGGAATCGGACAACCGGTTCCTTGAATGTGCCAAAGCCGCCGCCGCGAACTATATCGTGACCGGCAACACGAGGCACTTCCCGCAGCGCCACAAGGAGACGAAGATCGTCACCGGCCGCCAGTTCTTGGACATTCTTGCGGAATCCGAAAACGACCCATGAATGGCGCGGCCAACCGAATCTCAGTTCTTCAGGCAATCATGTTTGGCCGTTTTGGTCGATCGCCGAGGCCCCCACGGGAAGGCCACTCCATCTGCCTGCACGGCCTGGGCCAGGTCCAAACCGGTTACGGCTTCCAGCGAATCGCTTTCCGAAAGCCAGAGCTGGCCTGGCCGTCTTCGCCCGGTTGCGACGGGATCCCAACCGGGCTCCTGGGCGAGAAGCGCGGACTCTATGGCACGACCAGGAAGGACGCGTTGCTCGAAAGCGTGCCGCTGGGGGTTACC
>ODAK010004218.1_pt1 | contig 14762 bp, 8 predicted proteins | sample 1539591 | NCBI WGS metagenome assembly ODAK01 (sample SAMEA3539303, study PRJEB22396) | soil metagenome | biome: tundra; feature: field; material: soil | place: USA | collected 2010-05 | depth 0.15 m | reverse complement strand
GACGTTCGAATAGAGCAGCTCGGGATTGTACTGGTCCATGCCGATGAAAATGGTACGCACCTCATTGCCATCGAGCACTTTGAGCTTGGGGTCGCCGCGCAGCCGCGTGACGTCCTGGGTCGGCAGGTCGGTAACGAGGTCGACATCGCCGGAGAGCAGCGCCGAGACGCGCGTCGCGTCGGATTTGATCGGCGTATAGATCACCTCGGTCACATTGCCGGAGAGCTTGTCCCACCAAGCCGGGTTCGCCGTCATCACCACGCGTTTGTCCGGCTCCCACAGCTTGACCAGATAGGGGCCGGTGCCGTTGGTGTTGCGCGAGGCAAAGTTCTCTTCCCTGGCCTTGTAATCCTGGATGTTCTCGGCCTTGTTCTTCACCGACCAGGCCTTGCTCATGATGCGGAAGTCGACGAGCAGGCGCAGCATCACCGGATCGGCGCCGGAGAGGATCGCATCGACGGTGTAATCGTCGATTTTCTTCATTTCCGTCACGCTCGACACGTAAATCTGGTTAGTGCCCTGCGGCTGCCGGATGCGGCCGAAGGAAAAGACCACGTCATCCGCGGTGAACGGCGTGCCGTCGTGGAACTTCACGCCCTTGCGCAAATGAAAGCGCCAATGCGTCGGCGTGATTTGCTCCCAGCTCGTCGCGAGGCAAGGCTCCACCTGAAAATCCTTGGTGTAACGCGTGAGGCCCTCGTAGACATGCTGCATGATGGCGTGGGTGGGGGAATGGTTCTGCGAATGCGGGTCGAGCGTGAGTATGTCGTTTTGTACTGCCCATCTCAGCGTCGCCGCGTGGCCCGGAACGGCGAGTGTGGCAAGTACGGCGACAACTGCCGCGGCGAACATGCGTGCAAATGTCATGATGATCTCCTCCTTTTCGTTACTTTATAGGAAGCGATTCCTCGACCAGCGCCGCAAGATAGCCGGCGCCGAGCGGAATCACGTCGTCGTTGAAATCGTAGTTCGCATTGTGCAGGAAGCAGTTAAGCGGACCACCGCCCTGGCCGAGCCAGGCGTAGGCACCGGGGCGCGCCTGCAGCATATACGAAAAGTCCTCGCCGCCCATCGTCGGCTCCCCGTCGGTATGGACATTGCCCTTGCCGAAGATCTTCTCCCCGACCTTGGCCGCAAGCAAGGCCTCGCGCTCGGTATTGATCGTGGCGGGATAGCCGCGCTGATAGTCGATCTCGGCCGCGCCGCCGAGCGCCTTGGCGACGCCTGCAACGATTTCGCGTACGCGCTCTTCGGCGAGCTCGCGCGTTTCCGGGCGGAAGGTGCGCACCGTGCCAACGAGCTTGACCGCGTCGGGAATCACGTTGAAGGCGCCAACCTGGCTCGTCTGCATCGAGCACACGCTCACCACGATCGAGTCGACCGGGCTGACATTGCGGCTGGCGATGGTCTGCAGCGCGGTGATGATGTGCGCGGTGATCACCACCGGGTCGACCGCGAGGTGCGGCATTGCGCCGTGGCCGCCCTTGCCGCTAACCGTGATCTGGATTTCATCGGTCGCGGCGGTGATCGGGCCCGCGCGCACCCCCATTTTGCCCGCAGGCAGAAGCGGCCAATTGTGCAGCGCGTAGATCTCGTCGGCCGGGAACCGATCGAACAGTCCTTCCTCGACCATTACCCGGCCGCCACCGCCGCCCTCTTCCGCCGGCTGGAAAATGAGATAGGCCGTGCCGTCGAAGTTGCGTGTTTCGGCGAGATATCTGCCTGCGCCGAGCAGCATGGTGGTGTGGCCGTCGTGCCCGCAGGCATGCATGCAGCCGGGGTGCACCGATTTATAGGGCATGTTGCCGTTCTCGTGCATCGGCAGGCAATCGATGTCTGCGCGCAAGCCGACCGCGCGGCCGCTCGTAGCCTTGCGGCCTTTCACCACCCCCACCAGACCGGTCTTGGCAAGGCCGCGATGCACCTCGATGCCCCAGCTCTCGAGCTTGGCTGCGACCAGATCGGAGGTGCGCTGCTCATTGAAACCGAGCTCGGGGTGGGCGTGAATATCCTGGCGGATGTCGGTCAGTTCCCGGTGGAACGTGCGGATGTGTTCCACAGGAGTGGCGAATTTGAGCGGTGCGTTCATGGGGTTCTCCTAGAGATTCGCCGCAGATCGCTCGAAGCGCAGGCGCGGATCCACGGCGTAGTAAAGCAAGTCGACAACAAGATTGATGGCGACGAAAAAAAGCGCGATCAGGCACAGGTAGGCCGCCATCACCGGAATGTCGGCCACCGTGACTGCTTGGATGAACAGCAGACCCATGCCCGGCCATTGGAACACGGTTTCGGTGATGATGGCGAAGGCGATGATCGAGCCGAGCTGCAGGCCGGCGACTGTGATTACCGGGACCAGGGTGTTCTTGAGCGCGTGGCGAAAATGCACCGTTCGCTCCGGCAGCCCGCGCGCGCGCGCGAATTTGATGTAATCGGTGCGCAGGACTTCCAGCATCTCCGAGCGCACCAGGCGCATGATCAGCGTCATCTGGAACAGGCCGAGCGTGATCGCTGGCAGGATCAGGGATTTCAGCCCCGAGGCAGTCAGCAGCCCCGTGGTCCACCAGCCGATCGCGACGGTGTCACCGCGCCCGAATGAGGGCAGCCAGCCCAGCAATACCGCGAACACCAGGATCAGCAGGATGCCGATGAGAAACGTCGGCAGCGACACGCCGATCAGCGACACTGCGAGAAACACCTGCGCCAGCCACGTGTCGCGCTTGAGCGCGGCATATACGCCCATTGGAATGCCGGCCGCGAGCGAGAATAGCGCAGCGACGCATGAGAGCTCGAGCGTCGCAGGCAGGCGCTCGACGAATAGCGCGGATACCGGCCGCGCCTGGCGCAGGCTCAGCCCGAAATCGCCCCGGACGGCGCGGGCGAGAAAGTCCGCGTACTGGACGTAGAACGGCTGGTCGAGCCCGAGCAACTGGGTGATACGCACGCGGGCCTCGGGCGTCGCATCCTGTCCGAGCATGGACAACACCGGATCGCCGACAAAAGTGAACAGCGAGAATGCGATCAGGCCGACCGCCAGCATGCCCAGAACCGCCTGGGCAATACGGCGCAGAACGAAGGCGAGCATGTGAGGATTGGTGGCGGCGGCGCAGCGGGAAAAATCAAAGTGTAAGGGCGCAAGTATCCATGGCATTGAAGCTGCGGTCAAACGGCGGGGTCAATCGCGGCTATCACAGAATCGCCATACGGCTGTTCTTGACGTCGGTGACCAGCATGTAGCCAGGCGCATGGGTGATACAAAAGGCCGGCTTGACCGCCGCAATGACCGATTGCGGGGTGACCCCGCAGGCCCAGAAGACAGGCAATTCATCAGCCTCGATCGCGACCGGATCGCCGTAATCTGGCTTCATGATGTCCTCGATGCCGATCAGTTCCGGCTTCCCGATATGGATCGGCGCGCCGTGCACCGCGGGAAAGCGAGAAGTGATCTGCACCGCGCGAATCGCATCCGCAGGTTTCAGCGGCCGCATCGACACCACCAGCGGCCCGCGGAAACGTCCGGCCGGCACCGTGGCTATATTGGTGCGATACATGGGCACGTTGCTGCCGCAGGCTATATGGCGCAGTGGAATCCCGTCCTCCAGCAGTGCTTCCTCGAAGGAAAAAGAACACCCAAGCACGAAAGCGACCAGGTCGTCGCGCCAACAGCCTTTGATGTCCGGAACTTCTTCGATTAGTTCTCCGTCTCGCCAGATTCGGTAACGCGGCACGTCGGTACGGATGTCAAGGTCGGCGCCCAAAGTGGGCAGACGCGGATCTCCTGGTTCGGAGGCGGCGAGCAGCGGGCAGGGCTTCGGATTGAGCTGGCAGAAACGGAGGAATTCAGCGGTGAGACCGCGCGGCAGGATGGCGAGATTGGCCTGGACATAGCCAGGGGCCATACCGGCGGTCAGGCCGCGATGCTCACCGCGGCGCACGCGTAACCGCACTGCTCGGCCGGTTTCCCGCGAGGCCTTGCCGCCTTCCCGTTCGATTGCGGCGGTCATCGCATCCCGCGCATTTGGATATCTCCCGTTCCGCCAATCCTATCATGACTCCGGCGGAGCTTATCGGAGCGGGAGCGGGCAATCGAGGGACGGTGGCAAGCGCTGCTCCCGCAGGTCGAGTGCAATCGTTTGTTGGGCGTATTCCATGCGGCGGCACGCCGCATGAGCTGCAGCCGTTAGCTTACAGGCTTCCTGCCGGGGGTCTTGGGCGGAATGGTTCCCGCGATCCGGCAGAGCATTCCTTCAATCACCTTGCCGTCGTTGAACCTGGTAACGCTGCACCTGGATATTTCACCTCGCGCTGACAGGTCTGATAGAGACAGGCGCACCTTTGGGAGTGAAATCCCTGTCGCCGCTGCGATCTCCACGTCGAGTTGCTGGCCGTTCTCTTTCAGGTACTGCAGGATCGGTGTCGCGTACATCTCAAGTACTCCTGGCGAAGAGGGTGGTGGTGCCGGCGGGTAACACGCTCCGCTTACTACTGGATGACTTGCGGGCAACTGGCGACATTGTACCACAGGGCAAGGGCGCCAAATCCCTGGATTTCGAACGGAGCGCCCGGCTGCGGTGTCGGGCTGCCGCATAGCGGTCGGCAGAGTTTTCGGACATCATGCGCGTTATGACCGACATCGATCTCGTCCGGCTCAACTTCAACCCGCAGACGCTGTTCCTGCTCAACGTCGTGCTCGGCTTCGTCATGTTCGGCGTCTCGCTCGAGCTGAAGCCCGAGGACTTCAAGGAGGCACTGCGAACGCCGCGCGCCCTCATCATTGGGCTACTGGGCCATCACTTGGTGTTTCCCGCCTTCACCTTCCTGCTGGTGCTGGCGCTGGAACCGCGACCCAGCATCGCATTGGGGATGATCCTTGTCGCCTCCTGTCCGGCGGGCAACATCTCCAACTTCCTCACTCATTTTGCCAGGGGTAACACCGCGCTCTCGGTGTCGATCAGCACGCTATCGACCCTCACCGCCATCGTCATGACGCCGGTGAACATCGCCTTCTGGGGCGGGCTGTACGCGCCGGCGCAACCTATCCTGCGCCAGGTGGCGGTGAATCCGCTGGAGATGTTCATGCACGTGTTGCTGCTGCTCGGCCTGCCTCTCGCCGCCGGCCTGTTCGTTTCGCGCCGCTGGCCGCGTTTCACTGCGCGGGCGCGAAAGCCAATGAAGATATTTTCGCTCGCCTTTTTCCTCATCTTCGTGCTCGCCGCGCTGAGCGCCAACTGGCAATATTTCATCGCCTATGTAGGTATGGTGGTGGGCGTGGTCTTCATACACAACGGCGCGGCACTCGCCACCGGCTACGGCATGGCCTTCGCCGTCGGCCTGCCCGAGCGCGACCGGCGCGCCGTGGCCATCGAATGCGGCATCCAGAACTCGGGGCTGGGACTGATCCTGATTTTCAACTTTTTCGGCGGCCTCGGCGGCATGGCCGTGATCACCGCTTGGTGGGGAATCTGGCACATCGTCGCCGGTCTTTCGCTCGCCACCTTCTGGAGCAGGCGTCCTCCGCCCACCGTAGCCGCGGTGCCCGCCGGAGTATGAGTGCCCGCCGCACGCCGAAGACCGGGGGCTCGGTGCCCGTGGCCGGGTTCGGAAGTAGCCGAGCGAGCGAGGATGTCCTTCCCCCACCAGCACGACGTTCAGGGTGCTGACTCCGGCGTTGAAGCAATTGCGAGAAATCGGGGCGGCTCGCGTTGATCGTGTTGAATGCCCGCCTTGAGTTTCCGGTTTCGGCCGGACGGTCAGTAGCAAATCAAATCCATCCTCTGAACGGCCGGTTCGAGGCAATAACGCGTCGTTGCGGCGTGAGAAGCAAGCCCGAGACCTCGGTTGGGGTAGTATCCATGAATAACTGCCTCACCCAAACGCCGGGGAGAACAGCTTCCCATTGACATCGGAGTCCTTGGCAACTAACAGTTCGGCAACGACCTTGTGTCCCGAAAAGGCGGCGGCATGAAGAGAATTTACGTCATCCTCGGCATTGATATCGGGATCTTTCCCAATTTAACTGTTTGCTGCCAAACATGCGCTCTGTGCTTCGAGAAGCAAAAATCAGTGACCTTCCCTGAGGTGATGCTCGGCCCCAGCCACCTTGCCCGCTCGAACCCGTGGGCGCTATGCTTCGCGGCGGCACTCTTGCTTCTGCTGTCCCTCGTCTGGGCCGCGCCCGGCCATGCCGGCGGCAATACGCCAATCTTCATCCTGCATTCCTATAGCCAGGAGTATCCGTGGACCAAGCGCCAGCATGAAGGATTTATGCGCGCGCTCGGTGCGGCGGTTCCCGACACGATCGCGGCCAGCGTCGAATACCTCGATACCAAACGGGTGCCCTACACCGCTGCCTACGCCGATTTCGTCGCCGCCCATCTTGCGCGGAAGTACGCCGGCTTCCAGCCGAAGCTCATCTATGTCACGGACGACAACGCGCTTTTGTTCGCCTTGACGCATCTCGCGCGGATTTTTCCCAAGGCTCCGATTTTCTTCTCCGGCATCAATGACTATGGCATGAAACAACGCATCGACCCGCGTCAGGCCACCGGTGTGTTCGAGGAACAGGAGATAGGCCCGAACCTGGATCTGGTGCGGCACCTTGCCCCGGGGGTGCGCGATATCCTGGTCGTGGGAGACGAGTCGGAGACGTTTCAGGCGATTCGCCGCGAGGTTGTCGCTGAACTCGCGCATCAGCCGGATATCCAGGCGCAGTTCCTGAGCAGCGGCCGGATCGAGCGACTGGTGGCGTCGCTGCAAGGGCGCACAGAACGGTTCGTTTTCCTGACGACCCTGGGCGCGATGACAGACGCAGCGGGGAACACGCTCACCCTGCCGGAGACCATCGCGGCCATCGTCCAGGCCGGGCGGTTCATCATCATCAGCATGGAAGACGTTTATCTTTATCCCGGTGTGCTTGGCGGTTACGTGACCAGCGGGCACAAGCAAGGCGCGGCCGCCGCCGAGTTGGCCGCGCGCTATCTTGCCGGGACCGCCCTCGCTGCCATAAAACCGGTCGAGTCCAGCCCAAACGAGTACATCATCGATGGCGGCGAACTCGAAAAGCTAGGGTTGGCGCTGCCGACTGGGCTTGCGGGGCGCACGACCATCCTCAACCCGTTGCCGACGTTCTACGAGCGCCACCTTAGGTTCATCGTGCGCTCGCTCTATGCATTTGCGCTGCTGTTCCTGGCGTCGTTCGCCGTATTCATATATGCATTGTTGCGCAAGAACCGGCAGATCGCCCGCACCTCGACGGATCTCGCAGCGCAGACCGAACAACTGCGCACTGTCATCGAAGGTTTCCCGGTGGTTCTCTGGGCGGTCGACCGTGAAGGGGTATTCACGCTTTCGCGCGGGGCCGGCCTCAAGGCGCTGGGGTTGGCGGCCGATGAAGTGGTGGGGAACTCGCTGTTCGTGATTTACCGGGATATCCCGACTATCATCGAGAACACGCGCCGCGCACTGGCGGGGGAGAGCCATGTCTCGACCAACTGGGTCGGTGCCCTTGCCTTCGAGACGCACTACGCGCCGCTGCGCGACGCGAAAGGTGCTGTTATCGGCGCGACCGGCGTTTCCACCGACGTGACCGAGCGCAAGCGCGCGGAGGAGGCGCTGCGCCTGAGCGATCAGCGCCTGCAAGAGGCCGTCCGCGCTTCCGGCATCGGCATTTACGATCATGATCACGACGCCGACACCATTTACTGGTCACCGCGACAGCGGGAAAACTACGGCTGGGGACCGGACGAACCGGTGACCCTGCAGCGATTTGTGGACCAGGTATTTCCCGAAGATCGCGAGAGAATCGCCGACGCGGTCAGGCGCGCCCACGACCCGGCCGGTGACGGCCGGTTCGACGTCGAGCACAGGATCGTGCACCGCAATGGTGAGGTCCGGTGGCTCACGACGCGATCGCAGACCTTCTTCGAAGGGGAGCGAAAAGAGCGGCGTCCGGTGCGCACGATCGGCGCAGTGCTCGATATCACCGAGCGCAAGCGGGCGGAGGTGGCAGTCAACATGGCCGCGCAGCGACTGCAGATTGCGCTCGAAGGCTCGCAAATCAGCGTGTGGGAAACCGATCTGCGCACAAACCAGATCTGGCTCGACGCTGCTTGGGCAGCGTTTCTTGGCATGCCACCGGCGGAGACGCGCTCGAATGCCGCCGAGTTGCTGAAGCTTGTCCATCCGGATGACCGTCAGCGCATTACCGCCGCTGCCGTCCGTGCCATGAAGGAGGAAGTCGCGAGTTACGCCGTCGAACACCGGGTGAGGGCTGCGAACGGTGAGTGGAAGTGGATCCTGAGCCGTGGCCGGGCGATCGAGCGAGACGCGGACGGGCGGCCGCTGCGCATGAGCGGCACCAATACCGACATTACGGAGCGCAAGCAAGCGGACGAAAAGCTTCACCTGGCCGCCAGCGTCTTCACCCATGCGCGCGAAGGCATTATGATTGCCGCCCCCGATGGCACGATCATCGATGTCAACGACACCTTCAGCCGCATCACAGGTTACAGCCGCGACGAAGTCGTGGGCCGCAACGAACGCATGCTCAGCTCCGGCCGCCAGGGGGAAGCATTTTACGCCGATCTGTGGCGCGTTCTAATCCAAAAAGGCGACTGGAACGGCGAAGTCTGGAACCGGCGCAAGAACGGCGAGGAGTATGCCGAGATGCGAACCATCAGCGCCGTGCGCGATGACCAGGGCAACACCAAGCAGTACGTGGCGCTGTTCTCCGACATCACCGCGAGCAAGGAGCACGAAAAGCAGCTCGAACATATTGCCCACTACGACGCGCTGACCGGTCTGCCCAATCGCGTGCTGTTGGCCGATCGCCTGCACCAGGCCATGGCTCAGGCGCATCGGCGCGCGCAACCACTGGCGGTGGCCTATCTCGACCTGGATGGGTTCAAGGCCATTAACGACCGCCACGGGCACGATACCGGCGACCAATTGCTGACGACCGTGGCCGCCGGCATGAAGCAGGCCCTGCGCGAAGGCGACACGCTCTCCCGCCTGGGCGGAGACGAGTTCGTCGCCGTGCTGCTCGATCTGCCGGATGTTGAAGCCAGCGTGCCAATGCTCGCCCGCCTGCTCGCGGCCGCAGCCCAGCCGGTGCATGTCGGCGATCTCGAGCTCGGGGTCTCGGCCAGTCTCGGTGTAACCTTCTACCCGCAGGCGGAAGACGTGGATGCCGACCAACTGCTACGCCAGGCCGACCAGGCAATGTATCAAGCCAAGCTGGCCGGCAAGAACCGTTACCACGTCTTCGACGCCGAACAGGACCGCAGCGTCCGCGGCCATCACGAAAGCCTGGAGCGCATCCGTCACGCCCTGATCGAACGGGAATTTGTGCTGCATTACCAGCCCAAAGTGAACATGCACACGGGGACAGTTATCGGCGCCGAAGCCCTGATCCGTTGGGAACACCCGGAAAAAGGTCTGTTGCCGCCGGCGGTGTTCTTGCCGGTGATCGAGGATCATCCGCTGGCCGTCGAAATCGGCGAGTGGGTGATCGACACCGCCTTGACCCAGATGACGCTCTGGCAAGCGGCCGGACTGGACATCCCGGTGAGCGTCAATGTTGGCGCCCGTCAGCTGCAGCAGGTGGGCTTTCCGGAGCGCCTGCGTGAGATTCTGGCGGCACACCCGAGCGCCAGGCCAGGCGACCTCGAGCTGGAGGTATTGGAAACCAGCGCGCTGGAAGACGTGGTTGGAGTATCCAAGATCCTCGAGGCCTGCCGGGAGATCGGGGTGATGTTTGCCCTGGACGACTTTGGCACCGGCTATTCCTCGCTGACCTACCTGAAACGCCTGCCGGTCACCCTGCTTAAGATCGACCAGAGCTTCGTGCGCGACATGCTCGAAGACCCGGATGACCTGGCTATTCTGGAGGGCGTGATCGGTTTGGCCGCCGCCTTTCGCCGCCAGATCATCGCCGAAGGGGTGGAGACCGTGGAACACGGTGAAATGCTGCTGCAACTTGGCTGCGAACTGGCCCAGGGCTACGGCATCGCGCGCCCCATGCCAGCACGCGAGTTGACCGGCTGGTCGGCTACCTGGCGCCCCGATCCGGCCTGGATCAATTGCCGCCAGGTCAGCCGCGACGACATGCGACTGCTCTTCGCAAGTGTCGAGCACCGCGCCTGGATCGCCGCCATTGAAGCTTTCCTCAGGGGCGAGCGCGAAATCCCGCCGCAACTGGATCACCACCAGTGCAACTTCGGCAGGTGGCTGGATACCGAGCGTCTGGGTCACCGTGGTGCGCAGCCAGTCTTCCAGAGCATCGAACAACTGCACCTGCAGGTGCATGCCCTGGCGGCGGAGTTCTGCGAACTCCAGGCCCGGGGCCGGAACCCGGAGGCGCTGGCGAGGCTGGGCGAACTCCATCGCCTGCGCGATCCCTTGCTAGAGCAAATGAAAGCGCTGGTGCAGGATAGGCGGCGGTAGGCGGGGCAAGGGGCTTGTGGTCGATTCGGACGGTCAGGCCGCGTCCCAATCGTTGACCGCTCTGAGGTGGCGCGGGCGACGCCGCAGACTGCTAACCCGAGCGGCAAATCACACCCATCCCCCGAAGCGGGGAGCGGGTCGCCCTACGCCAAAGCCCTCGCCGATACCGGCGTCGAAGGGGCATCGATGGGGCTTGCGACCCAAAGCGCCCGGCAAGAAAAGCCGCCGAACCGTGAATGTGTGTGACCGTACAGACAATGCGCGGTATCGGTGTAGCCTCGTCGCATGGGATGGCTCATATGAACCATGCGCTAAAAAATGGCTTTCCGCTGTTCCGGGATGAACAAAGCCTGAGACTGGCGACAGAATCGGTTTGTGCCAAGTTCGGAAAAGTAAAGTCTCTGGAAATTTTTCCCGCGAACCGAGACAGCCGGGGAGGGGGTCGCAATTGTCTTTGCTTGCTGCAGCTAGAGCAGCCGGCAGCCCAAGCTGCCCTGCGCTTAGAACTCAAAGTATCCACATTCGGCAGCGATCTCGCGTTCGTCGCGGACGTGCATGAAAAATGGACTGGGCGGTGCATATAGCAGGCTGAGGCTTCGCAGTTTCTGACTGCCCATGTCGTCAGTATCGCAATAACAAGGCCAAAGTACAGGCGCGAGCAAGCAGGGAAGCACTAAGCTTTATAACCTTGCCAAGCGGGTGGGTTGTTGTTGGGGATGTGGCAGTGGAGAAAGAGGTGGCTCCGTTTGATTGCAAGCGAGCGCCTGTTATCGAAATCCCGCGATCCGCCCGCAAAGTAAGAAAACAAAGTAAGAAGAAAAAGGTGTCTCTCGAAACGGGTCAATCAATGTAAGCCGGCTAGGGCTCGAAGGGTTCGACTCTGGACTATCGTACTGCCCGAAAGCAGACATCGTCTGTCCAATCGAGTGACGACTACTAAAATTGATAGTCTGTCAGCATATCGACGCAAGCTGCTGTCCAAGGAAGCACTAGTGGTTCACAGCTCTGACCTGAATAACGCAGACCGACCTGTGAATAGCGGCCCGGCGAGGTCACCGATCGGGCGACTCCCGCGGCTCGGCAGCCTCGTCGGGCGCGTCGGGGCGTCGGTGGCCGTCCAGCAGCTGCTCTCCCTCGTCCGCTCCGGACCGTCGCGTCAGTTGCACCAGCTCGCAAACCTTGTCCGCAACGCCGAGCGAATTGTTCACGACCTCGGCGAGCTGAAGGGGGCGGCGATGAAGGTCGGCCAGATGCTGAGTCTTCAGGACGCACTGCTCCCGCCCGAAGTGACCGGCGTCCTGCGGGCGCTGCAGAAACAGGCGCCACCAATCCCGTTCGACCTCGTGAAGCGCCAGCTCGACGCGGAACTCCCCGGCTGGCGGAAGACGTTCAAGCGGCTCGAGCCGGAGGCTGTCGCCGCCGCCTCGATCGGGCAGGTGCACCGGGGCGTCCTCCGCGACGGACGGCCTGTCGCGGTGAAGATCCAGTACCCGGGGATAGCCGAGATCATCGAGGCCGACCTCGTCAACCTCCGGCGTCTGTTGCAGTCGCTGTTCGCGCTCTTCACCGACGCCGACTTCGGGCCGGTCTGGGGGGAGCTGCGCGACCGCCTGCGCGAGGAGCTGGACTACGTGAACGAGGCGGAGAACCTGCGGCGGATGGCGGAACTCTGGGCCGGAAGCGACGCAGTGGTGATTCCCGGCGTCATCGACGAAGCATCGAGCCGCCGCGTCCTGACGATGGAGTACGTGGCCGGCTACACGCCGGACGAGGCGTGCGACGACGAACGGCCGCAGGCGCTGCGCGATCGCTGGGGCGCCGTCCTCTTCGATTTCGTGCTGCGTGGCTTGTTCGAGCACCGGATCATCCACGCCGACCCGAACCTCGCGAACTTCTCGTTCCTCGCCGACGGCCGCGTCGTCGTCTACGACTACGGTTGCGTAAAGTCGGTGCCGCGGTCTATCGTGAAGGGCTACCGCGAGCTCGTCCGCGCCGCCCTCGACGGCCGGCGCGGCGAGGTGCCGGCGCTCCTCGCGGCGATGGGTGTCAGCACGGCCTCGGGCAGGCCCGTGTCCGCGGAGCTGGTCGCGCCCGCCCTCGACTTCGTCCACAAGATGCTCGATGACGAACACCTCTACCGCTTCGGCTGCGACGACCAGCGCTTGCGCCAACTCTTCGACATGACGACGAGCCGGTTCGGTGAATTGAAAGACATACGCTTCCCCCACCACATCATCTTCATCGACCGGACGGTGGTGGGCCATTTCGGGAACCTCTCCCGGCTCCGCGCTGCGGCGCCGTGGCGCCGGATGCTGGAGGCGCGGCTCTCGTAGGAGCCTGTCATACACCAACGAAGGAGGTAATAAGGATCCAGACCCCCATGGCACAAATTTAGCGATGCGTACTTCAACTATCTACGCAATCGCTGCTTCTGGCAGGCGGGCGCCGCGTATGTTATGGCTCGCCGACATTCAGCCCGGCGCCGCGTGAGCGGCGGCGGTTTCACCAGCTCCTTCGAGCGCGTGTTCGCACGACTTCAGTGGCCGTCAGGTTGACTTGTTTTTGCCTTTCTTTTCGGGAGGCGCCTGTACGAGGCTGTGTCCGACGAGCACCTGCTGGAGCTGCAGTGCCCCGGTAACGGGGATGTAGCAGACGCAAATGGTGATCGACTGCGCGTCGGGGTGTTTGACCACGTGCCGATCGAGCGCGAGGCGGGTGTCTATCCGGTAATCCGGATTATTGCGCGGGGGCGTGGGAATGCTGGCATGATCGACTTTGAAGGCTACCCACTTCTCCCCGCGTTTTGTCACGCTTCTGAACAGCTTTTCGAACGCCCCTTGTGCGTCGGAGTCGGCGCGCATCTTCGCGGTGACCCATTCCTTGCCGCCGACTGTGAGTCCCAGCAGCTTCTGCGTCTTGTGAATCTTCAATCCGACCCACAGGGAACTGCCGGGCTTGTCATGGATCGCATGGATGGCGACCGAGCTCGTCTTGACCACTCTGCCGCGCTTGTTGTCTATCCCCGTCGTCGTGACGTCGAAATTGTCCTTGTGAAGACCTCGTGTAGGCATTAAGGCGCCCATGGTGCTGTTTCTCCCCGTTAATGTGCAACGATCAACTCGCGGCAATCGATTTCCGCGCTTCCTTCACCGCAAATCCGGCGCGCTCGAGCCAGAAAGCCATGCTGAGCTGCCGAAAGATCTCGGCCGCCGCCGCAAGGCTCGCGGATGCGCGCTCCTGCGCCCCCTGGCGTCCATGCAGATCGCCGAACACCAGATGGCAGCGTCCTTCGAGCGGCCGCATTTCCAGCTGGCGAGCCAATGCCAGCGCCGAGTTGAGCGTGCGTTCCGCTTCCACGGCATGCGCGCTTTCGTGCTGCGCCAGCACTTCGCCCAGCAGCAGCAACGCCCACGCCTCGAGGCCTCGTGCCCCGACGGAGCGGGTCACCTCGATGTACAAGCGCGCCATCGGCAGTGCTTGGGCGATGCGACCGGCACAAAGCTGCGCCTCGCCGAGCCCGCCCGAGCGCAACCAGTGACCCATGGGATTACGCAGCGCCACCGCGCGGGCGATGGCACCCTGCAGCAACTCCACCGACTGTGCGATGCGGCCGGAGCGTGCATAGGCGGATGCGAGCGGGGAAACTAGTTCCAGGAATGCACCGCCGAGCGCGGTAGCCTCGGCCACTGTCCGACCGCGCTCGAGGACCGCGACTGCCTGCTCCAGGTTTCCGCGCCGCATATGGCCGGTCCCGAGGCCGAAACTGGCCGAGATCACGCTCTGCGGATGCTCGGAAGTCTCGGCAATGGAAAGAGCCTCGGCGCCAAGCGCCAGGCACTCGTCGAACTCCCCGAGCTCGGCGAGCGACACGGCCATCGCCATGCGGGAGTAGACCGAAGGCAGGAGCGCCATGCCGAAGCGCTCGAGCCGCCGATCGCCGGTGAGCATGCGCACGTTCCAGCCTGCACGCGCAACGGCCGGGCGATACTCGCCTCGCGACCAGTGCGCGATCGCGAGGACCCCGTTGGACACCACGCGCAACGGCAGGTCATCCAGCGTGTCGGCGATCTGAAGCGCCCGCAGCCCCTGCTCGATGGCCTTGTCGAACTCGCCGCGCAACGCACACAGATTGGACAGCCGCGAAACGGTGAGGCCGAGCCTGCGCGAGTCGCCGAGCTGCTCGGCCAGCCGCTCGGCTTGTGCCAGCGTCTCGAGCGTCCTCGCGTGCTCGCCCAGCGGGCTGAACGCATTCCTCAGCTCGAGCCGCAGATCGATTGCCGCCTCGGCGGTGTCCCGCGATTCCGGACAATTGGCGACCGCTT
>ODAK010004217.1_pt1 | contig 14763 bp, 17 predicted proteins | sample 1539591 | NCBI WGS metagenome assembly ODAK01 (sample SAMEA3539303, study PRJEB22396) | soil metagenome | biome: tundra; feature: field; material: soil | place: USA | collected 2010-05 | depth 0.15 m | reverse complement strand
CCTGTGGATTACGCAATCTTTCTCCGTTCCAGTACCCAGACTTTCACCACGGGCTGCTATGCTACCACCTCTGCCATTCGCATTCGCCTAATCTTGCCGGGGGGACATGGGTGATTACCCGCCAAGGCTGGTCAACTGTCGAAACATCCCCATAACACTCATTGACCCCGGCAGTGAGCGCAAATGCCTGCTTTACATCACTATCAAGAAACGAATCCTCGGCTGGGGACTCCCAGTGGACTTTGCCGCGAGCGCAGCCTACGAGCCTACGATGGCGTTGTGAATGTGGTTGGGGAACCCAAGTCCCGCGATTTCAGGCTTTCCCAAGCCCTTGCTCGCCCAGTGGTCAAGAAGGGTGTTTTCCGCAGGAGCCGCAAGTGGATGATTCGATTGGGTGGGAAATTCAAGTTTGGGGTGGTCAGCCGGGTATACCTTCGGGCCAAGGATCACTGCGGCACCCGATTCTGTTCAGGCGGGACTCATCAGAAGAATGAAACTTCCGGGGGCTACAATATTCCATGCCGCTGTTTTCCCGGAGAGTGCTCCAACGCGTTTTAGACGAAAACGCCGCTTTTCTGCCCGCCAGAGAATTATCGAATATCTGCAATCTGCTGAACACTGTTCGCGACGATTATCTTGCCACGGAATGGGAGCAGGTCATCCTCAATGCTGCCAGTAAGATCGGATCAATCGAGTATGAACCAAGGCTCCGAGGTCTCCGCAAACCCGACTTGCTGTTCAAGTCCAAATCGTCGTTTGAGTTTGTCGCCGACATAACGACAGCATCCGACAAGGGACTTAATCGCCGAAACCCTGTGGACGCGCTGCACGAAGAATTTGAGAGGCACCAGCGCAAGCGCAAGCTGTTGGCCGGCGGCTTTCGCCTGCGGATCGATTCCCAATCTAGGAGCATCTATCGCGGCTCCAACGAAACCATTGCCCTGAAGCTTCCCAAAAGAGCGGAATTCAATACGAAAATTTTCAATGCGGAGTTTCACAGGTTCATGGATTCGGTTTGCCGCATGCCCGATCAATACCACGCTTGTCACGCGCACTGTTTTGATACCAGCGTTTACTTTTCCTACGATCCCCGAAATCGTGGACGAAATTCGGGACATTATTTGTCTTTCACGGTTGCAAACCGCATTGGCAAGAACCCGGTTTACAACGCGCTGAAGTCCAAGGGCGACCAACTGAAGGCGGTTGGCTACAACGGCATTAGGGGCATTTTTCTCTGCGATGGAGGTTGCCAAAGCCTACGAGCCGGGCCAACGTGGGCAAACTTTGGCAGGGATGAAGTGGTACGACACTTCCTCAAGCAATTCGATTCCGTGGCGTTCGTGGTTGCACTTGTGGTTCGTGAGAAATCGTCATCATCGAAGCGGGACATCATAGTTGAATCAACACTGTATTCACTTGCAACGCGGGGCGCTCATGGAGAGTTGCAGGCGATTATCGCTCAACTTCTTCGGCGAATTCCCAAACTCGTGGATACGCCGGAAAACGCACTGAGGCAACATAAACTTCGTAACGGATTGTCAGGTCGCTGTTGGGGAAATCTGGTCATGGGCAGCAATATAAGAATGTCAGCACGTGTTCTCTTGGAAATTTTGGCAGGAGAGAAAACTTTGAGCGAGTTCGAACGCGACTTCGGTCTCAAACCCGGTGGGAATCCGTTCAAACAAATGCTGGAGAGTGGCAGGCTGATTTCGGAGGTGAGCATTGAACGCCGACCGGACGAGGATGATGACGTGATCGCGTTACGATTCGGGAACCGGGATGCGGCGGTCCGCCCATTTAGCGTCAGTCCATCCAAAACTGTGGAGTGATGGGGTACTCAAGGCGGAAAAGATTGCTGGTGCTACTGACGCGAGAGCATACGCACTACTTGCGATTGTGGTCGGTTCTCTCCCGGCACTCAAACGGCCCTTCGTATATGGATAAAGGCTGCTTCTTGCCTGAAATGAACACTCGCGGCTCCAAGCGCATTCCAACCTGCTTGCAAGTGCTGAGTGCAAAACTGAAGCTCAGATATTTTCCCGTGCGTACCGGGTGGTCGTCCGAGGCTAGTCGGCAATAGAACTCCGCGACTTCAGTTCCGGTCGGCCCCGTCCAGAGTTCGACTCGCGTTGGCTTGAGCGTTGCTTTTACATCCACGAAGAGTCGGGTCGGCACCTTGATTACAGATTGCGACAGTGGCGGTCGAACACGTATCAGCGGCGAGGACACCAATGCCAGCGGAGTCGGTGCGTTGTGATCGGGTGTTGGGCAGTTCGTCTGTGCGTACAGGTTGCCCGAAATCAGGAAAAGCAACAGTGGGGCGGCAATGCGCATTGGGTTACCTCCGATGCGATAGCAGACCTGCATTTACTTGCGCTTAGCGATCAGCACCATCGTGTATTTGTTGAGATCAACACCGGGTATATTTTCCATCACAGTCTTCCCTCGGCGTGCCATTTCTTGACCTCATCCTCCACCGAAAACAATTGGCGCGGGTTGACCTCGAACTGCCTCTCCAGCGTATACGCATTCACTTCCAATGGAATCGCCTCGTAGCTTCCACCATTCATAAAGTCGCGCACGTAAAGCTCAGAGAATCGCGGAATGACGAGTTGCCGATACTGCTCAACGTGGACGAGTTCGTGAAAGAGGAGACCATCAGAAAAGGGCTCATGCGAAACCACAACATCGCGGAATGTGATTGCTCCCATTCGAGACTGGTCAGGCAGATTCTTAAACCCCAAGCCTTTCAGCATTGGGTAAAAGTCCGGGTTCGCAACTCGTTCCCCTTGCAGCACGAGCACGCGAGTGCTCTCCAGCAGTTGCGACGAGAAGAATCCGTCCATGGTCGCTTTCTGCTGCGTGGATAACGGGATTGCTCGCGAGCCATACCTGCCGCGTTGACCCGCGATGTATTGGGCTACGAGGCCTGATACTTGGGCGATTTGGTCAGGCGTGAGTCGCGGGGTTGCCGCCATGCAATCTCCGATTCTAACGAACTCGCATTACAGGTTGACCACATCGGGTGCAGTAGATCGCGTTGGGTGATGCCAAGTGCCCATTGGCACAGTGTAGGGCCGTATCGGAGGTGCGAGCAGCGGAATATAGAAGGGCGAGTGCGGCAGAGTAGAACGCCATCCAGTGCCCTGAGAATCCTCTCCAGACTACCGCTGGCGGATTTCCACTACCTCCACTTGGAGCCTTCGTCATAAAGGACAGGAAATTCAGGATGGCGTAACCGAAAAATCCGTACACCATATACCGCATCCAATCGGGTGAGTCCTTTAATACGACCTTCCACAAATCCTTTCGGTTCACGTTTCCGACGAGACGTTGTGCGACGAATATTGTTGGGAACCACACCACGAAAATCCTCACGTGCAACATCCAGAAGAAGGCTTCCGGTGCCACGCGGCGTCCCATCACGGCTCCGAGATGAACCCATAGGCTGACGACAAGTCCGACCGCAGAAAAGCAAACGAAAATCCAAAGGAAGGGTCTGATCCAATCCGGAACGGAGTTCGCCGCTGACGGATAGTCAGCAACCGAGGCGGGAGCGCGGTTTTGCAGCAGGCCCCCGATGTCAGGTTCGAGCAATGCAGAACTGGAAGGGCTGGTCGAGTCGCAGTGGACTGCCACGGGCTTGCCCTTAAGGTCACGAACGAATTCCTCGGCTTCATGCTCGGTTGGAAATTCGCGCCTGTAGCGCCCTGAATGAGGAGTTCCCGCGACGGAATAGGAGTATCCGAGTTCCGCGACGTAATAGCCCCGTTTGGTTGTGAACGAAAAGCTTGGCTTGGTTATCTCGACCGACTCAATCCGCCCCTCAGCGACAGGCCAGCCAGCCGCTCTCTTGCGTCGGAGCCAACTCCACGCGGGCTTCGCCAAGCCCGCAAGGGCGAACGCCGCCCATATCCAGAACATCCACGGCCACGTAGCCGGGTCATTCCACCGGATTGGATTACCAGCGATCATCGTTCGACAACTCCGCGTTCAGAGCCTCGGATCGACGGGTTCGCTCTCCAGCGCGAGTACACCGAAGACGCATTCATGCACACGTCGAAGCGGTTCACGCTCCACGAACCGCTGGAGAGCTTCGATGCCTATGGCGAACTCACGGAGCGCCAGCGACCGCTTCGTGCCGAGACCTCTGGAACGAAGACGTTCGAGATGCTCCGGCGCGGTGTACTCAGGTCCATAGATGATGCGCAGGTATTCCCGACCTCTACACTTCACCGCAGGCTGCACGAGACCTCGTCGGCTCTTCGTAACAAACTGGAGAGGCTTCACAACCATCCCCTCGCCCCCCGATGCCGTGAGTTCCTCCCACCAGTCGATACCTTCTTTCTGACTGGCTTCGTCGCCGACATCAACAACCTTGTATGGCGTTGCCAGAAGGAGCCCCGGATCGGCGGCGCAAAGGCGAGCCAGCGTCGTCATGTGCCACTTGTGGTCTTTGTCCGAGTGCACCACGCCTTCGCTCGCGAGCAGATGAAAAGGCGCGAGCTTTAAGTCCGCCAATGAATGCACTGTCCAGCAGTAGCGGCGATATGACTCGATGTATTGCTCCGCCATCACGGCGCGTCGCTCGTAACGGTCGATGAGTTCGGATATTTCCGGCACATGCGCTCTGGCGACTCGCAGGGCTTCAACCGATGCTGCGAGTCCAGCGCGAGCAGCCGCCCCGGTGGGCGCATACTGCTGGCGAAGCAAATCCTGCGCCTTTGACGACCATGGCATCAGTTCGGCGTCGATACACAGCCAATCGGTCGCAAGCTCGTCCCACAGACCGGACTTGGTCACGGCTGCCTGAACGCGACCGAGGAACTCTCTCTCCAACGTAGCGTCGTTGAAGAACCGTCTGCCTGTCCTCGTATAGCAGACACCGATCTCATCCTGTACGACCCCGAATCGACGCGACGCCGCATCACGGTCACGGCAGACGATCACGACCGCACGCGACCCCATGTGCTTCTGTTCGCAGACCACTTTCTCCACATGCTCTTTGCGGAAATATCCGAATGCCTCAGCCGGATGCTCCAACAAGTCCTTCCGTTGACTGGTCTCGCTGGGAGACATTGTCGGCGGAAGGTAGATCAGCCATTTCGGATTCGTGGCGAAGCGGCTCATCACCTCAAGCGCGGCGATGGCATTTTCCTCCCGGATGGTCAGATTCCCGTGGAGCCGCGTTTCCACGATCCGCTTTCCGATGACATCGTCGATGTCCAGCACATCGTCCTGCTCGTGCTGCTGGGACAAGGCAGTCGTCGGTTGCGCTGACACCAAGGGCTTCACGGGCTCGTAATAGGTCTTGTGAGCCGACACGGAGACAAACTCTTTCTCCGGGTAACGGAGCGCCGTCAGCTTGCCGCCGAAGACGCATCCAGTGTCGATATTGACGGTGCGGTTCAACCACTGCGGTTCGGCAATCGGAGTATGCCCGTAAACCACCGATGCCTTACCTCGATAATCCGCCGCCCAGTTGTAGCGAACCGGAAGCCCGAATTCGTCCGTTTCTCCCGTGGTTTCGCCGAAGAGGGCGAACGAACGAATTGCCCCGGAACCCCGACCCTGCATCTCTTCCTTCATGCCCGCGTGTACTACGACCAGCTTCCCGTCATCAAGGACATAGTGGCTGATGAGACCGTCGAGGAACTCTGCCACCTTGCTCTTGAATTCTGGCGACTCGGCTTCAAGCTGCGCCACGGAGTCGGCGAGTCCATGCGCCATCTTTACATCTTTGCCCCGGAACTTCTGAAGCAGCTTCATGTCGTGATTGCCGGGAACGCACAATGCCTGTCCGGCTTCCACCATGCTCATGACGAGCTTCAATACATCAGGAATCATCGGTCCCCGATCTACCAGATCGCCAAGGAAGATCGCCCTTCGCCTCTCAGGCACTCGCACTTGATATCCGTCGCCGTTCCTCTCCACCGAGTAACCGAGAGTTGTCATCAACTCCTGCAACTCTTCGAAGCAGCCATGCACGTCGCCGATGATGTCGAAGGGTCCGTGCTCGCTACGGCGATTCGTCCACATCGGCTGGCGCTCGATCTCCAGTCCATCCAATTCCTCGGGAGACTTGAAGACGTGGACTCCCCGGAACCCCTCCCGCTCCAGTCCACGCAGAGATCGCCGCAACTGTTGCGCCTGATTGCGGACGACGTGAGGCCCGAAGTCGCGGTTCGGTCGGCTCCGATTCCGCTCTTGGCAGACCTTTTCCGGGAAGTCGAAAACAATGGCAATTGGAAGCACATGAAATTCGCGTGCCAGAGCAACAAGGGGCTTCCGTGAGTCCGGCTGCACATTCGTTGCATCGACCACGGTCAGTCGTCCGGCAGCGAGTCGTTTCCGGGCGATGAAATGCAGGACTTCGAACGCCTCCTTCGTTGAGGTCTGGTCGTTTTCGTTGTCCGACACCAAGCCGCGACAGTAGTCGGACGAAAGAACCTCGGTCGGCTTGAAGTGCTGCTGAGCAAACGTAGACTTCCCGCAGCCTGAAGGGCCGACGAGCAGCACGAGGGAGAGTTCGGGAACTGTGATCTTCATTGCCGGAACACCCCCATCTGCGTCGGTGCGCCGACTAGCTGATCCTCTTCGCCCACGGGCACGAACTCCACCGTGTAGCCGAACCGCTCCCCGATTCCATTCGCCCATTTCTGAAACTGTTCGCGAGTCCATTCGAAGCGGTGGTCGCGGTGGCGGAACTGGCCGGCAGGAAGCGTCTCGAACTTCACGTTGTATTCGGCATTCGGGGTCGTCAAGACCACCGCTTGCGGACGGGCAAACTCAAAGAGCACCCGCTCGAATGCCGCTAGCCGAGGCTCATCAAGATGCTCGATGACTTCGACCACGGCGGCAGCATCGAATCCCGATAACCGCTTGTCACGATACATGAGCGAACCCTGAATGAGTCTTATCCGCTCCTTCTGCTTCGGCGGCAGCGTGTCGAGGTGAAGGCGCTCGGAGGCCGATTCAAGGCTCCGGTACGAAACGTCCATTCCGACAATCTCTTCGAACTGTCTGTCCTTCAGCAGTTCGCGGACGAGCTTACCCTCACCACAGCCGAGATCGAGAACCCGCTTGGCACCGCTCGCCTTCAGTTCGGACGCAACCTGCTGGAGCCGGGCATCGTGGAGACGGAGCGGAGCCTCAATCGCCTGCTCCTGCTCCTCCTTCGTCTCCTGCTCCGCATCGGGATCAATGGACTCATCTTCGGTGAGCCGCGCCAGCGCTTCCCGCGTCAGTTTTCGGAATCCGCGCAGATAGCGATTTACGATTGCCTCGCGCTCCGGATGTGCTTGTAGCCAGCCTTCACCGTGCCGAAGCAGCTTGTCGATTTCGTCCTTCCCAACCCAGTAATGTTTGTCTGCATCGAGCACTGGAATCAAAACGTAGAGATGGGTGAGCAAGTCTTGCAAAGTAACGCTCTTGCTGATCTCCACTGTGTAGTACGATCCCTCACCCCACTCGGGGAACTTCTCATCAAGCGGATGGTGCTCAGCGACCACCTGATAGCCGAGCGGCTCGAACAACCGACGCAAGAAATCCTCCCCGCCGCGACAAGGCAGAACAGCGATTCGCGCAGTAAAAGGCAGTGGAACTGTTACGAGTTCTGGGCGATCTTTACTGCTTCCCGCGAGTGCGGAATTGAAAACCCGAGCGATAGCGACACTCATGAAGGACGAAGCCACGTAGGGGCGGTCGTTCACGTATTGATCGAGCATCCCACCCTCGCCGGATGGCCCACGGCGATTGCGGACGAGCCCCACGGGGTCAACGTCGAGCAGCAGCGCAGCCGTGCAACGATCTGTTGATGCCTCGGGATAGAACACGTGAGCTTTCCCGAAGGAAAGCTCGAACGACTGCACTCGGTTCGGGTTCTTGTGGAGAAGGTAGCCCAAGTCCGTCGCTGGACTCTTCGTGTTGGTTATTGTCAGGAGCATGGTTGAACAGCCATTATGCCTCAGTGGACTCCCACATCACTGGACGAAAGGGAAAGCAGATAGATGGACTTGCAGAACGAGATTCTAACCGTTGAAGAGTTGGCGACTTTACTGAAGATGAAACGTAGGCAGATTTATGAAATGACGCGGGGCAGGGCGAGAGTGCGACAAGCGTTGCCGTTGCCGTTGCCGTTGCTGAGAATCAACGGGAACTTGCGCTTCAGGCGGACCGATGTTGCGAAATGGCTTGACGAACTGGCAGAGCACGAACGCAAAGCAGATCGGCTCCGCACTTGAATCGGCGTGAAGAATTCACAGCCCCACTACAAGAAGAGCGTCGTTAGCCACATGGTTGATCCGAGTGCTTTTTCAGCCCAACTCAACGCTAACCGCCACATCGAATTTCGAATAGTACTTCTTCACGTCTTTCGCCCCGTACTTCTCCCGGAACTTCTCGACCACTGGCTTCACGGCTTTCACTTCGGTAATTGGCTTTGCCCGAAACTCCGCCCCAACCTCTCGGGCTTCAGTCCGAATCGAAGGGTTCTGGAGGACGTTCTTGTACCACTGCGTGTCGGAGCCCTGCACGGGCAGCAGGTAGAGCTTCTCGCCCTCCAGCACAAACCAGACAGGGATCGAGATTGTCTGACCGGACTTTCTGCCGATCACGCTGAGCTTGATCTGGCGGTAGTGGGAGAGGCGTTCTTTGAGGTCATTCTTCTTCGGGACTGGCACTCCACGCTCCTTTGGACGCATCTCTTACGTCCTAGCACGCTATTGCAGCCGCTTGGCCTCAAGTTCACCGTCAGCAACCGTGTAGAGAGTTCCGAAGATTTCTGGCAGGCTAAGTGCTCCCGCGTGGATCACGAGGGCGGGTAGGATTCGGGTTCTCTCCTCGGAGAAACGGCGGGAACAAAATGCCAGTCTGCCCGCTCTAACGGTAGTAGGAGAGGCACACATGAAGATCACTCGGGGTGCGTTATGGCTGGGCAGCCGCAAATGGCTAAAAACTGGATGGTTGATTACAGCATTCTTAATCGCGGTGTATGGCGGCGTCATTCGTCCTTCGCGTGCCTTCCGTGGGATCGCGATGGAAAAAACCACTGCGCTAGCGGCAATTGAGCGCAACCGTCATTGGCTGGTACCGCTGCCGCAATCGGTGGACAACGCGACGCTGGCGGCGGGCGTCGTTGGGGGAGTTCCGGGGGGAGTCGCATCCCATTCGGTTCCGATGATGACATACTTGTCCACCTCGGATAGTCTCGCCGAGCGCAGACTGATCCGTACATCGTCAGTCGATCTCTTGGTGAAAAGTCCCGCAGAATCAGCCGAGAAAATCCGCTCACTGACCGAGCACGTAGGAGGGTTCTTGGTGAAGTTGCAAACCAACGGTGCGCGGGATGCCACGAACGCTACGCTCACCATCCGCGTGCCGGTCGCACGCTTTGCAGAGGTGGGAGCCGAAATCCACAAACTGGGCTTGCGGGTGGAAGGCGAGCAGATGGAGGCGGAAGATGTGACAAGGCAATATGTCGACCAGCAAGCCCGCCTACACAATTTACACGCAGAGGAAGCACAGTACTTGACCATTCTGAAGCAGGCGAGGACCGTCAAGGACACACTCGACGTCAGCGAGAAGTTGAATGGGGCCCGGGGCGAGATCGAGCAGCGGCAAGTGGAATTCGAAGCGCTTTCGAAGCAAGTGGAAACCGTTGCGATCACGGTATCATTGCACTCCGAAGCAGAAGCCAATCTGTTTGGACTTCACTGGCGACCTTTGTACGAGCTAAAACTGGCGGCGATGCAAGGTCTTGAGGGCTTGGCTGATTACGCTACCGCCATGTTCTCCTTGGTTTTCTATCTCCCGGCGATTCTGCTGTGGCTGGCGACGATCCTTGCCGGAGCCGCGTTGGGCTGGAAAATCTTGCGCCTCGCAGTTCGAATGTTATTCGCCGGGAGGAAACCTGCGGGTGTGCTCGCCTAAGAGTTGCCTACCTATTTCGATTTGGCACGGATGGCTCCATGCTCGGGTTCAGCATGTTGTCAATGTATTCGATGGTTGTGGGATTTCGTAGATTTGGCAGCCGCCTCCAATGAACGGTGCTGGATAATCGCTGACTTGAAACAGTGTCTCGATAATACTCATATAGAGCTTCACGAAAAGCACAGTTTCTCCGAGTGATCGGGGTGGACGGAATTTCCATTGCGGCTGGTCCCAAATTGCCTTGAAAAAGGAGTTCATTCGATCCTGCAAGATAACGTAGCCGATACGACCGGACACGAAGCCGTTAACATAAATTTGATACGCCCCCGACTGAAAAGCAGCCATAGCATTGGACTGGGGGCAATCCTTGCTCCAGAAATCCTCGCTAAGCGCAAACTGATTTCGGACGTCAAAGTACTCACCAGTGGACTCCTTAATTCCATACACATTTCGAAGAAAGTAAAATTCGGGGTGCTGGAACCCAGCTTTCTCGACGTAGCCTGCGATGTGAACCATGCTGCCCCGTTGCTTTTCGTCGGCATCCATTTCAGCTTCCAATCGGGCTTTTAGCGCCTCAGCAAACTTCGAAAGCGAGCCAACACCGCTGCTCGGCTGGGCACTGATGAAATCCGTCATCCAGACGTCCATCGGCTTTCCAGCAACCGAGTAGGCTCCAGCAACGGTTAGCCCAGCATTGAGAAAAGAAACCTTGAAGGTTTTCTGTCCTTGACCCGCAGACGTATTGGCATCAGAGGTCAGGTTTGAGTCACTCGCGTGAATGATGCCGAATTTACTGAGATGCGTAAGAATAAGTGTCATCGCCGTTGACCTTCACCAACCTTCTCCTCAGCAGCACCTTGAAACAACGGTTCAGACAACTCCTCGCGAATGAGCAACAAAAGACGGCTCGTATTTGCAATTAGCATGGCTTCATCCTTGGCGAACTTGTCTCCCGGATGATGATGTAGCTTGTTTCGTAGTGCGGTGATCTCGCCGAGTCGGCTCTTGTGTGGTCTGCGAACTAGCAGGTCTCTCCCAAGTAGGCGAGACAATTTCCCGCCGACCATATCGAGAGACTGGACGACCTCGCCTAACGTTAGCTTCTCCAGAGATTTGCCGGAAAAAGTGGGCGCAAGTTCGGACTCGTAAGCGAGTCCGCTGACCTTGAGAAAATGAAGCAAACAGTCTCTTAGCAGGTTTTCGAAGCCACCCGCAGCCTTACCTGCTATCCCATACAATAACGTTCCTCGTGCGTCTCCGGTGGACACTTCTCGACTCCACCGCGTTAGGTTCAAGCGCAGAGCTTGGATTGATTCATTAACAGACATCACTTTCCTTAACTTTATTGCTTGGCAGCATGGCTTTGAGAACTCGGGGAAGCAGCCTCTCGATGTCCGACAGGCATGATTCGTAAGCCGCTTCCGTATCCTCAACGGCTGGGTCTCTGATGTTCCAAATAACTATTTTATCAATTGGCACGTTGAATTGTTCTGCAAGGCGCTTCGCAAACCTTGCCTCCATCGAAACGATGAAGTCGAAATCATCCAGATGCACGTGTTCGAGGTCTGTCGATCTGTGAGAGGAGAGATCGACTCGATACCTACGTTGCATCAACGCGATTGCCTTCGGTGACGCCCGTTGCCCCCACGCTTCTACTCCGGCGCTGCTCACATCAGCCTGTCCGCCGAGGAGTACGCCTGCAACACTCGCAGCCATCGGACTTCGACACGTGTTTCCACCGCATACAAACAGTATTTTGAGTTTTCTGTTCATCACTCTCGTTCTCGGTCGTCCGTCGCAGTTGGAGCCCAGCGCCTAATGATAGATCGTCACGGCCGAGTCCTTCTCATCGCGCTCCAGCGTGCAAACGCAGTCCGCCTTGCCTTGGTGCCATCTCAGCGCAGTCCAATCTGCCGCAGCCGCGTCGAAGCAGATCGCCTGCCCCGACCCGAGGTCTGCTACTCAGATGTCGCTGGATGTAGGGGAATACAGTGCTCAGAAGTTTGAGTCTTTCATCCACACTCGCCCCAAACAATCCACTGAAGTTTTGCCCCTCATCTCTATCGGCATTGTCGATACTCCTTGGAATATCCGGTCTGGTCGATTTTGCAAATGCGGAGATTGTGATGCGCCTACTCACACCATGCAGCCCGAATTCGCCAGTCGGCTGGCTCAGGAAAAATATCATCTCTCGTGGAATACAGTGAGGAACGCGGGTCCGCTGTGTTCAGGCTCAGTTGGAAAGTGCCCGACCAAGAAGGAACAGCATCGCTCGGCTTAAGCTGAAACAGAACGCGGAGTAAGAACTCCCTAGAGATGCGCTCAATCTCGTGCAAATGCTTGCGCACGAGATGTTCGTCTTTCTTGTGCAAGAGCGTGACGCCTCCGTGCGCGAGTTTGCCGCGTATTTCGGACAGAGAAATGTCGCCATCCGAGGCAGCGTCGAACAACAATTTCAGATATGGATGATTCTCTCCAAAAATGGCTGACGACGACGCCTTCGTTCGACTCTTCAAGCTCTGCACACAATCAAAATATGCTTGGTTCACAAATTCAATAGGGTCAGCAGAGAACAGTTCGGCGTGCTTGGCTTCTACGCAAGCCTTCGCAATGCTCCTTCGCGCAGTCTTGTTTGGTTTCGTAATAAGAATGCCTCCCATGTCTGCACCCTCGGCAAGCGCCACCGCCACGCTTTCCATCGCGACGTAGTAGCACAAGAAGCGCGTGAAAACGGTGTTTGAGGTGCTCCCTCTGTTGTACCAGTCAATCCCCGCTTCGAGAATCACTCCGTCTGGTGTGTCAGGGAACTTTTGAAGTGTGTCATCGACGATCTTGACATCGTCCTTCGTCGGAGTCAGACACCCATGTTCTCCGTGCGTCATCCTGTACTTGTTCCGCCAAGAATAGGATGCGCCAAAAGGAAAGCACAGAATGCTCACGAAACGTCCGATATTTGACAAGCCTTGCTCGATTTCTTCAACACTCCCCGTTTCCAACTGCAACCAGCAGTCGTAAACCCGCATGTTCTTCCCGTTCTCGTACTCTTGAGTCGGGCAGCGCCAGATATGTAGTGAGCCGTCTCTCGTCGAACTGTATGTTCCGGGCAGTTCCATATCCGTTCTCAGTGCGAACTCGATGCAGCGATGACCCGTGAGCCTCATATATAAGAGAACACCCTGCACGTCAGGATCATCGGACAGCTTGCGACATTCTTGGATCAAGTGGTCTGCTTTCGCCGGATAGATGAGCGGTTTCCATTCGCCCAATACGTTGTATTTTCCCGGTATTCCTAGCTCAAAAAGACGCTTGCCATTCACTCTCCATTCTTGCTTGCTGGGCTGCGTTGACGATAAGAAAAAGGTGAGAGGGGGTCCGAAACGCAGGTTCACTGCAATTACTCCTGACGCTGACCTCAGAAAAGTCGCAGTGCAGTCTTCCGGGAAATGGATGCGAAAGCCCCTCAATCCAATCTCTGGCTCTGTGATCAGTTCGAGCACTTCAAACCGGGGAAGCTTGTGATATTTGGGCTGATTGAGGAAGGTGAGGAGTTCGCCAAAATAGCAGTCCAGCAATTGCCCGAGGAAGCTTACGAGACTGTCAAATGCGGCACGGAGTTCTTGACCTTGAACATCGACGGTTACATCAGGTTCAAACAGACGGGGCATGTAACAGGTGCCAATGACTTCAGCCAGTCCCGCTAGTCCTGAGGCTTTCGCATCGTCAGTGACAGCCTGAATTATCTGCTGGATCGTGGGTCTAACGATCTGAGGAAATTCACCCTGATTGAGATAGCTAAAGGCCGACACATGGTATGGCTTGTGGTTCACGCAAAAGATGAGATTCTGCAAAAGCTCTAGAGGTTCTAGATAAGATGCGAGGGAACGATACGCACTCAGAAGGTTCCCAGTGTCCGCCTGCTTCAGCCAGTTACGCAGTACCTCCATCTCGTCCTTGTACCCCTCATAGCACTTCATGCCGTCCACTCTGACCAGTGTGAACACGTACTGTAGCCCACCTTCTTCTTGGGCTTTGCGAAAGAGTTGTTGAATTGGCGAGGTATCAGTTCCAGTCGGCTCCATGCGGCTCCTGCTTCATCTGAGAAGTTTAGAACACCTGTCGGTTCGGAGCTAAGACGTGGGAGGTAAGAACAGGTCGCGAAGTTCCAAGTCCCCTCTACAGGAACAGGCGATGCTGCACATGCGCGAATTCCACAGGTCGCGAGCATCCGTCGTCGTCATTCGATTGCGAGTGGAATGCGGGTGTCAGGCGTAGACTCACGCTTATGGAATTTCGACTCGTGTACGAGGGACCCTTGAAGGCTGCGGGGGCTGGTAAAGGCGGTAGACGTACCGAGGAAAAGCACGCCATCCGCAAGATTATCCACAAGCAGCTTGCTCGTCTCTGGGAAGTGGTTCCGAATCTGAAAATGCGAACCACAGACCACACTGTATTGCATCCGGGTGGCGCAACTTGGGATGCTAACCACAAAATCACCTCGCGCACCACGGCAAGTTCTGATTTACGTCAAAGTCTCTGCAAGACGTTGGGGGATTCCTTTGACAAGTGCGGATACAAGTTTGTTCCCCTCGTTAACAACCACCTAAAGCTGTCGTGCGGTCTGGATGTTCTCTTTCTTCGAAGAGACATGCTGGACTGGACCCCTCGGCTGAGACAACCAGTTAAGCGACATTTCGCCGTTCGCTGCCGAAGCATTGTAGGGCGAGGTTGATAGTTGGCAGTATAGCTCCGGCTGGTGAAGCGGAAGCGGGCCCTGCTGGAGAGCAACCTGCCAGGAATAACCAGCTGGAGACTCATCCACGGCGATGAGCGGGG